>CAJICB010000167.1_pt1 | contig 13427 bp, 10 predicted proteins | sample 9199491 | NCBI WGS metagenome assembly CAJICB01 (sample SAMEA7708320, study PRJEB35096) | sediment metagenome | biome: marine neritic benthic zone biome [ENVO:01000025]; feature: sediment [ENVO:00002007]; material: shallow marine sediment [ENVO:03000034] sea grass bed [ENVO_01000059] ... | reverse complement strand
TAGGCATCGAAAAATCATGCCAAAATTCCGCGACGTGTCAAAGGCGATTCAGGCCTATTACTACAGGCTCCCGACGCTCATATGATCGCATTTTCGCCCACACGATTACGCGATGACCCATTATTGTTATCGGGGCTGACCCTAGGGGAAACCGGGTCCGCTCACTGCGACAATAATGTTGCAAAACCAAAGCACGAAAATGGGTCTACGCGGAAACGTGTGGGTCGGAACCAATCATGAATTGACACGATGTGTTGGAATAGTAGTAGAGTCACCAATTCTGAGACAGGAAAAAGTGGTTCTATTTTTCAGGTAGGCTAACGGCATGAAAGGTCCCCGGTCGATCCGCGGGCTATTTGCATTACCCGGCTTTGTTGCTTCATCCAAATTGGTGGGTGTGTTTGGTGATCGGTATGCCCGTGTAATCCAACTCAAGAGGCGAAAAAAACAGCCATCTGTTCTCACTGTGGTCACCGGTGCCGAGGGCGTTATGGCAAGAAGCTCCTGCGGGTAGGTGATCTCTCGGTTGCTGGATGGCGAATCTACCTGGAGTTCGAACGCTGGCGTCCTGAGCAGGCCTCCGCGGCTGGTCAACCCGAGTCTGCCAAGGGGGCGGAAGCGCCAATGAAAAGCCGGGGCTTTGTAGCAGCCGAAGCTGCGTCCGATCACTCGCGACGGAACTGGCCCCTGCCGGCAGCGCGATATAAGCGAGCAATTCCGGCTGGTCGTTGCTAGTAGTGGGTGCGGCACCAGCATTCCACCCCATCTCGCGTAGTGGTAGCTAGCTGGGTCGTGACGATTTCAGGAAGTTCTTACCGCCAGGCGACCTGTGCCTGAAAAACACCAGAACGGTTTAATGCGGATTATCTTGTATAAGCGAGGCCCTGAAACGCGCTGTTCAGGGGAGTCTTGTTAACGGACGCATGCTCTCGGAGTTACTGGGGTGCTGTCTGCGCCAATAGATCGGAGTTTCCTTAGCGCATCAAGATTCAATTCATGCGGCTTTTCTGGAACTGGCAAGTCCCATCAGGCCAAGCAGACCAGTTCCGAACAGCCAAACGCCGGCAGGTACCGGTACTGGGGTGACTTCGAACCGGGTGTTCACGGTAATCGAGTCACCGGTAGACAAATCAAAGCTCAGTGTGTTGCCGATGTCGGTAGTTACACCGGCGGCATGCAGTAGGGGGCCGTTAGTCACCGGACCGACACTGCCGGTACAGTTGACGCCTGAACAGGGAATGGCCGTCGCGAACAGGTTCATGGCGGAGGCACCGTCAATCAGGCCGTCCCAGCTATTGAAGGTAACGCTGGCAGCGCCGTCACTATTGGTATCTATGAAATCGAACCCGAGCAAGCCGGTCTTAAAAGCCGGACTGAACGCCGAAGAAATCGGCAGCCCAAAAGCCACATTGAAGGTTTGTGTACTACCGGTCAAGTTAGTGATCGTGAATGTCGAATCGATGAAGGGATCCGCGTTCGCTGTGATCGTCCAATCGTAGTTCCAAACATCGATGGTGCCGTTGTTAGCCAGGTCGCTACCCGTGAATACGACGGTTTTACCATCGCTCTGGGTCACGGCACTGCTGGACATAACGTTATAGTCGAATTCTTTGGTCATCATACTAACGACTTCAACAGAGCCCGAGACCTCCGGGTCGGTGACGACTGCAGCATGAGACGTGAGGGTGAGTGTGAGTGTGCAAAGCGACGCGAACAATGCACCCAAAAAACGCGCCTTAATAACCATGTTGCTCCTTGCCCTTACTTAAACGATCTTAAGACCTGCATTTGAACCGACCATGTAAGCCACTGGCAGCTCAGCGCGAAAAATGCAACTTTGGAAGCCCGAGACGAAGCAACATTCATACCTTGAAGAAACGCCGTCGGCAAGCGCGAGGCGAATATGAGCTTGTTCAATACGTTGACGAATGGAAGGGTAAACGCAGCTCGTAGTTACAGCGGAGAATATGTAAAGCAAATCGACGTGCAGTACTGGATTCTTTACACTTGTCAAATAAACATCGCTTGTTGTTGTAAAGATAGGTAGATCCTATTGTTTTGGCTTGAATGAAAACTGGGGACTGGAAATCGCAGCTAAGAGCCAAAGGGGCTGGTGCCAGGGGTCGAAGCCGTCCGGTTCCGGGCACAGAGCGGATGACTGCCTGGCGACTTCCTTCACTCTTCGATACGAACAACGCCACCATCCGCTGACTTTGAGCCAGGACCAGAATCGCCAGAGGGCGACGCCAGTTTCAGCTGCGGGGAAATTCAAGTCGTGGGCACCGTGTTTCCCTCGCCCAACCGGGCCAACGGATGCCTGAAGAATTCACCGAAACGGCGGAAAGCGCTAGCCACATCGCTGGCCGAGAAGAATCGGTAATGGATGGGAGCTTATGACTTATGGATGTTTATGGTGCCGGAAAGAGGAATCGAACCTCCGACCTACTGATTACGAATCAGTTGCTCTACCGACTGAGCTATTCCGGCTTTGGGGGTTGGCGAGTATAAAGAATGCGGTTGGTGGCGACAACTCGAAGACTCAGGAGTCGGCTCGCTCGCGCACGCGTATCACGACATCGACGCCATCGATGAGCGTGCCCCGCGGGGCGTCGGGCAGTTGCTCTACCGGTATTTCGCGGGCGTCGATGTCGGACAGTTCACCGGTATCGACATTGTAGAAGTGGTGGTGTGGGCTGCTGTTGGTGTCGTAGAAAACCCGGTTGGGATCGACGATGACCTCGCGCACTATACCCTTGCGCGCGAACAGGCCCAGGGTGTTGTAGACGGTGGCCTTCGAAACCCGGTTGCCAGCCGCGTTGACCAGCTCGAGTACCCGGTCCGCGCTGAGATGCTGGTCGCCCGTCAGCAGAACGCAGGCGATCTGCAGGCGCTGCTGCGTCGGCAGGATGTCATACTCCTGCAGTCGCTCAGCCGCCTCCTGTTCACTCAGAATCCGTACAGGCCCTAGCTCAGTCATAGAACTAAGTATACGTTGCCATTTTAGACAAAGTCCAGATCGTACGAGTGGCCTATTTTTTTACCTGTATTTCAGGCAGATATGGATTTGGGTCGAGCACGAGTTTGGCGCCCAGCAGCTGGTCGGCGAGCAGGCGGGCGGAGGCCGGGCCCAGAACCACGCCGTTGCGGAAGTGCCCGGCACAGACATACAGATTCGCGATCCGCGGATGCGGCCCGATGACGGGGACACCGTGCGGGCTGCCGGGCCGCAGGCCGGCCCAGTGGTGCTCCACCGGCAGGGCGGCGAGCTCGGGTATCAGCTCGAATGCGACCTGCTTCAGCTCGGCGAGGGCCTCCTCCGTGGTCTGTTTTTCGAAGCCGACGTATTCGAGCGTGCTGCCGACCAGTACCCGGCCGTCCCGGCGCGGAATCACATAATGGCCCTTGTATACGGTAACCCTCGAAACCAGACCGGGCGGGCCGCGAAACAGGATCATCTGGCCGCGCACCGGTTCGATGGGCAGGCTCAGGCCGGTCGGCTCCAGGAGTTCGCCGGTCCAGGCCCCCGTCGCCACGACAAAGGCGTCGCCCTCAACCTCGCCCTCGGCGGTGCGCACCGCCCGAACCCGGTCGCCTTGCATGACCCATCCCTGAGCAGCGCAGTCGCTGCGGATGTCGACGCCGTTGTTTTCGAGCGTCGCCCGCAGGGCTTCGGCGAAACGCGGGTTGCGCACCTGTGCGACGTCGGACAACCAGGCGGCGCCTGCAGCCTCTATGCCCAGACGCGGTTCCAGTTCCCGCAGTCGCGCCGGGTCCACCAGCTCGAGCCTGGCCTCGAAGCGTGCCGCCCACCGCTGTACTGTCGCGCGATCTTCGATATCGGCGATGATCAGGCCGGAGGGCGTCCACTGCGGGTCGACGCCCGAGCTCTCCTCCAGCAATCGGCATAACTCAGGGTAGTGCTGCTGGCTCCAGCTGGCCAGCGCATTGACCGGGTCCGGATAACGCCAGGGGTATAGCGGAGACAGGATCCCGCCGCCGGCCCAGGACGATTCGCGCGCCGGCTGGCCGCGCTCCAGCAGGGTCACCCGGCGTCCCGCCAGCAGCAGTTCGCGCGCGGTCAGCATACCGATGATACCGGCCCCGACGATGACGCAATCGTTCATACCGGTGCCACCCGATTCGGAACCTGCGGCCTAACGGTTCCAGCAGCTCGGACCGGCGTAGCCGTAGATATAAGCGGGCCCACTCGAACTGCGGGCGAAGTTTCCGCACACATCCGCCCGCTGCGACCCCAGCGGCTGGGCCACGACCAGGAAATCGGTGCCATCGGCGCGCACCACACGTACCTGATAGTAGCCTTCCGGCGAGTCGGGTGACGACCAGCCGAGCTCCTCGAGATTCGCCGCATACTGCGGGTTGGACGCACGCCAGCGTTCCTGGGCCAGCTGCACCGCCACCAGTGCGCTGATCGCGTCGCCGCGCCGGGTCTTGGCGACCAGTCCGTTGTAGGAAGGGACAGTGATGGAAGCGAGAATCGCAACAATGGCCAGCGTGATCAGTAATTCGAGTAACGAGAAACCCAGGATGACGGGCCGCTTCAAAATGCAACTCCTTTCGCAAAACAGAACCGGTTCAAAAGGTTGTCCTTGCACCTTTCGTGATCCGGACTATACTCGGCGCAACAAAAGGGAACAAGTTAGCTACCCCAGGGAGCCTCATCATGGAAGATGCAGGGCACTCCGGTTTCACGCTTGTCGAATTGCTGGTCACGCTGGCCGTGGTGGCGCTGTTGGCCACTACCGCCGTGCCGGCAATGGCAAGGCTGCTCGACCAGGCACGACTGCGCGCGGCGACGCAGACACTGGCCGAGGATTTTCGCCAGGCGAGAAACCATGCCTTAAGCCACCAGCGCAGCGTCTATTTCAGTTTCTCCTTACAGCCCGACGACTGGTGTTACGGCTGGAGTGATACTCACGCTTGCGACTGCCGCTCGAGCACCCCGGCGGCGATGTGCCGTAGCGGCAGCCAGGGTCGCCTGCACATTCAGACCGCAATGGATTTTCCCGCCGTGCGACTGCTCGCCCGCGGCCCGGCGACCCGTGGCATCGTGCGTTTTTCACCGGTCAGGGGCACGGCCACCGGCGCCTCCTTTGCTCTGCACAGCCGTTACGCCGAATCACGGGTGATTGTCAGCCCGCTGGGCCGCGTGCGGACCTGTTCACCCGGCGCACGGGGCCCGGCAGCATGCTGAGCTCCCCCCACGGGCAAAGCGGCGTGACACTGGTCGAACTCATGATCGCCAGCCTGCTCGCCCTGTTCGCCCTGGCCGCTGTGGTCACCGCATACAGCGCCACGTCCGGGCACGCAGTGCAATACCTGCACAGGGCGCATCTGCGGCAGCAGTTGCACACCCTGATGCACGCCATGGTCCGGGACCTCAGACGCGCGGGCTACTGGAGTTTCGATCCGCGGCTGCGTCCCGCGACCGACAATCCCTTCCAGAACGACACCAATCGCTTGAGTATCCATGCCTATCCCGGCGAAGCACCGAACTCCTGCATCCTGTTTGCCTATGACCTGGACCGGGATGGCCGGGTTGGCGTCGGACGCTGCCCCGCGGGTGGCTGCAGTGAAGAAACCGACAGCGACAACGTGGAACAGTTCGGTTACCGCCTGCGCGACGGCCTGGTTCAGGCGCGCTACGGCGGTTCCAGCTTCAGCTGCGATGCGGGCCACTGGCAATCGCTGACGGATCCGGATATCGCAATTGCGCGGCTCGAGTTCACCCGGCACGCCGTCTGCACCAACCTGAGCGACGCCCACGCAGCCTGCCGGTCGGACGCACCCGGCCTTGTTGAACGTGCAGTCGAAGTCCGTCTCAGCGGACACCGCCGCAGCCGGCCCGGCACGACGATTACCCTGCCCCGCTGGCTAGGCATCCGCAACGACCGACTCCTTGAGGGAGCCCCTGATGAAACACCTGATGAAGCCAGCTGAGCCGAGCAGGCGCGCCCAGAAGGGCGCCGCCACATTGCTGGTGGCACTGGTATTGATGATGTCTCTGACCGTCGTCACCCTGTCTGTCGCGCACACCCAACTGGTCGAACAGCGGATCGCCAGCAACGACCAGTGGCATACCCGCCTCTCACTGCTGGCCGAGGCCGGTCTGGCGCGGGCCTCGGAGTTACTGGAGCGCGAGCCCGACACCCTGGTGTGGACTCTGAATCGCGCCCGTCACATCCAGGTCAGCAAGGCGGCGCTGGGCAGCGACGTGACGGGTGTGCACACGCAGCTGGTCCTGGAACGTCCTGCCGACTCGGCTCGCTTCCTGTTCCAGCAGGTGACGGCGGTGCGCGACGATGGCTCCGGGATCAGCGCACAGGCCAGCCGGATTGTAAGGCCCTTGTCCGTGTTGTCACCGCTGGCCGAGGCGGCCCCGCCGCTGATTCTGAACGGTTGTGTGACCTCGGCCGGCGCGCATGTCGACGTCCGGCCGCGCAATGCGGACGGCGATCAGCCCGAAACCGCGGTGTGGCTGAACCGAGACAGACCCTGCCCTGCCCTGCCAGGCCTGGACCTGCACGGTGGCAGCGTCGCAGACAGGCTTGCCGGCGAAGATCTGTGGCCCATGCTGTTCTCTGTCGACAGAGAGGTTTTCACGGCCATGTCAGCGCGACAGGGCGAACTTGCCGAGGACGAGCGGATCTATTGGACCGTGCAGGACGGTGAACTGGCGGCAGGACGCTGGCTGCACAGTCTGGGCACAGCCGCGAGACCGGTCGTCCTTTACTTTCCCCCCGAGACGGGCTGCCCCGAGTTCGCACCGGGCGTACAAGTCTACGGCGTGGTTTTCATCGACTCGGAGTGCACCCATTCGGTCGCCACCCACAGCTTTGCCGTCTATGGGTCGCTCGCCATCAATGGGCACCTGAACGCTGCCGGCTCGGACCTGCAATTGAATCATATTCAAATCGCGAACCCCCTCCAGGCGCAACTGCAGTTCCCTGTCCTGCGCAGCGTTGTCGTGCCCGGAACCTGGAGGGATTTCTGACATGGCCCCCGAACAGGGCGGCTTCAGCCTGATGGAGGCACTGATTTCGCTATTGGTGTTGAGCGTCGGCCTGCTGGGCCTCGCACGCCTGCAGGCACAGCTGTGGAGAGCGTCGGGAACCTTATACGCGACCGCCGACGCCTATCTGCTCAGCGAAGATCTGCTGGAGCGCGCCCGCGGCCAGACTGAAGCCATGCCCGCACCCGAGAATCAGCGCCTGCAGAGCGTTTTCGGGCGTTCCGTGTTTACGTCCATCCTGCGAGTGGAAACACGGGATCGGATCAGCGTAATGGAAATCGCCAGCGGCTGGGAGGACCCGGCGAGCAGCCACCAGCTGCAGTTGCGCAGCGCAGCCTACAGACCCGAGCCGGGCGATTCACGCTGGCTGCTGGAAACGGAATGAATCGGGAAAGCGGGAACTGAACCGGTCAACGGTGGATGCGGCGCGCCCGGCCCGCGCAGCGGGGAACCGGAGCACGCCGCCTCTGCAGCGATAGCCCTCAGCGACTCTTACCAGCAGTCGGCCGCCGGCAGGGTAGCATTCTCGTTGCCTTTGAGACCGGCGCTGTCCAGGGTCAGGTCTCCGCATCGAGTGTCTGTCAGTTGCGCGGCCGAGGCGCGGCTAGCAGTCAGCAGATAGCTCGTGTTGAGACTCCCGGAAGGGCCGACAGCGGGCGCGTCAAGGGTATAGTGAGCTGCGGCACCACAGTTGGCGTTGTTCAAACCCAGGTCCGCGAGGTTGTTCGCGTACCGGTTGTTCTGGTAGAAGAAGTTTTCCTGCCGCTGAGCGGCGTCCAGCAGGCAGGCAAAGGCATCCGCCCGACGCCCTTTCTGCATGTGCGCCTGGTAACTGGGCACTGCGACTGTTGCCAGGATACTCACGACAACCAGTGCGATCATCAGCTCGATCAGGGTAAATCCCCGCGCCTGCCACGGCAGGCTTGTGATTGGTGACGTCATTCCTCTTACCTCATTACTCTCGTGTTCTGTTCCATGGTCGCGGCGTGCCGACTAGTCAGTCTGCTCGCGCCAGGACGTTTCACCGCTCTTGACCGGGGCCGGGAGATTGGCTTCACCCACCAGAATGTCGCCGCGCGATTTCTGGATAATGACCTTCTCCTTGTCGGTGGTCTGCGGCGGATCGTTGATCAGGTGCAGACTCGGTGCCGACGCCAGGCCCTCGCCGAGGTCGATTTCCCGGATGGCGGTACTGGTGACGGTGGACCCGAAAATCGGCCGCTCCGACAGCGGGGTCCCGGTCTTGTAGTACAGACCGTAGAGCGTACTGGTACCGTCACCGCCGCAAACGCTCAGGCTCGGTGTGAAGTCAGTGGTCAACAGTACCCGGCCCAGCAGCGCGCCTTCCTGAATCATGCGCGCCGACGGGTTGGTGCCGTTGGTGGGCAGGTTGAGCTTCCAGCCATCCTTCCAGCTGGCGCCCGTGGCATCGAACAGGTCTTCCAGTTCCTGGAAGTTGGTGACCCCCGCAACACCCGTCACCGTGTAGGGTGTCGCCGTGGACACCACCGCACTGGTCACGTCAACCATGTTGCTGGTTGCCGGCAGGCTGCTGCTGTCGCTTAAGCCGGGATTGTCCCGGAAACCCCACAGCGTCTGCTGCGCCGTGCTCTGCTTGTCATCGTTGACATAGAAGCGACCGGTACCCACGTACACCCAGCGTGTCAGGTCCTTGTCGACCGACAGAGTCGGCCGCGCGACGATCGGCTGGTTAGTGGTGAGTCGCTCCGCCAGTTTCCAGTCGGCGGGATTGGTGCTCTCCCTCACCTCCAGGCGATACAGGCTGCCGGTCGGAGCGGCAGTCGTACCGCCCACCGTGCCCACATACACATGGTCCGCCTTGTAGCTGAGATCCCAGTCGGCCGCCAGCGGGTCGCCGACGAAGCTGTTGGACCCGACGATATTGACGATGTCCGTGGGACCGAAGTCGGTTGCCCAGGCCATGGCGTTCAGGTCATAGACCATAAGACGCGCGTCCTGGGTGCTGGTCGCCTTGGCCAGACTGGTCGGGCCACTACCGAAGACCAGGTACCACTGGTTCACGCTGTCGTCTTTCTGACGTACAGCCATGGCCGTCGGGTAGGAGGTCGTGAAGCCGAAGTTCGGGTGACTCAGCTCGGCCAGGAGCTCCGGCGGTTGCTCCGGGTTGGTCACGTCCAGCACCACATAAGCGGAGCGGAAGGCGAGGTCGTCCGCCGCATTGGCGCCGCCCAGGCCATCGGCCGCCGTATCCACGGTCATGGTGCCGCCGCCGAAACGCATGCCGGCGACCAGTACGGTACCCCAGCCACCCGGGTGATCCGGATCGGCGCTGTTGAAGATCTTGGCGTCGAATACCCGCGGCTTGGCGTCCATGTAGTAGACGTGCGTGTAATCGGGATCGGTCAGCCATTTGAGGTGCGGCAACAGATTGCCCGGGGCGTAGGCCCAGACCTCGGCACCCAGCGGGTGCGGCGCTTCGCCGTTGGGCGACAGCTTGAACTCGAGGGTGGCGGGATCAAAGAAGCCCGCGTTGAAGGCGTGCAACAGGCCGTCGTTGGCACCCACATAGATCATCTGGCGCCGCTGCCTGTACTTGGCGCGGAACTCGGAATAGCTCATGTCACCGTACAGCTGATCGAAGGCCTCCGCCGGCACAGCGACCGAATTCGGCGTACTGTGGACGATGTCGCCCAGGCGCAGCACGTCGTCGGTGCCGTCGCCGTCGAAGTCGATGGTACGGTTGCGCTTGCCCGCGATTTCCTGACCACGGATGTAGTTGATGACGTCATCCGCGTCCGCCGGCGCAAGCGTATTGAAGAAGCCGTAGTCGTTGGCAGTATCGAAGGCGCTGGGCGTGAAGTCGACGGCCTCGCCCGCATCGACGACACCGTCGAGGTCGTCGTCCTTCCAGGTCAGTATGTACCGGCCGTTGGCGGCGGAACTGTTATAGGTACGCTGGCTGGTGACATTGTTCACCGCCGAGAGTTGCTCGCGCGCATTCCACAGCGGCTTCATCTCTTCCAGGGGAAGGCTGTTGGCCTCGCAGTCGGCACCCGGGTTGACGATCACCGGGGTGTAGACATCGGTGGTCGTGCTGTCAAACCGGCATACGCGGGTCTGACGCGTGCCATTGTCATAGAAGACCTGGACGACTTTGTCGGTCTGGTAATCGTCCAGCCTGGCGTTGCCGTTGTTGTCCTCGCGAATCAGGCCGCGGTTATCGATCCACAGCGAATGCAGGTTACCGACCCAGTTGACGGTCTTGCTGTCGTAGGTGCGCTCGGTAACGTACATGGCCTGGAACAGTGCGCCCTGGCCCTCGCGGCTGCTGGCCACCACGGAAGCCGCGGTACCGGATGCAGTCTTGGCGATGATCGCGTTGAGCACGTTGGTCAGCGAGCGCTCCAGCTCTTCCGGGTTGGTCGCGTAGTAATAGGTGTCGGGCAGACCGTCCGGATTGAGCTTGCCCTCGCCGTCCTTGCGATCCCATTCGCTCTGCAGATCCGGAATATTGTTGCCGTTCTCGTCGGTAAAGGCACCCCACTTGGCCGCGTAGTAGAGCGGGTCATTGAGCAGGCCGGCCGCGGACCCACCAATGGTGTAGGTCTGGCTGGTCGGCCCGTCGCCGACCTGGCAGTTACTGCAATCGGCAATCGTAGGGTCCAAATCGGCGCGCGTATAGCCCTCGATACCCGAATGCACGTGGAAGCCGTCCTTGGTGGTCCCGCTGATCACGTAACCGAAACCCATGTCGAAGCCGGTCGATTCGGCGATGGTGTCGGTTATCACCTCGATGGTGTTGGAGGTCACCTTGTAGGAGATGACACCCCACATATCCTGGTCGAAGTCACCGCCCTGCTCGCTGTCCTCCCAGTTGACATAGAACTTACCGGCGCCGACACCCAGGACTTCGGTGTGCGGCTCGACCACCTTGAAATCCACCAGCGCGCAGTTGCCGCCCACGTCGCTGTTCTGGCAGGCGGGCAGAATTTTCACCACGCTGCTGCCACCGGGCACGGGCACCAGAATTTCCGGCACCGCCGGCGCCAGAGTCACGGCGTAGGTGTCCACCAGCTGCTCACCCTGCAAGGGGCTGCCGCCATCCTTGCGAATATCGCTGACGTGCGCCTTGTAAGCGATACCGGCGATGCGGTAACTGCCGTCCAGGCGCGGCGCCTCCGGACACAGGCCTTCCACCTGTCCCAGGTCGGTCACCGTCTTGGCGGTACAGAGCTGGTTGTTGTCGGCGCCGTTCTCGCCCACGAAGTATTGGTTGCCGGTGATGCCCTCGCCGTCGCCGACCAGCTTGGTCAGTCCGGCCGAGGTCGCGCCGCTCCAGATCGAGCCGACGCCGTAGGCGTTGCCGTCCAGCTGGTCGGCGTCGTAGGAAATGGTACTGGCGTTGAAGCCGACAATATTCAGCGAGGAGCAGAAATTGGTGTCGTCCAGGGGATCCTTCCAACTCTGGGGCGTCTCCAGGCCGGGAATGATCGGGTTGCCGTTCGCGCGGAACTCCCCCGTCACGCCCTCACCGGCCATATAGCGTACCGCGTTGAGGTAGATTTCGCCGAACGGATTGCCCCAGTTGTGGCACTGGTTATCGTTGAACGAATCCAGGCCCCAGGTACAGTTGTTGTTGTTCAGGCCACTGACACCGTAGGTGCCGTCGCTGTACTTGTAGCCGACCGGGCGGTACAGGCTCCAGGTATTGATAATACCCTCGGCCTGGTTGGCCGCGACACCGCTGGTCACCGCCTTGGTGAAGGTGCCGTCGCCGCTCACGTTCACCTCGTTGGCCATGGATTCGATGTTCTTCATCACCACGCCGCCGGATTTGTTCTTGAGGTAACTGCCGGCGATCATGCCGAACAGCACCTTGTCGTCGTCACCGAAGCTCTGCAGCAGCCCGGTCGGCTTGAGGTTTCCGTCCGGGTAGGTCTTGCAGTTTTTCTCTTTCAGTGCTTCTGATACGCACACGTGCACCATGACGTTGTAGTCGTTGAGACCGAGGCCGTCGGAGGCACTGGAGGGGTTGGAGCTGGAGGCAGCGATGCCGGAGAACGCAGCATTATTGGCGTTCGATGCCGCCTTTTCCTCCGACCAGCGGCACTGCCAGCGTTCATTGGACGCCCACAGGGCGTGATTGCCCTCGGCGACACGCATCAGCGGTGGATCGGTCACGTCTTCGGAGACCAGCGTGCTGTCGCTGGATACCGTGGTGTTACAGATGGTGAGCCCGTTGACCGGATTGAAGGGCGTCAGCTGGCCGAGGTCCGCGCCATTGTAGAACTTGGCAAAACTGTGCGCGTCGTTGGGCAGAAAGGTACGCTCCAGAACGGTGTCATTACTGGCATCGACCCCGCGCAGGCCGCCGAACAGGATCTTGCGCACCGCATCGATGCGCGCCATGGTCGCCCAGTTGAGAAAGTTACCGCTCCAGTTACCGGCGCAATATTTGTCGGCCGTCGTGGACGCCGGCTCGAATTGACCGGCTGCATAGCCGTAGCACTTGTAGCTGTCGAAATAACCGTAGTAGTCGAAGCTGTGCTTGTAGCTCGTTTCGATCACACCGTCCTTGTCCAGGTCGCTGTAGTCGTTGTAAGCCTTGAAGAAATTCTGGTGGTCATTGGATGCCGCGATCATCACCATCGGCGTGGCGGAATCGGCGCTGACGATGGGCTTCGCGGCGAAGTCGGCCATGGTTTCGGCCGCCAGCTCCGCCTGCACGACGGCCGGCACAAAAGCGACGCTGACACACAGACCCAGGCTGAGTGCATTCAATCGATGTTTCAAGGTTTTCATTTTCAACCCCCTATTTCACTTCAGCCAAAGTCGTTCAGTTGCGAATCACGTAACGGTAGTTACTGCCGGTCACGCCGCTGGAATTGGCGGCCGACGCGCCAACCGAGCGCAGATCGAAAAACATCAACGCGCCACCACTGGCAGACGACTTGCCCAGGCCCTCGTAGCCGGCGATCATGGCGGTGGACGAGCCCGAGGAGTTCGTCACCGCGGTCTTGTAGACGAAGAGATCCGCCTGCTGGTCCAGGTCGTCGACATAGTCGCTGTCGCCGTTACCGTCGATGCGCAGGCTCATGTCATTCACCCAGGTGGCGGGGTCAAACAGGTTCTCAGCCCCGCCATTACCCAGACCCCAGTTGTTGGCCGTGCCGACGGCCACACCGGTCGGGATATCGAAAAACTCGTCCGGCACCGTCAGGGGGCCGGTCAGGCCGGTCAGGGCGGTCGGCCAGCCGCGGTAGAACAGGTGCGCGTCGATCAGGCCGTTTGACCCGATGCGCAGCGCCTCGGACGATTCCACCGCGCGCGCCTTGACGATGGCATTGGTACTCATGCGCGTTTCCAGAACCGTGGACTGATTGGCGACCACGGCGGCAACCGTCAGCATCACGAG
>CAJICB010000675.1_pt1 | contig 13432 bp, 12 predicted proteins | sample 9199491 | NCBI WGS metagenome assembly CAJICB01 (sample SAMEA7708320, study PRJEB35096) | sediment metagenome | biome: marine neritic benthic zone biome [ENVO:01000025]; feature: sediment [ENVO:00002007]; material: shallow marine sediment [ENVO:03000034] sea grass bed [ENVO_01000059] ... | reverse complement strand
GCGGCACGGCCTGGGCAACACACCAGAAGGAGCACGGACATGACACGTAACTATCTGATTAAATGTATAACTTTTGCGCTTGCGGCGAGCGGGCTGAGCGCCTGTGGCGGCGGCGGTAGCGGCGACTCGGCGACCGGCGGCAGCAGCAGCATCAGCTCGGTGGGCACCATTACCGGTTTTGGCAGCATCTACGTGAACGGCATCGAGTTCGAAACCGCTGGCGCCAGCTACCGGGTGGACGATGCGGACGGTTTCGACGACTCGTCCCTGGCGGTGGGCATGAAGGTCAAGGTGGAGGGCAGCGTCAACGACGACGGCCTGACCGGCACCGCGACCAGCGTTCTGTACGACGATGACGTCGAGGGCCCGATTGACGCCGGCAGCCTGACCCTGGTCGACGCCGACACCAAGACCTTCTCCATCCTGGGCCTCGCGGTCGAGGTCAGTGCCAGCCGGACGGTATACGACGACGGCGCCAGCTTCGATACCCTGGCCGAGGGCCAGAAGCTCGAGGTCAGCGGCTATTTCGACGGCAGCCAGATCCTGGCCACCCGCATCGAACGGCAGAACGATCTGGATGACGAATTCGAGCTCAAGGGCACGGTGGCCGCTTACGACGGTAGTACCGTCACCCTCACCCTGCAGAATGGCGTGAGTGCCGGGCCTTACAACATCAGTCCGAGCGCCGAGCTGGACATTCCGGCCGATCCTACCGGTTCCTTTGTGGAGCTGAAGCTCATCGACCAGGGCGGCAGCCTGGTGGTCATCCGAATCGAGACCGACGACGACGACCTGCTCGACGACGACGATAACGACGTCAGTGTTCGCGGTGTGCTGGCAGACGACGGCAGCGGCGGATGGCTGGTGAACGGTGTCGCCTTGGAAATCAACAGCGGCACGGAGTACGAGCCGGCCACCCTGGAAGGCAACCTGGTCCCGGGCATGCAAGTGAAGGTCGAGGGGCACATGCAGGGCGATATTCTCATTGCCGAAGAGGTGGAGACCAAGGATGGCGATATCGAAATCGAGGCGCACGTCATCGAGGTCAGTGTCACCGATGCCAAGAACGGTAGCGTCACCCTGGACCTGGGTAACAGCCAGAGCCTGGAGGTGCGCACCGACAACAGCACCCTGTTCGAAGACAACAGCTCGTCGGATCTCGACGACGACGACAGCTTCGACCTGAACGAGCTCGCTGCCGGCATGGACTTCGTCGAGATCGAGGCCTACGAAGACGATGCCGGCCAACTGGTCGCGACCAGCATCGAGCGCGAGGACAGCGGACGCGATACCCGCCTGCAGGCGCCGTTGGACAGCTTCGATGCGAACCTGTCGGTCACGCTGCTCGGTATCACCTACAGTGTCAACGGCGGTACCAGCTACGAGGTGAACGACACACCGTCTGACGCGTCGACCTTCTTCGCTTCGTTGACCGACAGCAGTGTGGTCAAGGTCAAGGACAGTGAGCCGGACGCTAGCGCCGAGGAACTGGACCTGGAGGACTAGCAGGGTAAACGGGGCGGGAGCGGACAGCGATCCGCTCCCGTTTTGTTTCGCATGGCATTGGATTTCAACGCTCGCAGGAGCACAGCACTCGTAGGAGCACCGCCCATCGGAGCGATTGCTGTGCAATCCCATCGCGGCCAGGCACCCAAAGACTCACTGGGCGCGAAAGGCCGCTCCTGCACCGGCCGCGTACCCACCGTAGGAGCGCCGGCCCGCGGCGCGATTGTTGTCGTGCGGCACCGCGGCCAGAGCGTCTAGCGCCGATCACCCTACCGGTATTTCCAACACCGGGGCCGCGCCTAGGGCGCAATCTCCAACTCGAACGGAAACGCCTGCTGCTCCTGCTCTACTGCCAGCAGCACCTCGACGCGCTCGGCGCTGCCGTGGGTCTGAAACTCGCCGATCCAGCGACCGTCCTTGTTTTCCAGGCGCGGGTGCACAACCCAGAGACTGGCGCCCGCGGCGTTGTAGGCATTGACCGCGACCAGCGCCGGCTGCTCGCTGCCGAAAGCCAGCGCAAACCCCTTGTCGTCGACCCGGCTCAGCAGGATGTCAGTACCCCCTTCGACGACTCGCTTCCCGACTTCCATGCCGGCAAGGGATACGGCCTGTACCCGCCCGGGCAGACCGAGGTGCAGCCGGCCACTCAGGCTGCGCACCTGCGATGCGTCGGCCTCGCTCTCGAACCGCAGGCTGGCCTGGCCCTGCAGACGTGTCCGCTCCCGCCAGTCTTCGCTCAGCCGCAGTGCGTCGCGTTGCGACTGACCGCCGATCAACTCCTCGCCGTCGGCGTTTTGAATCCCGGTCAGCTCCAGCGCCAGGCCGCTCAGGTTCCCGGCCAGGCCGGGCACCGCCGGTGCGTACACGGTAAAGCGGGTCTGCAGACCGAAGAACGACCGCACGCGGTTGAGCACCACCCGGAACGGGCCGGTCTCGGTCTCCGCCGCGACCTCACCGGCGTCCGCGGCCACCGCAGGCGCGCTCGGAAAGTCGCGCCGCAGCTGCGCCAGGCTGTAGGGCGCTATGCTCACCGGCTCGTGTTCGGACTCGTTGTTACTGGCGCGCGGGCGCCGAGTGACGAGTTCGAAGGGAAAACGCTTTTCCACATCGCGAACCGCCAGAATCAGCTCGGCAGCAGCGACCTGGCCGGCGAAACTCCGATTTCCTGACTGACCTTCTCCGAACAGGAAATCACCGTACATGCTCGAGGTCTGGCTGAGCGGTTGCGCCGCGGCGTTGAGACCGCGCAGCTCCAGCAACCGGCGGGTTTCGCCGTAGACCTGGTACGCCAGAGTATCCCCGGCGCTACGCCGAACCACCACGCGAACGCCGTCGCGGTCGACACTGCGCTCTTCGTCCAGCGATGCCAGCTGCAGGCGTTCGGTCTCCACCGGCAACAACAACTTCACGTGACCGCGAATGCGGTGGATGTCCGCGTGTCTCACGCCGGGTCTAAGGCGCACCGTCTTGTCGCCCTTCTGGCTGTCGCCGAAGTGTGAATCGTCCAGGTCGGCCGGCTGGTCGTTGCGCTGGCTGCCGCAGCTCTCCTCGCGCAACAATTCGGTGCCGGCCGCGTCGGTAACGCTGTCCACATACAGCTGCACCCGCTGTGCGCCCCTACCCAGGTTGGGAATGCCGCGGTGGGTCCCGGTGAGGGTCAGTTCCAGGCCGGGATCGTCACCGGCAGCGAGCTGCACGGCAGTCAGCCGGATACCGAACGGCCCGCTGACCGCGTCCACTTCGGGCACAAAGGGCGGTTCAGCCCGGTACAACGGCAGCGCATCGACCGTCACCTGGGGCAGGTAAGGAGTCGGATGCTCGTCGATCCGTTCCGGCGCCGGGGCTGCACCGTCTGACGGCTGCACGCTCAGGCCGGCGCTGCCCAACATCAGGCCCACCAGCTCCTGAGGAATCTTTGCGGCATCGGCCAGCCAAGCCTTGTCGACACTGGCCTGCATCAGCAGGGCGCTGTCCCGCGCAGTCACCGACAGCGCATCGTGCAGGCGGGCAACGGTCGGCATCTGTTCGCTCCACTGCTGCTTCGACGCAGCCAGCGCGGCCTGCCAGCGCGCCGCTGTGTCACCCGCGGCGCCGGCGTCCGCGCCGGCCAGCATCAGCTCGAAGCGGGCGCGGAACGGCAGCGGCCAGACTCCCAGCCCGAAATAGACCTCGCGAAAGTCATCCAGCGCATCGTGTGCCTGGCTGACGGGCTGCTGGAGGAAAGGATTACCGGTGCTGGGGGTATCATCGGGAACAAATAACGCCAGGCTGCCGACCTGAGTGGCGCGGAAATCGCGCCAGCGGCCCAGATCCCGCAGCGCGTCCGCCCGGTCGGCGAATCGGCCCAGCAGGGCCGGCATGCGCCCGGGGTCGGCCGCCAGGATCAGGCCTTCGCCGAAATACAGTTGCCAGGGCCGTGACCAGCTGCAGGTATCGACATGCTGCTTGCGCAGCTGCCACAGCGACGAGTCGCCGCCCCCCACCGCGGTGACCGCGTACTCGCCCCGCAGCCAGGACAGTACCCGCGCCTTGTCGAACCGACCGAGTAGCGCGACCGCATAGCCTGCGGTCTCGTCGGCATCCAGGTACAGGCCAAACACCAGGTGACTGAGGTCACGGCGCGGATGAATGCCGGCGGATTGCAAGCGGCCTAAGGGCGTGTCGTTGAGCTGGCTGGCGATTATGGTGTCGGGTGCGCCGAGAAAGGCCTGCTCAAGGCGGACCGCGTAGTCGATACTGACACTGCCGAGCGCGACCAGATCGTCCGTGGCCAGCGCGTCTTCACTGATCAGCAGCGCCTGCGGCTGTTCGACGCGAACATAATGGCTCCAGACTTCATAGCCCGTGATGGTGATCAAGCCAACGAAGGCGAGACCCAGCAGTCCCTTGATCATTGCGTGCCCTTCCCTGGTTTATGCACCCTGACCAGGGCGTTAACGGCGCTTCGGCGCCAAGCTGAAATCGCATCTGGTCGCACCAGACAAAAAAAAAGCCCGCTCGCCGAGCGGGCCTGGCGGAGCAAAACTGGCGCCCAGCCTAGGGCTTGATGTAGGCGTAACCCTGGGACTGTAGAATGGCGAGCTGCGCTACGCCGGAGGGCACGATGTCCGCGTCGGAGACATCGTAAAGGTCGTCCTTCGCATCTATCTTGCGTCCCTTCAGGGTATTGGCACACACCTGGAACTGAATGCCCTGCTGTTTCAGGCCGGCTACTCTGGCCTGCATCTCATCGGTCGCGTTGGCCATCTTCATCTTGGTGTGGTCCTTGGCGTCCGGGTACAGGAGCAACGCCAGTCCGTTGCCGTGCAGCACCACCTTCAGATCGAGATTTTCCGCACCCACGGCATTGATGTGATTCTGGATGTTCCGCAGCGCGGCCGCTTCCTGCTTGGGATCATCGTAATTCACGTGGTAGACAACCTTCTGTTTCTCGCCCTCGGCCATGGCAGGGCCTGAGGTGAGACCGAGCGCAAACAGAGCGGCCAGCACATTGGTGATCAAACGTTTCATAACTATTTCCTTCTGCTTTTCCGGGATTGATACTCCGCCGGAGCTCAACCACCCGCCTACAGGAGCGCGGCGCATCGGCCAGCTCTCCCGACAACCAGACCAACAGCAGTCTTAGAGCGCACTACGGGGCGTTTAGATCCCTTTACCCTGATACTCCAAGTGTTATCGCTTTCCCGAGACCGCTGCCGGACATTTGTCGCGTTTGTTATGCCTCCGACACTAAGCAGATGCCCCCAACCCCGATTCTATTCCCGCGTTTTGCGCGCCAGGTGAAATTCGGGTGGATTGCCTCTTTAGGGGAAGCCTCGGTGTCGGCCCGCGACGCGGTTTTTCTTTCACTAAACTGAGGGTATGCAAGTCGACCGCCACAAACCGGTCATCGCCTGGCTGCTGGGCGGCCCGTTGCTGGCTGCCTGCGCGTCGCTAGTTCCACTCGAGATCAGGGAAGCGCCGCCCGGCGACCCGGGGCTGGAGGAAGTCCTCGGCAGTACCGCAGACTTTGTGTCGCAGCGGGTACGCTGGGGTGGCGTGATACTGGAAACCGAGAACCGCGAAAACACGACTCGCGTCATCCTGTTGGCGCGCCCCCTGCACAGGGGCGGCAAGCCCCAGTCGACGGACGAGAGCGCCGGGCGCTTCATCGCGGCGGTACCGCTGTTTCTGGACCCGGAGGTCTACAGCGGCGATCGCAAGATGACGGTGACCGGTACCGTGCTGGGCAGCGAGACCAGGGATGTCGGCGACTTTCCCTATACCCACCCCGTCATCCGGGTGGAGAGCCACTACCTGTGGCCCGTGGAACCCAGACCGCCGGCCAGATACCGGTATCCCTGGTATTACGACCCCTGGTGGTATGACCCCTGGATTTACCGTGGCTACTCCTACCGACCCGACTGTTATTGACCCACGCCTCCGTCTCCTCGGCCTGACGCCTGTGCCCGGTGCCCGCAGAAACGACCCACGACCGGCCGTGCGCGGCGACAACAGGCATCGCGGTCGGCCGCAACGCCGGGATCTGTGAACTGTGCCCTGTTCACCTCGCCAGCTGAGAATTAGACTCAGTTGTGAAAGAAGGCCTTATGTTGACCGAATTCGCGTTGTCAGGTTGGTACGCTCGGCAGAGATAAGGTCCGGCCATCTGATATACTGAGACGGCATAGCGATGCCGCAAGCGTGAGAGGCGCCGCCATGGGACTGATTAGGCTGGAAGACGATCAACGTGTGAACGTTCCGGAAATCGATTCCCAGCACGAGACACTGATCGAGCTCATCAACCAGCTGCACCGGGCCATGACGCAATGCGAACCGAAGCGCGTCCTGGAGGAACTGATCTCGGAGCTGGTCGAGCACACCAGGCAACACTTCCTGTTTGAAGAACAGCTGATGCAGGAGCACCGCTATCCGGGTTACGCCCGCCACAAGGCGCAGCACGACCGGCTGATCGACCACATCCTGGAGCTTGCGGACCGATTCCGCGGCGGTGATCTGCTGTTGTCGTTCGGAATCATGGTGGATCTGAGAGGCTGGGCCATGATCCATATCGAAAAAGCGGACAAGCCGCTGGGTGTTTTTCTGAACAGCGGGCACCAGAACCTGCGCGTGGACGACACGCCGCCAAAGAACGGAACACACTGAACCAGTCCCACACCCTGCACCAGACGGCAGCGGTCACCGCTGGCGATATACCGGCGCACGCCCAACTCCGCTTCGGCGCAGGATGGTCAGCGGCTCATTCAGGTACCGCCTTATAGGGCGAAAACGTGTAGTACTTCGGGTAGCGATCCAGCCGCAGGTGCAACCAGTACACACCCAGTCCCGAGGTGCTGATCCACAGCGGCTGGTCCGACAGGCGCTCGCCCGCCGCAGTCCCCAGCCTCTGCCACAGCGCGTGCTGCTGCGATTCCGGTGCGCAGCGAGTGAAGGCCGCCAGATGCGCATACGCCTGCGGGGATACCCGCGGGCACGGCGCGATCAGCAGCGCATCGCGACCGAGGCTCGGAAAGCTCACCACCGCCTCCCCCGCGTCCGCCGCAGCAAAATGTTCCGCAAAGGAATCCCGGTCCGCGGGAACGCTCGCCAGCGCCGGGCTGTCCACCAGCACGCACTCGAAGGGTCGCTCGCTGTGCGCCCGTGTCACCGGAGGCGTTTCCCAGAAGTAGGCAGCGAAGGGCGCGTCCGCCAGCAGCCCGGTGAAGAAGGCACGAAACAGCCTGTCCTGTGCCCAGCCCTGCAGCACCTGGGCATAGGTCAGCGGCACGCTGTCGCGCCGCACCCTGATGCGCTGGATTCGCGCCCCGTTCAGTTGCTCGATCACTGGCTGCCACATAAGCCAACTCGAAACCAGGCGCAGGAAAACTTTGCTCGGTCCCAGCCCCTCTTGTTGCGATTGTTCGCAGCAAGGGGGACGGTTTGCGGTTGCGGTACGCAGCTCACTTGCGGTCAAAATGATAGACCGAGTCCTGGAGCTATTTCCCCTCCACCAGCGCGCCCGCGCAGCCGGGGCGCGGTGACGCCAGGCTAGGTTAACCGAAAAACCGTGTAAAACCGTCCACTTCCTGACGCGGCACCCGATAACTGTTGACCGACACATCGGCGTCTTCGTAACCCAGGGCCATACCGCATAACAGAATACTGTCCTGTGGATAGCCCAGTTCCTGCTTTACCAGCTCGGGGTACTCTCCGAGCGCAGCCTGGGGACAGGTCGCCAATCCCCGGTCCACGGCGGCCAGCATCAGCGACTGCAGGAACATGCCGCAATCCATGAATGATCCCGTCTCCAGCCCCGCGTCCATGAAAAAGAACAACGCAACCGGCGCGTCGAAAGCACGGTAGTTCGCCGCCCACTGATCGCGCTGGCGCTGCTTGTCCTGGCGCTCGATGCCCAGAGCACCGTAGAGCTGCACGCCGCAGGCGATGCGGCGCGACTTATAGGGTTCCACCCACTCGGTCGGGTAGTACTGGTAATCCATCTTGCCCGCCACGCCGTCGCGGTAGGTCTGCTCGATGCGCTGTTCGAGCCTGCGCTTTTTCTCTCCCGTAACCACCGCGACGTTCCACGGCTGGGTGTTGGCACCGGAGGGCGCGTGGCGGGCCGCGTCAAGAAGCTCCCGGATCAGAGCCCGCTCCACACTCCGCTGCAGAAATCCACGGGTCGATTTCCGTTGCTTGAGTGCCTCGATGACATCCATCAGAAAAAGGGCGGGGATTCCCGCCCGCTAGGGCCCATAGGCCTGCCGGCGCGGGATGGTGAACAGCACGCGACCCGGTTCGTCTTCGCGCCGCATTTGCGTCGCATCGGCACCCCTCGGCAGGGTAAAGCTCTTGTACAGGCGCGTGCGACACGCGCCTCCCCCGGTGTCGCTGTACTGGCGGAACCGGATCCGCAGCATGCGACCGCGCAGCTGTGTGGCGACGTCCGAAGCGACAGCCTCATCGAATCGCATTTGCAGATAGTAGGCCTGCCGGTCTGCACCGCGGTCGATGTCCACACCACAGCGGGCGGAGTCGATATACCCGCCGGACGGCGCGGCGCGAAGCTGCGGCACCGCACACAACAGAGCGGCAAGCAGCGCAAGGCGGCACAGGCGCGACAGCTGGGCGTGCAGCGGGTCCATGTATTCATTATAGTCGCTGTAGTCTGAGCGCCATTGTCCCTGCCGAATCGATTCAGCCGGGTGTCCGGCGGACACCGGCACCGGGACGGCGATTCGGCCCCGAGCCCGCGCTCCGCAACATGGGACCCGAACTTTACCGGCGCGACGCGGTCTTCGTGGGTGAGCTTGCTGCCGCAGGCTATTATGAGACCAGAGGAGGTCATTATGGGCGAGAACACACGTATGCACGACGGCATTGCCGGCGCCCTGGTTCTGCTCGGCGCACTGCTGGGCTATTTCGTCAACCCCTACTGGATGCTGCTGCCCGGTGCAATCGGCGCCCTGATGCTGCAGAGCGCCTTCAGTGGATTCTGTCCCGTGTACTTCACACTGGGCAGACTGCGCGGCACGCCGACCCAGCACTGAGTCAACGGGCCCGGACAGCGGTTGGTCGCGACTCGCGGGGCTGCCTAGCGCATGGCAGATCGGCTACGCATCTGCGCGGTGACGGGAGCCAGCGGCGCCATCGGCGTGGCGATCGCGCGCCAACTCGCCGCGCTGCCCGAGCACGAGGTGGTACTGGTGTGCCGGGACGCGGACAAAGCGGCCCGCTGCACGCGCGAGGTGGTGCAGCGCAGCGGAAATCCCCGCGTTCGCTATGAACTCGCCGACCTGTCGCGGCGCTCGGCCATCCAGGCGCTGGCGCAGCGCTGGCGGGGCCCGCTGCACGTCCTGGTCAATAACGCCGCGGTCACGCCGCGACGGCGTTTGCGTACGCCGGAAGGGATCGAATTGCAGTTCGCGACCAACGTACTCGGCTATTTCTGGATGATCGAGGCCTTCACTCCGCACCTCGAGCACCAATCTGACGCGCGCATCGTCAACGTGGCGAGTTACTGGGCGGGCGGCCTGGATCTGCAGGACCTCGAGTTCAAACGCCGGCCCTATCACAACGACGCGGCCTACCGGCAGTCCAAACAGGCCGACCGGATGCTCACCGTCGCCTTCGCGGAGCGTTTGCAGGCGCTCGACGTCCGGGTCAACGCCTGCCACCCTGGCGACGTCGATTCCACCCTGAGCAACAACCTCGGTTTCGGGGGACACGAGTCGCCGGACGCCGGCGCAGCGACCCCCGTCTGGCTGGCGAGCGCCGGGGCCGCAGCCCGGCACACAGGCCGGTACTTCGAACACCGGCGAGAGGTAAACTGCCCGTTCGCAGGCGACACACAGGCGGTGGCAACCCTGTATGCCGCCTGCCAGCGCTATGGCGCCTGACGCACCGCAGCACACCGACCTGAGGTGCAATGGTCCCGACAGCCCGCTCGAGCGCGCGCCGGGGACCGCGACTTCCGGACTTGTTCACGGCGTGCCGGAGCCTGAGCCCTTCACGGTGCAGCGGAACGACTACACTTGGGGACGTCCGCCGTGATTCTGTTTCGTCAGCTGCAGCGCCTTAGTACCTGCACGGGGTACAGCTTCGGCATTCGGTCGGGCATACTCTGCTGTCCGGCGAGCCCCGGTTTGCCGCCGGCCAACAATCAGACACCAAGGAGACAAGGAGAGCCAAATGATGAAATCGATACGGTTAATCACCGTCCTGCTAGCCCTGAACCTGAACCTGCCCGCCGTTCACGCGGCCGAGGAAGCCGGCGCCACGGCGCAAAAACCTGCGCTCGGAGCGGTTAGCGTCGTTACCCTGAACGCAACGGTGACAGCCGTTGATCAGGACAGCCGCGAGGTCACGCTAAAGAACGCCGAGGGTGAGGAGACGACCATCACGGTCGGTGAGCAGGTCAAGAACCTGCCCCAGGTGGAGGTTGGCGACAACGTGGAAATCGCCTACTACGAGTCCGTCGACATACGGGTGGTCGGTGCCGACGAAGCGGAACCCGGAGCAGCCGCCATTTCGGCGCTGGAAACCGCGGAGCCCGGCCAGAAGCCGGCCGGCAAAATGACTACCGAACTATCCATCGTTGCCACCATAGACGCCATCGACAAGGCCGCAGAAACCGTGACCCTCAAGGGACCCGAGGGTAATACCAGGACCGTAAAGGTGCGCAACCCCGCCAACCTGGAGAAGGTCGCCGTGGGCGACAGGGTGATGATCGGCCTGACGCGGGCTATAGCGGTTGAGGTCAGCGAAACAACGTCAGGGGAATGATGGTCTTGATAGCGCTCGTCTAGGTCGGCCGGGGCTGTTCCTGCGGTGTGCTGTCGGGGTACGGGAACCGCTTACGCCCCTGGCAAGTTGGGGCGTCCGGTCGGCACGCCCCTATCAGCTCAGTGGCGGTACCCGCAGGAACACCCGGATACCCGCAGGGCATCGACACACCGGCCCCGGGCGTGCTGCACAAAACACCGCTAGCGGAAACCTGAGGCGGAGACATGCACTGGCAACAGGTCATCGGGGACTTCCGAAGCCTGGCCCCGGGCGTCGAATTCTGGTCGCTGCGCCTGGTCGCCGACGAGCAGGAGACACTGAGCGTGCGCGAGGGCGTGGTGGAACCACCGAGCTACGCGCTGAGCCGCGGCGCCCACCTCACCTTCGTCGACCGCGGCGGTCTGGCCTATGCCGCCACCAGCGACCTGACCCGCGACGGCCTTCGCGAGGCCTGCAACCAGGCGCGGTACTGGCTAGACGCCGCTCGTCGTCACAGCCTGTTCGATGTCAGCCGCATTGCACGCCCGCAACGCTCGGGCAGCTACGAGTCGAAGGTGGTCACACCCTGGGAATCCTGGGGCCTGGGCGACAAGCTGGACATGTTGCAGGACGTCGATCGGCATCTGAAGGTTGCCGAGAGCATCGTCGACTGGCAGGCTCACCTCAGCCGGCGGCGCAGCGAGGTGCTGTTGCTGACCAGCGACGGCATCGAAATCGAGCAAACCTTTCACCACATCCTGCCGGGCTATGCCGCGGTCGCCAATCAGGGCGCTCAGACGCAGCGGCGCAGCGGCGGTGGCTGGGGCTCGGCACGCCAGGGCGGGCTGGAGCAGCTGGCCGCCTTCGACTTTCAGGCCAGTGCCACGCGGGTGGCCGAGGAAGCCCTGGCGCTCATCGCCGCCCCGGAATGCCCTGCCGGCAAGGCCTCGCTGTTACTGCTGCCGAGCCAGATGATGCTGCAGATCCACGAAAGCATCGGCCACCCGCTGGAGCTGGACCGCATCCTGGGCGACGAGCGTAACTACGCCGGCACCAGTTTCGTCACGCGCGACATGTTCGGCAGCTATCGCTACGGCTCCGAGTTACTGAACGTGACCTTCGATCCCGGTCAGGCGGCAGAAATGGCCAGCTACGCATTCGACGACGACGGCACCCCCGCACAGCGCAGCCACCTGATTCGGGCCGGTATCCTGGAGCGGCCGCTGGCCGGCGCCGTTTCCCAGGCCCGCACCGGCATGGGCGGTGTCGCCAGCGCCCGCGCCTGTGACTGGAACCGCCCGACAATCGACCGCATGGCCAACCTCAACCTGGAGCCGGGTGACGCCAGCCTGGACGAGCTCATCGCGTCGATCCAGTACGGCGTGCTGATGGAGACCAACCGCTCCTGGTCGATCGACGACAGCCGCAACAAGTTCCAGTTCGGCTGCGAACTCGGGCGTCTGATTCAGGACGGCGAGCTCAAGGGCCTGGTGCGCAACCCCAACTACCGCGGCGTGTCAGCGAGCTTCTGGCACAGGCTGGCGGGCGTCGGCGATGCCAGCAGCTTCGAGATCTGGGGCACACCCAACTGCGGCAAGGGCGAACCTAACCAGAGCATCCAGGTCGGTCACGCTTCGCCGGCCTGTGTGTTTCACGGCGTCGAAATTTTCGGGGGCGACTGAGGTGGAGAACGCGTTTCGGGAGCTGGCCGACGAGATCTTCGCCCTACTCGCAGGCGACGAAGTGCTGCTGCTCAACTTCGACGGCGAAGAATCCGATTTCGCACGCCTGAACCGCAACGCCATCCGCCAGGCCGGACACGTCCGTCAACAACAGCTGCAGCTGACCCTCGTAAATGGACAACGTCAGGCGACCACGGCGTTCCAGCTGTACGGCGAGCGCGCTCGGGATCTCGATCAGGCCCGCTCGGTCCTGCGCAGGCTGCGTGCGCAACTGCCCCTGCTCCCGGACGATCCCTACCTCTGCTACGCGAGTGAGCAGCAGGATACGCGACAGCGTGCCGACAACAGTCTGCCCGCAGCGGCCGACGCGGTGAACGAAATCATCGCCGCAGCCGCAGGCCTGGACCTGGTTGGCCTCTGGTCGAGCGGTGAGATGGCGAGCGGATTCGCCAACTCGCTCGGCCAGTTCAACTGGCACAGCAGCTACAGCTTCAACTTCGACTGGAGCCTGTATTCTCAGGGCGACAAGGCCGTGAAACAGGACTACGCCGGCTTCGAATGGCGACCGGAGCTGCTGGCAGAGACGCTCGCCCGTGCACGCGAGACCCTGCCCCTGCTCGCCCAGCCGCCGCGCAGCATCGAACCGGGCCGCTATCGCGTATTCCTCACCCCCGCCGCGCTCTACGAACTCATGACGCTGCTCGCCTGGGGCGGCTTCGGACTGAAGAGCCATCGCACCGCCCAGACCCCCCTGCTGCAGATCATCCGCGAAGAGACCAGCCTGGACCCCCGCGTCAGTCTGAGCGAAAACCACGCCGCCGGTCTGACGCCGCCCTTTACCCGCGCCGGCTTCATCAAGCCCGATCGCGTCGAACTGGTCCACGCCGGCGCCTATCGGGACTGCCTGGCCGGCCCGCGCAGCGCGAAGGAATACGACACGACGGTCAACTGCGACCTCGAGTACCCCCAGTCGCTGGAGATAGCCAGCGGCGATCTGCCGG
>CAJICB010000754.1_pt1 | contig 13602 bp, 17 predicted proteins | sample 9199491 | NCBI WGS metagenome assembly CAJICB01 (sample SAMEA7708320, study PRJEB35096) | sediment metagenome | biome: marine neritic benthic zone biome [ENVO:01000025]; feature: sediment [ENVO:00002007]; material: shallow marine sediment [ENVO:03000034] sea grass bed [ENVO_01000059] ... | reverse complement strand
TATAGAGCATGGGGCGCTTGGCGGCCAGCATCAGGTCGATGGCTTTCTTGATCTGGCGCGGGTGACCCCGGGTGACCGGATTATAGGAACGGATGCTGACCCGGCGCGGATAATGAAATTCGGCCTTGTAGGCACTGACGTCCTTGGGTATGTCGACCACCACCGGGCCGGGCCGGCCGGTAGTGGCGATGTAAAACGCCTTCTTGATGGTGGTCGCCAGCTCCCTGACGTCCTTCACCAGGAAATTGTGTTTCACGCAGGGGCGCGTGATGCCCACACTGTCCACCTCCTGGAAGGCGTCATTGCCGATCAGCGGCGTCGGCACCTGGCCGGTGAACACCACCAGGGGAATGGAATCCATATAGGCCGTCGCGATGCCGGTCACCGCATTGGTCGCACCCGGGCCAGAGGTCACCAGCACCACACCGGGTTTGCCGGTGGAGCGCGCAAAACCGTCCGCCGCATGGGTCGCCGCCTGCTCGTGACGGACCAGCACGTGCTGAACCTTGTCCTGCTGATACAACGCATCATAGATAGGCAGGACGGCCCCGCCGGGATAGCCGAACACATAGTCGACCCCCTCCTCCGCAAGACAGCGAACGAAAATCTCAGCGCCAGTCAGCTCCACCTGTTTAGTCTCCCGGGTGCCGGCCATCCACAAAACCAGAAAAAAAGCCCGTATATCGGGCCCATGCTGCGCCACGCGCAAGGTTAGAACAGGCTAATATGCCATCGTTGCAGGCCATAATCCAGCGATTCTTGGGCCCGGCCGCCACTATTGGAACGACATCGCTTGCCGATACGCCAGACTACGTGTTAAGTAACCACAGCCACAGATCAGAAGGGGAAATAACCATGCGTTCAGGTACCTTACTCGCGCTCGTGCTGGCGCTGACGGCAACCGCAGCCCAGGCCGCCATGTACAAATGGACCGACGCGCAGGGCAATACCCAATACGGACAGTTCCCGCCGGCCGGCGTCGAAGCCGAGCGCATCAGCGCTGCAGGCACCACCCACAAGGTGCAGCCTCAGGACACCCGGTCACCCCAGCAGCGCGCCCAGGAACTGGAAGAACAACGGAAAAAACAGCATGAACAGGCAACCGAAGCCGCGGCTGCACAGGAGCAGGCCGAGCTGCGGCAGCAGGCCTGCGCCATCGCCCGCAAGAACCTCGCCGTGCTGCAGGAAGGCGGACACCATCGGGTGCGCCTGCCCGACGGGACCGTCACCTACCTCAGCGACGAGCAGAAGAAGGAACGTATCGCGAAGGCCAACCAGCAGGTCAAGAACAACTGTGACTGAGGAGACGCAATATGCCCTTGCTGAAAATCGAAACCAATCAGCCCGTCGAGGCGGATAAACAGCGCAACCTGATCAGCATGGCCTCGCAGCAGGTGGCCGCCATGCTCGGCAAACCCGAGCGCTACGTCATGGTCAGCCTGCAACACAACCCGGCCATGCTGTTCGGCGGCAGCGACGCGGCGCTGGCCTATCTGGAGCTCAAGAGCATCGGCCTGCCGGAAGCGAAAACCGCCGAGCTGTCCCGGGGTCTGGCCGAGCTGCTGAACAGCGAACTGGGACTCCCGGCCGATCGCATCTACATTGAATTCGCCGACGCGCCGCGCGCCATGTGGGGCTGGAACGGCGGGACATTCTGACAGAGCAAAAACGTTAAACCACAAACCGGTAGGAGCGCTCTTTTACCCCCAACGGGTTTGTGGGGGCCTGACCGCGATTAAGAACAGTTTTTCCTTTGTGTCCTTCGTGTTCCTTAGTGGTTAACGACAGCGCACCACCTGTACTCCGCCTCGCTGCGCCGCTACAATTCCGCGCTTAAACCCACCAAGAATGCACGCGCATGAAAGTCTCCCAGTTCCCGCTCAATACCGCCAAGGAAACCCCCGCCGACGCCGAGATCGCCAGCCATCGGCTGATGATGCGCGCCGGCATGATCCGCAAGATCGCCGCCGGCATCTACAGCTGGCAGCCGCTCGGACTGCGCGTGTTGCGCAAGGCCGAGGCGGTGGTGCGCGAGGAGATGAACCGCGCCGGCGCGCTGGAACTGCTGATGCCCGCCGTACAGCCGGCGGAACTGTGGCAGGAATCCGGACGCTGGGACCAGTACGGGCCGGAACTGCTGCGCATCAGCGACCGTCACCAGCGCGAGTTCTGTTTCGGACCGACCCACGAGGAGGTGATCACCGACCTGGTGCGCCGCGAGATCCGCAGTTACAAACAGCTGCCGGTCAATTTCTACCAGATACAGACCAAGTTCCGCGACGAGATTCGTCCCCGCTTCGGCGTGATGCGGGCACGGGAGTTCCTGATGAAAGATGCCTACTCCTTTCATCTGGATCAGGCGTCCCTGGACGAAACCTATCAGGTCATGTACGAGACCTACTCGCGCATTTTCACCCGCCTGGGCCTGGAGTTCCGCGCCGTCAGGGCCGACAGCGGCGCCATCGGTGGCGCCCACTCCCATGAGTTCCACGTGCTGGCCGATTCGGGCGAGGACGCTATCGTGTTTTCCACCGCGAGCGATTACGCGGCCAACCTGGAGCTCGCCGAGGCACTGGCGCCCGAAGGCGAGCGCCCGGCGCCCGCTGCCGAGCAGCGGCGCGTCGACACCCCGGGCCAACACAGCATCGAAGAGGTATCCCAGGCACTCGGCGTCGCACCCGGCCAGTGCGTCAAGACCCTGCTGGTCGAGGGCAGCGACGGCGGCCTGGTGGCGCTGTGCCTGCGCGGTGACCACACCCTGAACGCGGTCAAGGCGGAGAAATTGCGCCAGGTCGCACAACCGCTGAGCTTCGCCAGCGACGCCCGGGTGCGCGAGGTGGCCGGCTGTGCACCCGGCTCACTGGGACCAGTGGGGCTGGACATCCCGGTCATCGCGGACCGCAGCGCCGACCGGCTGGCGGACTTCGTCTGTGGCGCCAATGAGGACGGCAAACACCTCACCGGCGCGAACTGGGGACGCGACTGCGCCGAGCCGCTGGTGGTGGATATCCGCAACCTGGTCGAGGGCGACCCCAGCCCCGACGGCCAGGGCCAGGTGCGCATCGCGCGCGGCATCGAGGTCGGCCATATTTTCCAGCTCGGCGACAAGTACAGCCAGGCCTTGAAGGCCACGGTGCTCGATGAGGTTGGCAAGGAAGTCATTATGACCATGGGTTGCTACGGCATCGGCGTATCCCGCGTGGTAGCCGCCGCCATCGAACAACACCATGACGATCAAGGAATTATCTGGCCCGATGCGTTGGCCCCCTTCCAGGTCGCGCTGCTCGGCATGAACCGGAAGAAATCCCAGCGGGTGCGGGAGGCCTGCGAGGAGCTGTATCAGGAACTGCAGGATGCCGGCATCGAGGTGATTTTTGACGACCGGGACGTAAGGCCCGGAGTGATGTTTGCCGATACGGAACTGATAGGCATACCACATCGGGTGGTAATCGGTGAAAAGAACCTCGATCAAGGACTGGTGGAATACAAGAGCCGCCGCGGTGGCGAGAGCCGCACCATCGCCGGCGACGAGATCCTGGCGTTCCTCAGGGACCAGCTTGGCTGAGCCACCCGTGGCGGTGCGCCCCGGACGGCACGTCCTGTGCTCCCCTGCAGGAGCGCCGCCCTTCGGCGCAATCGCCTGGCTCCCCAGCCCGGCCAGGAGGCCGCTCCTACAGGCAGCCCATCCCGGCTCGGTGCTACCACCCGTAGGAGCGCCGCCCTCCGGCGCGATTGCGGGGGCCCCTGTCGCGGCCAGGACACCGCTCCTCCAGACGATCGCCTGCACGCTTGTTGCAGCCGTCATCACCTTGTCGATGCCCGGCGGCCACGCCGCCACCACGGAACGCCCCGATGAGGAGTTGCGCCACATCCTGTTGCAGGCGGTGAACTCCTCGGACAGTTTCGCCGACCGCTTCGATGCCGAAGTCTGGCTGACCGATATGTCCGGCCGCCTTGACCGCAAGGTGCCTGACGCGCAGGAACGTCTGCTGATCCTGAAAACCGCGCACTACGAAGCCGTGCGCGCCGACCTGCCCCCGGAACTGGTGCTGGCGGTGATCGACATCGAGAGCAACTTCGACCGCTTCGCCATCTCCCACGCCGGCGCGCGCGGCCTGATGCAGGTGATGCCCTTCTGGCTGGACGAAATCGGCCGCCCCGATGACGACCTGTTCGACATACGCACCAACCTGCGTATGGGTTGTACTATCCTGCGCCACTATCTGGATCGCGAACGCGGCAACCGCACCCGCGCGCTGGCCCGTTACAACGGCAGTGTCGGCAAGACCTGGTATCCCCAGCGCGTTTACAAGGCCCTGACCAGGCACTGGTACCGCCAGTAACATCGTCCCCGCGCCCGCGTTTCGCCACGTGTTACGCGCCACACGGCGCAACACGGCTAGGACATCTCGGCAGGCGGATAGAGATTCGTGATGTGTTCCAGATCAGCCTCGGCCGCATCCAGGCCGAAGGCACGCGTCGTGTCGGGAGGCGCTCGGGTGTCGACGTAGGCGACCAGGCTCAGGCATTCCCTGCCAACCGCTATGGCGAGCGGCTCCCGAGCGGCAAGAAACGCCCGCATCCTCGCCTGCAGTCCCTGCAACTCCGTTTCGCTTACCCTGTCCGGCCTGATCCGGCCGAGCACGAAGTAGAAGTCATTATCGAGGTCGTCCGCCGTCCGGTGATATTTGTGCAGGACATTGACCCGCTCGAACGCGCAGCGCAATCGCCCGAGCGTGGGCGGCAAGCCACCCTCGCTCCATGGCCAGCCCATAGCGACCGCGATGTCGCCGTGAATGGCAAACGAACGCAGGTAGGGATGCAGTCCACGGCTGGTGAAGGCGTAAGCTTCGGCCTCCCGGTATCCCCCCAGCACGACCGTTAAAGGGAGCAGGGACGGCTCCCTGAGCAGACCGAATACCCCGGCCAGGTCCATGCCGCGCCGTTCGCCACGCAGCTCGCGGTAGTTGCTGTTGATCACCTCGCCGCTGTCCCGGTGCCCCTCGAGACCGATAATGGTGGCGTGCACCTGCTCCATCGCGTAGCCGCAGAACGCCTGCGGCAGGTGCCCGCCGAGTTCGGCCTGCACGGCGCTTATGAGCTCGGCGAGCTGCGCCGGTTTCTCTCCATAGTAGGCGACCAGCGACAGGTTCATGCTGTAGAGCGAATGCGGGGCATGTCAGGCCCGACGAAGCACTCCCGGGCCCGCGGCATTGCACAGGAACAGGAGGCGTCACAGCGAAACACCTTTCTTCCCTGCGCCCGCCCGCCGGCTGTCCCCGGCTCGCACCGATTCTTACAGTCCACCCGTGCTGCGCTCCTTTTGAAGCTTTCGAGCCATCCGAAAGGGCAAGCCGACGAGCAGGGAGACGATGAGCGCCATGCCGAATGCGACGGCGCTTGATATCACCCAGAGTGGATCGAGATATCCCACCTCAACATAGCCCGCTAATTGCGTCGCTCCCGCCATCAACAGGGCCGACACGCAGGCGGCCAACAGATATCGGGCAAGCACGGCGTGCGCCACCAGTGCTATTACGAGCCAGGCCAGGAAGACGAACGTCAACACCATCCCTTCATTCATCGGCATTCGCGGACCCGAGCGAGGAGCGTTCCGCAGACCCGGCTCCCGTCGCCCTTCTCAACGATCTGTATCTGACCAGATCTCAATGGCCTGAATAAGTCTATCTGCATCATAACTGCGTTCAATTTCCACGGATTTGTGCTCCAACAGCGCTTCGAGCACATTCAGCACCAACTCCCTTTGCGGTCGCGTAAAGGCTTCCCAACGCCTGTTGCGGGGCCCGTCTTCGATAATATGGAACAGGAACTGATCGACATAATAGCTTACGCCGGTACCACCCAACGCCAGCCTGACCAGGGCTGGAAAATAATATTTGAATGCATCGTTGGTCGCGAAACACATCGGGTCCCAGCCCGGATTCCCCAACTCTTCAAGGCCGATCGAGTCAGGAGTATGCGCCCTCAGCGTTTCGTCATGCTCGGAGCATTCGCAACAGTGCGTGTAGTCCGTGAAATGCTCTGGGCGCGGCGCCTCGGCGAAAACTCGCCTTGCCTTATCTATGAGCCTGTCCATGCATATCGCCTTCGCGTCCGCGCTCACCTGACTCGTCGCCCGCTTACCAGAGCACTTTTGCAATAAACAGACTCGAGAGTAGATCGTCATACGCGCAACTCACGGTACCCGCGGCAGCTATGGTCGCGTCCACGTGGTAGAGCTCCCCTTCCACATAGGTCTGGCAGTATTCCTGTTCGCCGACGAGGACCGTCAAGGTATCATCCCCGCACGCCTCAAGGAACCGGAACGCCGCCTCTCCGGGGCCCAGTGTGCCAATCACATGGGTGATATCGCAGGCTTTCCACGCCAGTCTGTCCACTGCTGCGCTGGATTCGTTGTAAATGCGGACAGTCGAAGTGCCCAGCCACATCAGGTTTGGCCCCAGCATCAGCAGCACCGCCGCGCCGATGACGGAGGGCAGGTGTTCGGTGTTCAATTCCAGCACTCGCGGTCAAACTGCGCGCCCCGATTGAGCACCCCGTCGGCGCTGGGCAAATCAGCCACCCGCCGCCCCATCAGTCTTCGACCACCGTAAATGTTACGTCGGCAGTCGTCTTATCGATAGATACCTGCACCTCACAATAGGCGCTCCCTGCGCTCGGCTCATCGCCACAGCTACATCCACCCACGACTTCGTTGAAGAAGATTCCCACCTTTGCCTCGATACAGCACTCTCGATCGACACAGTTTATGATAGTGACCGCGATCTCACTGTCATCGACATATCCCCCTTGACTGGTTCCTTCGTGCAGGGGTAAGGAGCCAGGCGCCAGACGCTCAATTTCATTTTTGAGTACCCGCGGAAACGCGCCGGATTTCCAGTTTTTCAGAGACTCCGTGAATTCCGGCATTGTTTCGCTCTAAGCAAGGGTAACCCTACGGTGAGCTTGCCGAGCAGCGCCACCCTCGATTTTCACCTTGTTGCGTGCTCCGACGCACATAACCGGTGACGCTTTAGTACTCTGCCGAACTCGCCTTGCTATACTCTTAACTAAACTTCGACAATATCCTCTTTCAGGCCCGACACAAATGCAGCGACCTCGTCACACGCTTGCTCGGGAACCCGCAAGGCCTGCATAGTCGCGCCCGCATGTTGGAGAAATATTGCCCAGTCACTTTCACTGATTCTCATGCCCTTATGTGACAGTTTCATATCCCGGCCGGTGTAGTACAGCGGACCGCCCGCACTTGCGCACAAATAATCAATCAACAGCTGCTTCTCCCTCGCGATACCATCATCGCCACGGTTCTGCCAGAAACGCCCCAATTGAGCATCCGCCTCCAGACGGGTCAGCAAACCATCTGCAAACGCCGCAATTCCTTCATAACCGCCAAGACGTTCATAAAGTGATCTGTGGTCCATCCTAATTCTCCCCTTCCTCCAAGAGGCCTGTTACCTTGCCGGTGCAACACCGCCGACAACCGGGACCATTCACACGCGCTGGGCGTGTCATCCGAGCAGTAGCAATTCCCAGAATCAATCGCGATACGGAATGTAGGTGACCTTGGACAACACGTAGCCAATGTAAACCCAGAGCATAACGTGACTCAACACCGCTGGCACCAGCCACACAAACCCCCTTAAGATAACGGCGACCACCAGTCCAAGCGCGACGAGGGCCAGGACGAGTATTCCCACCTGCCGTCTCCTTGTTTCGCGATCGGCAGTGTACCTTGCATTACAGTCCGGGCATACGCGGTAGGGCTTCCAACTATAATACGACAGCAGGCTCCTGCTTCGCATATCGCTACCGCAAACCGGGCAATTCATCTTTGGCGGCATAGCCTCACCTCACAAGCCTGACGACTGCGATAGGGTGTGCGCGTCAGTGCCTCTGCTCCCCACGGAACAGCTTGCTTACTCTGTTGCGCTCCTTGTGCTACGCCTCGATTTCCCTGCGCTCTATAGCCTGAACCCTGAAACACTTGAACGAGAGAGCAACACCAAAGGCCTGTTCGAAACGTACTGCAATAGCGGGCGGTAGAGGGCTTCCATCATTATAGGCGCCTCTGGCTTCATATTTGAATGTCAGGTCGTACACGGCATTCTGATGATTGAACTCTTCCATCCTTACTTCATCGCAATCATGGAACCTCAATACCGCCATGTACGGATCCTGCAATGCGCATAGTTCAAAGGATGCTTCTATAACCGGCCCGATCCAGACATTCGCCTCGGGTCGTATGTCACCGCGCCATATGCTGACATTGTGCACTTCCGCATCATGAAAGTTCGGCCATTCCCCATGTTCAACAATTAACCGGCTGTTCTCAACATCTCTAACCGGATCAAAGTCTTTCATGACTCACAACATCGTTCAGTGGCCACTGAGGAAGAAAAAGCCCTTCGATGCTCGCTGAACCCGTATCGCTGAAAATGGGAATCAACGTTCGTAGCCGCCGTCGCGCGCCTGCCCGCCATCCACCCGTACCCGCGGAGAGCATCCGAACAGAACGATCTCTGCTACGCCTTCGCTCTACCGCATTGCTCTGTACTGCAAAACATATTCCCGGCGCTCCGACGCCCAGGATAAACGGCGGCATAAGCTTGCTGGATGACAGAGGACAGCGCAGGTTGCGATCCTGATTAACTCCGTTTTTGGGGCTTCGGCGTACACACGAGGAAAGTCACCAGAGCCAAAAACCGGCCTTCGAGCATGAACATTCCACAAACTACGATAACTATAACTCCAACGAAGGCGCGGGCAAGCTGAGCAGAGCAGCGAACGGCCGCTACCCTCCCTGGCCGCTGAGGTCACTTCCGCGTTGTTTACGTTCATACATCAGCGAATCACCGGCGGCCAACAATGCTTCGAGCGTATGGTGCCTGTGAGGATCGAACTCGACAACGCCATAAGAGAACGAAATATCGTAGCCACGATTGGTCTCTTGATTGTACTCCTCTAACGACCGGCGAAACCGGGCGATAACACTCTCGGCGGCCACCCTCGACGTATTTGTGAGCAACGCGACAAACTCGTCTCCTCCCAGCCGCGCAAGCAAATCTGAATCCCGGCATACAGTTTGCATCTGGTTGGCAAATGCAGTTAACGCTCTATCTCCTTCAGCGTGTCCAAACTCGTCATTGATCGGTTTGAATTTGTTCAGGTCGAAAAACACCAGAGACGCGGGTATGGCCTGCCGCGTACAGAGGTTTAGACTGTGTTGGGCGAGCATCATAAAGCCTCTTCTGTTATTGATACTGGTGAGCTCGTCTATTGTCGCTAACTGTACAGCTGCAATTTCGCGCTCCACCATTGAAGCGAGGTCTTTCAACGTTACGCAGTCTTCGTCGTCCAGAACTCGTGGTTTCTGGTCAATAATGCATAGCGTTCCAAGTTTACTCCCGTCCAGGAATCTTATCGGGCATCCCGCATAAAAACGAATGTTGGGCTCATTTACTACCAGTGGATTATCCGCAAAGCGTTCGTCCTTCGCTGCATCGGGGATGACGAATATCCCGTCACCAAGAATCGCATGCCCACAAAATGAAATATCTCGTGGCGTTTCACTGGCGCTGAGGCCTACGCAGGACTTGAACCACTGACGATTTTCATCGACAAGGCTGACAAGCGCGACAGGTACGCCGAACATACGCTGCGCCATACGCGTCAGCCGATCAAAACGTTCCTCGGGCAGCGTATCCAAAATATTGAGTGACTTGAGCGCTTTGAGTCGCGCCTCCTCGTCTGGCGGAATGTCCGGTTTTTTCAAGATCGCCTCCTTGGCCTGATATCAGGCTGCGCCCCAGGTCGCAATCGGGCGACGCGGGAATTACCCGGCGCAGCTCTCCCGCGTCGGGCACCGCGCGCGCGCAATTGATTGAATTGTTGTAACGGGAGATAGCACCGATCGTCTCCACCATATGACCACGCTGGTGATACCGACTCCAAACGCTCATTCCCCGGAAATTTGCATCCTACCCAACCAACCCATATACACCCGTCTTTTTCGGATGCCGTCTGAATTGTACATCTACCTGCAGCCCCAACTATCTGTTGCTTTGTTGCGCCCTGCGCTATCTCCCTGAGTAGCACCACGAGCTGCTGCCTGGTTTCCTCAAGCTCGTACGCTTGTCGCTCTCTATAAGAGAGACCCACACGCGCATATAACAGGCGGTACAGCCAGAAGCCACTACTGGCCAACAAAAGCACGATAAGGACAGCTACAGCAGACTTCATGGTATGCCTTCTAGTTAGAGACGCGACCCCCAAGGGCGGGATGACTTGGCTTAATGTAGTAGGCGCCGAGAATTTCATTGTTCGCCTCCCCTGCGACATAGCTCGAGAAAGGCACCCTGCCCCACACCTGGGACACCTCCTCTCCAGTGACATACAGTGCATACGGGTATGCCTCACCCGCCCGAAACACTGGCTCGAGAATCTGCCAGGTTGCAGCCCAATCCGTTTCTTCGATAGCTCGCATTTCCATCATAGATCGCTGCATGAAACATAACCGCCGCCGCCAAACCCCGCCTCAGTCGACCTTCCCGCGAAGCACCGCCACACCTCTCCGGGCGTCGGCTTGACCAGGTGACTAAGCATCGCCGAGCAGCCTCTGCGACGCCCACCATACCACCATCGGGACGACAACTGCACACGCGGCAAGGAATAACGCACCAAATTCTAGAAGCCGCCCGCGGAATATCACTTTCGCGCCCATGATAACCCTTGTGTCCACTACAACCGGCCGCCCCGGTGGTGGGAATCTACAGGCCCCGATGACAGATTGGCCGATCCGCCAAAGATGACGAGCACCTAGGAGCGGAGCAATAGACAGGGCGGCTAAGGCTCCCAGTATCCACGTCAACTTATTCCTGATTCTCTCAGGCTCTTCCAGGAACCATTCTTCCAGCGCGGCCCGGCACGATTCGAACGCCAATATAATCAAGCACCCGACGCCCGTCGCTGTACCGATCATAAGCATTGCTCTTTTTCTAGCTGAGCGATCTGCGGGTTGTATCTGCACCATTTGTTGAGCGATGACTAAGCATTTGCATAACAGGCGCGACGTATGCAGCGTCCTGCTTGACCCACTGGCTAGGCCAGCCCTTCCATCTTAGCCTGAATCCGGCTTAGCGCTCTTAATACCGAAGTTCTGTTTTTCGCTAGCTTTACCCATTTAGGCAGGCGGTTTACCATGGCCCACTTACTATTTCCTGGTGATGGCCTATCTTCTGCCTCGATATACTCCGCCAACTCTTCTGCATGCGTTCGACTAAATACCATCAGGATTTCCTGACCCACTTTTTCCTGGAAGTAGAGTTGGCAGCCAAAATAGGGTTCGTAACCATTCGATGGATTGAAATTTACGAAGTCGCTTTGCCATCTCTTAGATGGCCACGTCGCCCTGTGTGCGCACTTGAGACAGATAAACTTCACGTCGTATGGATCCCAAGGTAGGGCATATTTTGAGTCCGCCGTTATTCTGGCCGGGCCACCACACTTCGGGCAAACGCAGATGACTTCTCTCAAGTAGTCATTGAGAGTTGCGTTGTATTTGCCGTGTTCGGTCACTGTTTTCATGGCTGTATGGTCGCGACGGCCGCGCTAAGCCGCCGCAGATCGCTAAGCGGTTTCGCGGTTAGTGGTTAGCTGTCGTTTTCCTTCCACTGTTTCTCCACTGTGGGACAATACGGCAACAAGAACGGATCCGCATGCTCGCTGAGCTTACCTTGCGCGATTTTGAGACCTCGAAACTTATGATTATGCACCGGATGCTCGTCATCATGAATATATAGGATTCCATTTGATTCCGGAAGGTCTTCTGTGACCCATTCCTAATGATCGGCGACACCGCCATGAGCATGGCTCCAAAGGCCATGCGCCACCAACACAAACAAGTCATTACCTGCTCTTCGAATTTCGAACAGGGAGGACTCATCGCTGTGCTCTCCTACGGCGGCCTCGCGCTGCTGAACTGCCGACACTTCGCGCGTACGGAGAACCCCAATATCCGCATCATTCGCGGCAACAACGCACAGCGCTATCCCGCCGCGCAACTCAATTATGAGTGGCGAATTCAACTGATCGATGCAACACTTGCCTGTAGTTTATCGGCTGGTGTTTCATATCCCAAGGTTTTTCTGGGGCGCTGATTCAGCCTTCGAGCGACTTTGTTTAATTCGGCCTGTGAATACACTGACAAGTCTGCCCCTTTCGGGAAGTACTGGCGCAGCAGTCGGTTCGTGTTTTCGTTCGTGCCACGCTGCCAGGGGCTTCGTGGATCACAAAAATAGACCTTGGTATCGGTGGCCATGGTGAAGGTTTTATGGTCAGCCAGTTCCATACCCCGATCCCAGGTCAGTGACTGGCGAAGCTGACTCGGGAGCTTGCGGACCTGTTTGCTCAGGGCCGTGACCACTGTCTTGGTATCTTTGCCGTTGACTTTAACGAGCATCGTAAAGCGTGACTGGCGTTCAACCAGTGTCGCAATATATGAATCGGCGAACCCCGCTATGAGGTCACCTTCCCAGTGTCCTGGCACCGCTCGGTCTTCGACTTCCGGTGGTCGCTCAGCAATCGAGACGCCATCGACGATCTGACCACGACCGGCACCTCGCAGGCTACTGCGTCTCGACTGACGGAAGGCGCGCTGGGTACGTAAATGCTTCTGAAGCTCTTTTTTCAGCACACCACGCGTCTGAACAAATAGACTTTTATGGATGCTTTCGTGTGACACACGCAGCATCTCGTTGTCAGGATACGCGCACTTTAACCAGCCTGATATCTGTTCAGGGGACCACTCCAGCGTCAGTTTGTTAGCCACGGTACGCCTCAGTGCTCGGCATCGTCTACCGATGCATTGCCACGCATTTGGTCAAGAAGGCTGGGTTTCCCTGCAGGACAGCCCAGACAGGGGCGGTCACCTTGATCCAGCGCTTCGGCAGCGCCTTGAACCTCAACATCCACTTCCACCCGCTGTTCCTCGACGGAGTCCAAGAAGTGGACCCTGAAAATGGGACAGCAAGCTGTTCTACAGATGCCATCCGAACCCTCTTCCCGGACAATTACCGTCCGTCACTTGTTCCGGCCTTCAGTTGCACGACACAAGCTACTATGCCTTCTGCTGACTTCTGCAAAGCGGTCACAGTGAATTGCTTCACTGTCAGTCACTCCTTCGACACTTTGCAGACCTCCCGGGGTAAGGCACTAGGCTTTCGCTGCGTGGACGCTGAATTTATAAAACGTAGCCCGCTTGCGGATGGAAGGCTTCGTGGTCACGTGCCCACTCGCCTCAGCTACGTCACACCTCGTATCCAGTTCCTGTCCGTCGCCCCGCAGTTTGCGTTGAGCTTCCTTCAGACCCCGCCTCACGACAACGCCCTCGCCTAAAGCGCCTACTTTTGGTGCCCTTTCGCTAACGTTCGGCTCCGCGATTACCTGGCATCGGGACTTTCGCCCGACTAGTCTAGTGCCATGCCCGGCACACACGTCTAAGCTAAGGGGCCGCGCGACAAGCGCGGTCCCGTGCGAAGCACGAACTTGAGCGCATTGTTATGTGTTTATTGCTCAGCTAAAACC
>CAJICB010000074.1_pt1 | contig 13607 bp, 13 predicted proteins | sample 9199491 | NCBI WGS metagenome assembly CAJICB01 (sample SAMEA7708320, study PRJEB35096) | sediment metagenome | biome: marine neritic benthic zone biome [ENVO:01000025]; feature: sediment [ENVO:00002007]; material: shallow marine sediment [ENVO:03000034] sea grass bed [ENVO_01000059] ... | reverse complement strand
GCTGCACCGTCTCGCCCACACCTGGTCGCCGTTGTGGCGACTGCACGCGGTACACCACTCGCCGGAAAAACTCTACTGGCTGAACGTGGGCCGTTTTCACCCGCTGGAAAAGGCTCTGCAGTTTTTCCTGGACGCCCTGCCCTTCATGCTGCTCGGAGTTCAGGAACAGGTCATTGCGCTGTACTTCGTGTGCTACGCGATCAACGGTTTCTTCCAACACTCCAACATCCGACTGCGCTACGGGTTTCTGAATTACCTGATCAGCAGCGCCGAGCTGCACCGCTGGCACCATTCGCGCATCAGCGAGGAGTCGAACCACAACTACGGCAACAACCTGATCCTGTGGGATCTGCTGTTCGGTACCTGGTTCCTGCCGCGACAGCGGAGCATCCGTGACATCGGGCTGAAAAACCGCAACTACCCGAGAAGTTTTGCGGCGCAAATGCGCACACCGTTCGTGCACGGCCTCACCGATGGCGTGCTGCCCGCGTCGGGTACCGGAGCGGCGCCGGCGGCTGCCGAGCGGCGGGATACGGGAACACGCTGAGCTGAGGCGGCGTAACGATTGTTTCATCCCCGAACCGGTTCCGCGAAACCGAACGCAGTTTACTGGCCGACCCCTGTCTTTGGCGGTCCTTTCTGCCCGGCGGGCATGACCAGGGCCGCTTGACACTGAATCAGCGCTTGGCTAGGTTCGCAGCACGAGAACTCATTACCCCTGGCTTGACCGTCAAGCGAGGAACTGAACGCCATGTCTGTCAGATTCGTTTTGCTGGTGCTGTTTTCGCTGCAAAGTTCGACCGCCATTTCCGAGGAGATGCAAGTGTCTGCCAAATACCTGGCAGGCACATGGAGCCTGGGCGGCGAGCAGGGCTGCGAAAGCAGTAGCGTGGACTACGCAATGTTTCGCGACAACGGTACGGCGGAGCTCGGCAATGGAACAACAGCCCGCGTCACCGGTTTCTGGGAACTGAATAAAGACGCAATCATCCTGCACATGCTGGTCTCGCCCAGGGGCGGGACCGCCCTGCATCCTTTTTACCAGGACAGCTATCATCACCAGTACAGAGCGGCACAGGTGCTGGACACGCGAAACAACGCTTTCGAGGTCAGCGTGGGCACACAAGTCCAGGGCGAGCAATACACGCTTACCCGGTGTCGGTAAAAAGGCAGGGACGGATCAATTCTTCCCGGTGCGCAGTGGTCGCCCGACACGACATAAGCGCTTAGACGCTGAGCAGACGCTGACTCTCGGTCGCTTCAGGGCAGCGTCGCTGCTCGATGGCGTAGTAGGCACTGAGCAGATCCACCTCCAGGCCTATGCGTGATCGTACGTCGGCCAGCGTATGATCCAACAGAGGCTCGAAATCGATTTCATCCAGTGGCTGGCATTCGGAGATATAGCCCAACCTGACCGCATCCCGGAATACGCGCAGATCACTGTCAGTGAACTTGTACACGCCGGGATAGAGGTATTTCGAAATCCAGCTGAACAGCCTCTCCTCGGTGGTCGTAACCTTGTTGCTCGTCCCCATGGTGAAGCCGATGGCGAACGCCTCGTCCTTGGGCAGCAAACCACGTCCCAGTACGAGATGAATCGCGTCATGCTGGTTCAGGTCGACCGCGCCATGGAACAAGGTCATACCCGGTACGGTAAACTTGGGGTTTTCGACCAGCTGCACCATGATCGGAATCTCCTGCTGGCCCGCTCCCACCGCGCGCAGCGATGCCCGCGCTTCGCGCAAGGTGATGCCACCCCGCGCAAGCGGGATATGCCAATCACGATAGCTCAAGGTTTCCGCCACTACTCTGCGCTCCCTCGGTCGATACCTGGCACGCGACACACGGTCTTGGCTGATGTTACATCTTACGGGCGCCGGTCGGCTTGTGGTCAATCTCGGGCCATCAGAACCATAGCTACCCTGCATGCTGCGCAGAGGGTCGTCTCCGACCCAGCAATGGCCTTCATCTGATCCTGTAGGAGCGGCCGCCTTGGCCGCGATTATTCCTGAGTCAGCTATCGCGGCCAAGGCGGCCGCTCCTACAGAGCTTCAAATCGAATGGAGAATAATTGCCGTCGTCCTCTCTGCAGATAGACGTGCGAAGCAAGGTCGACTGGCACCGGCAGATGACGCCGCTTTTCAGACCCTGTCACGGAGGGCAGCCGGGTGCGAAGCAGCCCGCTTTTGCGCCGCGTGGCGAACCCCCGCTATACGCGATGGACTGGTGCTGATGGCGGTGATACCGGACTGCATGATTCTGCCGGTCAAGTCGGGATCGCCAGCCAGTTCGCCGCAGATTGCCAGCGGTTTACCTGCCTGTGTCGCAGTGCGGGACAGATCTTGTATGAGCTCCCAGAGCACGGTGTCGGTCTCCAAACGCGTATGACTGGCCGCGTCCCCCTCGCTTCGATCGTCGGCGAACAAGTACTGGATCAGATCATTGGTACCGATACAGCCGAAGTCCGCGGCCTGCAGGAGCTGTCGTGCCGCGAGACATGCCGCGGGCACCTCGAACAGTACGCCGTGCTCCAGTCCGGCCGGCCACAGGTCGACCACTGCCTGATCGAACAGCGCCCGCAGCTCAAGAAATTGCTCGACCTTGCTGATCATCGGGTAGAGCACGTGAATCGGTCCGTGGACACTGGCGCGGGCGAGCGCCCGTGCTTGCGCGCGCAGGAGCTCCGGGCGGGCCAACAGCAGACGGGCCCCGCGCTGCGCTGCGCGCGCGGCACCCTGCGGCGCCGTTTCCATCCACTCCGCGGTCTTGTCGCTACCCAGATCCAGCAGCCGGATACACACCGGCCTACCCGCCATGGCCCTGACTACTTCGCTGTAGCGTGCGGCCTGCTCCGCCTCGCTCAGCAGTCTGCCCGCCACCAGCATCTCGATCTCCGTCCGGTACAGGCCGACGCCCTCCGCGCCGGCGGCTAGCGCATCACCGACCTCCCCGGATTGCCCGATATTCGCCATGACCTTCAGCCCGGCCACTGGCTTGGACAGCTGCAGGCCGTGGCGGCGGCCCGCAGGCCTGGCGCGATAGGCTGACAGGGTTTTTTCGTTGGGATTGATGATCACTTCACCGCTATCCCCGTCGATCAGGATTTGCGCCTCCACGGGGATGGACGCGGGAAGATTCCGGATGTTGCCAACAACCGGGCAGCGCAGAGCACGCGACAGGATAACGGCGTGGCTGTTCGGCCCGCCCTTTTCCACGATGAAGCCGATGGTATGGTGATCCGTTTCGATGGGCAGGCTGGCGCTTATTTCGTCGCTAACCAGGATATGATCATTACCCAGTCGGCACTGCTCCACGCTGCAACCGACTGCATCTGCGCAACGGCGGCAGGCGACCTCCCGGTTGAGGTAACCCAGCAGCTCCCTCTGGATTTCGCCGATATCGGCAGCACGCTGTTGCAGATACTCTGAGTCGGCGGCTGCGAACTGCTCCTTGTAGAGATTCAGCTCTGTCTCGACGGCCTGTTCCGCACTGTAACCGCTGTGTTGGATGCCCCCCGCAAGCTGTGACTGAAAGGATTCATCAACCAGCATCAGGCGATGCACCTCGAATATTTCCGCGTGTTCACGACCGAGGTCTGCTTCTGCTTGGCGCGCCAGTACCGAACGCTGACGCGCAAGCCAGCTCAGGGAATGGTGCAGACGTTGAATCTCTCGCTGGGGACCCGCCTGGGATACTGCATCGGGCTGAGCCCGCTGCCGCTTATAGAAACAGGCCCTGCCTAGCGCGACGCCGGGAGAGAGCGGGACGCCTTTCAGCCGGGTCTCGACAGGCAGACGGTGCTTCGCCCCTATCACGGGGCACCCCGTATCTGGCCCTGGAGCCAGCGACTCATGACAGGTGCTGCTTGTCCAGACACCGTGTCGTTCCTCCATGCTAGAGGAAGAAAGTTATACCTTTTTTATTGACCGACCGCATCGTAGCGCGAGAACAACCATACAACAATCAAGGATATCTTTCCAGTCATTCCTCGTCCGGTTCGATGGGTCCGTCTCAACTAGGGTAGCGGCCGGTTGCTCGAATCCTTTGATGTCCGGGCCCTGGCACCGGATGAGCGGAGTTCACGGCGAACCGTCCGGACACCAGCCTGCCTGAGCCGGTATTGCGGCCGCAGTGACGCGTTTGCTCCCGATGAGCGTAGCGGCAGCGATCGATCCTGCGCCTGCACGCGCCGGCGTTCGTCAGAGCTTTATACACTCCGCTTCGATCACCCGACTTAGCGCATCTTCGATCATGTGACGCGCGTGAGAGGCGGTCGCGTGCAGGAAGGCGTGCAGCGCCGCATCCCGAGGACTCCGACTTTCGCACTCGGTGCTGTAGCACTCGAAGGCCGAGAGGCTGGCGATGAACTCGGCGAGGTGACGCGGACACTCGCATCGGATCGTTGAACACAGCGTTGCGAGCTGCGCCGGCGCTTCATCGTCGTAACGCCGTGGCGGCGCCGGCTGCGTGTCGACGATGCCATCGGCCGCTGCCGGAGCAGGCGCCACGGGCAACACTTGCATCATCGACAGGCAGTGGACCTGCAGGGTCCGGGGATCGACCGGGGCGCGCAGGGCCGAGCATTTGGAAGTCGGAAGCCGCAGCAACACGTCGGCGGAAGCATAGCGGTACACCACGAGCAAGTGCAGGGCTTTGCTGCGGCCCAGCCAATCGATCACGCGTGCCGCCGTATCCTCGTGCAGAGTTGCCTGCTCGACCACCAACACGTCAGCCTCGACGCCTCCGGCGCGGGACTCGAAGTCGGCGACACCGGTGAATAGGGCGACCGGCGTAATGCCACTCAGAGTCTCCCCGGCTGCCTGCACCGCCCGCGACAGCGATTCGCCGATTATTACCAGGCGACAAGGAGTTTCGCGGGACAAGGATCCCCGCTGGCGTGGCAAGCGCTGCGCGTCCACCGCCCGGGCCTGCAGCCCCTCGAAGTCGAGGCCGGAGACCTCACGGATCGCATCGCCCGCATCCACCAGCCGTTTCATCAGGCGCAGGCGCGCCACGTCCTCGGTGATGTAGAGACGCCCGCCGCCCGCCGAGCGCTGCGGACAGACTGCGCCGTAACGGCGTTCCCAGATGCGCAGTGTATCCGGGGAAACGCCAGTCAGCCGTGCGACAGCACCTATGCGGTAACGATTGGATTCGTTATAGGACTGCTCGTTCATCTTCCCTCCGTTTTGTGTCGCTGGCGAGGCAGTGAGGACATCACTGGCCTTCTCGTACAGTTTGTATTATACAAAACCTTTACAACTTATCAAAACTCGTCTAATGTCCTACACACAATCGAACCACCCGATTCGCACTCAACTCGGAGGATAACGCTATGAGCTACCGGAACACACGTCTGCTGAACCCGCAGGACTGCTCTATCTGTCGTACAATTCTGAGTTTTCTTACAACACCCCTGCTCCTGCTGCTTAGTGCGGCAACCGTGATCGCTATCTGAGGAGGCGCGGGAGCTTTTTGCGCAATACTTGGACATTTCTTGAACAGGCCGGTATGAGTGGCCCGGTTATCTCCGGCCACCCGGCTCCGCTGCTAACCCAGCGGTGTGCGAACCACGAGGAGTGGGGCATGAGCAAGCTAGCGATGATCACCGGGGCGAGCGGCGGTCTGGCACGGGCCGTGGCCGAAACGCTGGCCCGCGATGGCTGGCAGCTCGTGCTGGTCACGCGGGACAGTGGCCGGCTGGTGGCACACCCGGCGCAGCAGCAGGCCTGCTGGATCGAGGCCGATGTCTCGACCGCCGAAGGTGCGGCCTCCGCCTTCGCGCGATGTGGCGAGAGTACGGGACATCCGCCGGACGCGCTGGTCAACTGCGCCGGCTCGGTGCTCCTGGCGCCGCTGCACCGTACCTCGGCACGACAGTATCACGAATGCATCCGCGCCAACATGGACACCAGCTTTTACTGCCTGCAGGCTTTCGTGGCAGCGCGCCTCCGCGCCAAACAGGGGGGCTCCGCGGTGCTGGTGAGCTCCGTGGCCGCCCGCATCGGTGTACCGAATCACGAAGCGATCGCGGCGAGCAAGGCCGCGGTAGAGGGCCTGGTACGGGCGGCGGCGGCCACCTATGCGCGGCAGCGGATCCGCGTCAACGCTGTTGCCCCGGGCCTGATGCGCACGCCGGCCACCGAGGCCCTGTTCGCGGCACCGGATGCAACCCGGCAGCTCGAGGTGCAATACCCACTCGGCCGCCATGGGCAGGTTAGCGACGTGGCGCGGGCGGTTGGCTGGCTGCTGTCCGACGCGGCTGCGTGGATCACCGGGCAGAGCTTAGCGGTCGACGGCGGCTTCACCGCGGTCCGTCCGCTGCAAAGGGCCGGCTAAGCCCGCCTAGGCCGCTCGGTTCCAGGAGCGGAGGTCACGCGCCAGATCCGAACCGACACGACCCGCGATGTGGGTACGGAGACCCCACGTTCGGCGCGCAAGCAGGAACGCAGGCGTAACGCTGCCGCGCGGCGCGAGCTGGAGGCGCCGTTGGACCGCAAGCTCCTGCGCCGTCCGCTCAGCGATGTCTGGGATGAAATCGGCGGTGCTTGGCGTCTTAGTTGAAGACCGGACCCGGCCGGCAGCGGTCCAACCGGCATAGCGCTCGCCCCGCCATAAATACGGCGAGCAGCAACGAAAACCCACAACGTTTCTCTGACTTTTTCAGCGGCTCTGACAAAGCCGCCAACCGCAGGAGGTGCAAGATGTCACAGTCACAACTTGACAAGGGTCGCCGCAAGGCGCTGAAACTGGCGCTGTCGAGCGCCGCCGTGGTCCCGCTCGGCAGCCTGCTGTTGCGAAACCAGGCCCGCGCGGAGGACTTACCGCCCCTTTCCGAGGACGATCCGGCCGCCAAGGGCCTGGCTTATGTCCACGATGCGACCAAGTCCACTGACCCGAAGCGCAAGCCGGACCAGTTCTGCAAGAACTGCAACCTGATACGAAGCGACTCGGGTGAATGGCGGCAGTGCGCAATTTTCCCCGGCAAAGGCGTCAACGAGAATGGCTGGTGCACGGCCTGGGTGTTGAAGGCGTAGTGTCGGCAGCGTGGACTGATGACGAGCCGGCCAGCCTCTGACGTGCGCAGCCCGCTCGACCCCTGGCCGTCGCGCAGGCGCGGCCAGGGCGTCGACACAATCAGCCACTTTTGTGGCCCCACACCACAGGTCCTGTGCGCACCGCCGGAACCTGGACATACTCGTAGAGGCCAGGTACTAGACACCGGTCGCTTGGTTGGCTATCGCGCCCATGGGGCCACGCCTACGACGCGGCGCTTCACCTGACGATGCGGTAACAGGGGGTATAGACTTTCCCTGGCAGCTTCATGCGGTTCTGCGCCACGAAAGAAGTGAGCAAAGCATCCATCGGCCCCATAATGCTGGGCTCGCCGCGGATTTCGAAGTGCCCGAACTCCTCGATGGCGCGAATGCCCTCGTCCTTCACATTGCCTGCGACCACGCCCGAGAACACCCGCCGCAGGTTGGCGGCCAGCAGGTGCCGGTCCTGGTGTTTGTGCAGCTCCAGATTGCGCATGTTGTCGTGCGTGGGCACGAACGGTTTCTGGAACTCGCCGTCAATGGTCAGGAGCCAGTTGAAATAGTAGGCGTCGTCCTTGTACTTTCGGAACTCGCGTACCTGCGCGACGCCCGCCCGCGCCTCCTGGGCCACGAGTACCGGATCACTGACGATGATCTGGTAGAGCTTCTGCGCCTGGCCGCCCAGGGTGTCGGCAATGAACTGGTCGATCTGTTTGAAATAGTCCTGCGCACTCTCGGGACCGGTGAAGATCAGCGGGAACGGGATATCCGCGTTCGCCGGATGCAGCAGCACACCCAGCAGATAGAGAATCTCTTCGGCCGTCCCGACGCCACCGGGAAACACCACGATACCGTGACCGGTGCGCACGAAGGCCTCCAGGCGCTTTTCGATATCGGGCAGAATAACCAGATCGTTCACAATGGGATTGGGCGATTCCGCCGCGATAATGCCGGGCTCCGTGATACCCAGGTACTGCCCGTCGTGAATGCGTTGCTTGGCGTGCCCGATCGCGGCCCCCTTCATCGGCCCTTTCATGGCGCCCGGCCCGCAGCCGGTGCAGATATCGAGGCCGCGCAGCCCCATCTGGTAACCGACTTCCTTGCTGTAATCGTACTCCTCGCGGCTGATCGAGTGCCCGCCCCAGCACACCACCTGATTGGGATTGGTCCCCGGGCGCAGAATTCCGGCATTGCGCAGGATATGGAACACGGCGTTGGTGATACCTGCCGAAGTCTCCAGATCGAAATTCGGATTGTCGTTGATCTCGTCGCTGACGTAGATGACATCACGCAGCACCGCGAACAGGTGCTCGTTGATGCCCTTTATCATCTTGCCGTCCACGAAGGCCTGCGCAGGCGCGCCCTTGACCTCCAGTTTGATACCGCGCTCCTCCTGTACGACGCGTATGTCGAAGGACTGGTAGCGTTCCAGCAGTTCCTTGCCGTCGTCGAGGTAATTGCCGCTGTTGAGCACAGCGAGCGAGCAGTTGCGGAACAGCCGGTAGAGACCGCCCTGACTCCGGTCCAGCAGTTTGTTCACTTCGACCTTGGACAGGACCTCCAGATGAGCGGCCGGTGAAATGCGTGCGTCGACGACTTCGTAAGGCATGAACGCTGTTTTCCCTCTTGTTCTGGATATTCCCTTGCTGCGAAGTTTAGCGGCAGATTCACGCGCATCTGCAATGCCCGTTGGGCGAAGACGCGCCGATCGCGCTCGGGGGAGCGCTCCTACAGGTTTGTCCGCACGACACTGCGCAGCGAGCGTCTGCAGCACGGCTGTTATTGCTCTGGCGCTGCATGGTGCTCGCTGGGGACGTGGCTGTCATCGTAAGCTGCAGCGACAGACCCCGCCACTAGGCCACCGAAGGCAATCCCGCCAGCGCCATGGCGATCTCGCTTTCCTCGTACTCCTGGTCCACCAGCTTGCCGTCCATGTAGTCGCGGTAGGCCTGCATGTCAAAGTGGCCGTGGCCGCAGAGGTTGAACAGGATGCAGCGGCTGACGCCCTCCTCCCGGCAGCGGAGCGCCTCGTCGATAGCGCCCTTCACCGCGTGATTGGCCTCCGGGGCCGGCAGGATGCCCTCCGCCTGGGCGAACTGCAGCCCGGCGGCGAAACACGCCAGCTGTTGGTACGCGCGCGGCTTGATGTAACCCAGGTCGGTGACATGGCTGAGCATGGGTGACATGCCGTGGTAACGCAGACCGCCGGCGTGGAAGCCCGGCGGCACATAGGTGGAACCCAGGGTGTGCATCTTCACCAGCGGGGTCAGGTGCGCGGTATCGCCGAAGTCATAGGCGTACCTGCCCTTGGTCAGCGACGGACAGGCGGCCGGCTCCACGGCCACGAACTCGATGTCGCCGCCGCTGCGCAGGCGTTCGCCCAGGAAGGGGAAGGCGATACCCGCAAAGTTGCTGCCTCCGCCGGTACAGCCGACCACTATCTCGGGATAGTCGTCGGCGAGTTCGAACTGGCGACGCGCCTCCTGGCCGATGACGGTCTGGTGCAACAGCACGTGGTTCAGTACGCTGCCCAGCGCATACTTGCTGTCGTCGCGCTGCACGGCCCGCTCCACCGCCTCGCTGATGGCGATACCCAGACTGCCGGTACTGTGGTGCGCCTCGAGAATGGCGCGACCCGAATCGGTCAACTCGCTGGGGCTGGCGATGCAGCTGGCACCGAAGCTCTCCATGAAGGTACGCCGGTAGGGTTTCTGTTCGAAGCTCACCCTGACCATGAAAACCTCGACCTCGACTCCGAAAAACGCGCCGGCGATGGACAGGGCCGAGCCCCACTGACCGGCGCCTGTCTCGGTGGTGATACGCTGCACTCCCTCCTGCTTATTGTAGAAGGCCTGGGCGATGGCGGTATTGGGCTTGTGACTGCCCGCGGGACTGGTGCCCTCGTACTTGTAGTAGATGCGCGCCGGCGTATCGAGGGCTTTCTCCAGTCGCCTGGCACGGCAAAGCGGCGTCGGGCGCCACTGGCGGTACACCTCGCGCACCGGGTCGGGAATCTCGATCTCGCGCTCGGTACTGACCTCCTGCTGGATGACCGCCATGGGAAAGATCGGCGCCAGATCCTCCGGGCCGATCGGCTGCTTGGTTCCCGGGTGCAATACCGGCGGCGGCGGAGACGGCAGGTCCGCCGCGATGTTGTACCAGCATTTCGGAATATCCTGCTCGCCAAGGGTGAACTTGATGGAATCGGACATAAGTGGTGCTCCTCCTGCACGTGACTACTGGTTGCCGCATTTGTGCTGGTATGGTTTGTTCTGATAACGGCGCCCAGCGGCCATTATCGCGGCCGGGCGACCGTTCCGACAAGTGCAGGACCGCGGGGATCCGGTCATACCGTGCCGCCCGGCGAGCGTGCCCCGAGTCCAGGCGCCGCCCGCATCAGCGAGCCGTTGCACGACCTGCTGCGGCGCCCCGCTCAGTGCCTGTTCTTCTTCCTCGAAAAGAACACGAAGGGCAGCGCGAGAGGCCCGAACAACAGTCCCATGATCACCCAGAACTTGCGGTTCGCCCCGCGTCGTCCCGCGATCAGGTACAGCAGCAGCATCGACAGCAGGGACAACGTCAGCAATATTGCGGGAGTCATACGCATTGTTCCCCTGGTTCGCTTCGCTGCACCTCCCAGCTATGCCTGCCACCCCCGTACACCTGCGCTAAGCGCTGTCGCTGCCGCGTTCGGTGGGGAGCTCACTGCGCCACCAGGCCAGCATGCCGCCCTGTAGCTGGACCACGTGCTCGAAGCCACGAGACTGCAGCAGGCGGACCGCGGGTATGCTGCGGTGCGCGCTCAGGCAAATGGCAACCACAGGCCGCCCGGGCTCGAGTTGGAGTCCGGGCATGCGACGCTTCAGCTCGTGCACGGGCACGCTGACAGCGCCCGCGATGTGGCTGTGCCGCCACTCGGCTCGGGTGCGCACATCGATGATCTGCGCTGACGGGTCGGCGGCGAGACGCTCGCTGAGCTCGGCTGCGCTGATTTCCGCGACCCGTCCGAACGGCAACCACCAGAGCCGGTATTTGAGGCGATCGAACAGCGTCATCCCGAGTAACTCACAACGTGCACCTTCAATCCGGATTCTAGCCTGCTGCTGCGCCGCGCGCCCCTGGCGGTCGACTTGGCCACTGGATCGCAGCCCCTTGCCTGGGCTTTCGCCGGTACCAGCCGGTGCCGCAGTAACCCCCCGGCTGGTCCCATTTCAAGGGCTTGTTACTGGCCTGGCCCAGCACGACCCGCCGCACCGCATGCACGGTGGTGAGATCATTGTCGAAACCACCACGGGCATCAGTCGGTATACCCGAGGATGGCGAAAGCGTGTCCGCCGCAGTCTTGCCAACACCTGTTGCGGGGTATGACGCCGCCGTTCTCCGCCACGCGCTTCGCCAAGCAGCCGGCGTGTGTGGCGGCGGTCGCGTAGACCGCACCGGTTTCCTGCTGCGCGGCGCACAGATCGGGGCATTTGGGAAGGATGCGGCCACCGGTCGTGCCGTGCCGCCATTTCGTAGAGCGCGCGCGCCGACCGGCTTCCTGATGCCCCCGCTGCGGTTCAGCCAGTCGATCACCGCCTCGCGTTGCGAGGCGTGGATCTGGTCCCTGAATTAGCCCATCGCGCAGGCACTCTCGCTCATCGCGACCCGAGCTGCACGCAGCGCAGCGGCGAGCAGGCCGCGCTAGCCAGAGGTACGCTGGATGCCTTGGCCACAGCGCTGCCCTTGCAAGCGCGGCGCTCGGCCTACGCCTGCGGTGTGCCGTAGCCGCCGCCGATGACCAGGTCGAAGCGGGCCGTAAATTCGACCTCCGCCGCCGCGGCAGGCAGGAACTCTGCTATCACCCGCTCTCGCTGATCCGCCACGATGCGGTTGAACAGGAAATCGCTTGCGTTGCGGTCTTCGCCGTCCACGTAAAGCTGGGTCACGAACACCGGCTCTCCGGGCGGAAAAACGGCTACATGGATGTGGGGCGTGCGCCCGGGGTAGGACACAGGGCGGATCGTTCGGAAGCGGTAACGGCCCTGCGCATCGGCCAGCGTGTGGCCGTGCCCCTGAAAACCCGGATCAGTTGCCTTCGCGCCCCGGTCGCGCGGGTGACGGTAGCGGCCGTTCGCATCGCACTGCCAGATCTCGATGCGGGCGCCATTGAGCGGTCGGCCGCTGGTATCCAGGATGCGGCCCGACAAATCCGTATAACGCCCCTCGGCGGGCCGCTGCTGGCCCTGCACCCGGGTCAGATCGTTGTCGTTATCGAGCGGCAGCTGCACCGGGTAGAAGGGTCCGGCCGACTGCCGCGGTGTGGGCTCGAGCAGGCGCGCCGCCCACGCGGGACCGGCGAGCACGACGCCCGCGAGAGCAGTAACAACACGCCGTCTGTCGCGATTCATGTCCGTGTCCTCATGTATCGGGGTGCCTGCTGAGTCACCACCGCCCCCTGGACCCGCAATTCGACCTTGAGAGTCTATAAGCCGCACGACCAGTTGTCCAATGTTTGACCATTTTTCCCTATTTGAACCGCCAGTCTGTGCAACTATTGTCTAATAGAAAGCCGGCTGTGTGGCGGGATCGCGGAGCGCGAACGGCGACAGCGACGGTGGCAGCGCGACGCTTACAGCAGCAAAACGTCAATGCCACGCCTGACTGCGTGCGTGTCAGCGTCATCTCGACGCAGCACCCAGCTGCTGCAGCGCAGAGCGATACTCACGCAGCTTCGCTTTGAGCCGGCCGGCGTTATCCGGCCCGACGCGAATTAGCACTTTCTGTCCGGCGGACAGTGCCTCGAGCTGCGGATCTGCATATCGATAGAGCGCGCGCGAACGCACCAGGCGGATCGGCTTTTCGATGTCGGGCGTCTCCAGCAGGTGATCGATGACGTCAATCAGCCGGTCGTTGAAATAGCCCGAGGGGTAGCCGAGCTCTTCGTAGGCCTGCTGGAACAGCGGGTAAAGACGCACGTAGACTGACACCATCAACTGGCTGTCCATGTTTTCCAGCAACTGAACGAACGGCGTGTAGCGCGAGAAGTTATCGGGACTCAGATACTGAAGTTCGTCCTCGCCGCTTACCAAGAAACGCCCGGCCGCGGGCCGGGTCGAGAGCTGTTTACGCGGTAATTTCGTGCCCGGCAGGTTGTCGATGGTAACCACAAAGCGGCGCGCAATAGCGTCCAGATTGAAGCGCTCTTCAAGGCGTTGCCCGGCGAACAGACGGGCCAGTTGTCCCTGCAGCAGGGCGTCACTCTCATCGAGGGGCGGCAGCGTTTCCCGCTGCGCGTCGGCTGGCTGCTCGGGGGCTTCTTCGGACCGCGCCGGGGCGGGTTGAACAGCCAAGCTATCCGGAACCTGGTAGCGGATCGGGGCTGCCTCGCGCTCGGGCGCCGCCGCTTCTCCAACCGGCGGCGCCTCGCCGGGCGGGCCCGAATTCGGTTGCGGCTGCTCCTGCCACCACTGATAGTAAAACACTGTGCCACCGACCAGGGCCAGGACCAGCACGAATACCCACAGGATTGGATCTTTCATATGCAGCTCAGTAGCCGGGCCGGTCGCTCGGCGCCGTCCAGGAGACAGT
>CAJICB010000622.1_pt1 | contig 13686 bp, 9 predicted proteins | sample 9199491 | NCBI WGS metagenome assembly CAJICB01 (sample SAMEA7708320, study PRJEB35096) | sediment metagenome | biome: marine neritic benthic zone biome [ENVO:01000025]; feature: sediment [ENVO:00002007]; material: shallow marine sediment [ENVO:03000034] sea grass bed [ENVO_01000059] ... | reverse complement strand
TCAAGATCGATCAAGGCAAGCCGCGCCATCGCCAGCCGGTTGTAAGCCGCGGCGCTGGCATCCGGGTCGCGCACCACTTCCTCGAGCTCGCGCTTGGCCCACTCAACGTCGCCCGAGTTCCTGATCCTGTGCGGCGCGGTGCTGTTCCAGGCCGGCGATCAGGAGCAGGGCCGCGCGCTGATGGAGCGCGTCCGTGACCTGGAACCGGCAAACCTCGCCTGGGCCACGGATCGGGGTATGGCCCTGTTTCTGCTGGGCGACGTTGAGTGGGCCAAGCGCGAGCTCGAGGAAGTGGTGCGCGACCCGGATGCCAGCGCCGCGGCTTACAACCGGCTGGCGATGGCGCGGCTTGCCTTGATCGATGTTGAAGGGGCGGAGACAGCGCTGCGCGAGTCGCTTCTGCGCGATCCCAAGCACCCCGCCCTGTACAGTAACCTGGGCGGCATGTTGATCCGGCAGGAAAAAGCCGAGCAGGCGCTGGCGGCCTACGAGCACGCGCTGCGTCTTAAGCCCGACCTCAGTCAAGCTCAAGCGGGGCGCGACGCGGCGCTGATGCTGCTCGATCGAAGCGGCGAGGTGATCGAGCGCCTGGAGGCCGAACTCGAAGATAGCCCGGACTCCGTGGAATTGCGCCGGCGCCTGGCCCGCCTTTTGATCATGGACGGGCGGGTTGAGGAGGCCATCGATCGGTTGCGCGAAGCCATCAATGCTGACGAACGGGACCTCGGACCACGACTCGAACTCGCCGAGTTGCAGTCGCGCCAAGGCCGCTACCCGGCTGCCGCGAGCGAGTTGGAGGCGGCGCTCGAGAAAGAGCCGGACAACCTGGCGGCACTGAATCAACTGGCCCGCTGCCAGGTGGAGATGCGCCGTCTGGGGGCCGCACGCGAGACCATGGCAAAGGCCTTTGCGGCCAGTGAAGAGGCACCGGTCAATCTCATCACCCGGGCGCATATCCACTCCGCGGATGAGGACCATGACGCAGCTCAGAAAGATCTCAAACGGGCCCTGGAGAAATACCCGGGCTCCGGCGAGGCCTGGAGTCTGCTGGGACACAGTCAGATGTGGGCCGGTGACCTGGACGAGGCCGTTAAGAGCTTCGAACGGGCCGCGGAACTCCAGCCCGGCGCCTTGGCCTCGCTGGTCGAGGCGCGCGCGATACCCGACGACCCCAAGGTCATCGAGCGCATGGAGCGGTTCGCCCGCTTCCGGCTGATGCCGGCCGAGGCGCGCGCGTCCATGGCCTACGCGCTGGTCAAGGTGTTCGAAAAACACAACGACCACGCCAAGGCGTTCGAGTTCGCGAAGTTGGCGAACGGTCTTACGAGGGAAGGCATTAAGCATGATGCGCAGCGCCACTCGACCTACGTGGACCGCCTCATCCGTGTGTACACCCCCGCTCTGTTCGAGCGGACTAGCGGAATGGGCAACGAATCCCAGCGACCGGTGTTTGTCGTGGGCATGCCGCGCTCGGGGACCACGCTTACCGAACAGATCCTGGCCAGCCACCCGCGGGTGTTCGGTGCCGGCGAGTTGGGACTGATCCCGGCCGTCATTCGGCGGATGCCCAAAGTGGTGAGGGCCAAGGCGCCGTATCCCGGCTGCATGGCGCGATTCGGCAAGCGCACGGCGGAACACGCGGCGCTTTACTACCTGAAACACGTGGCCGCCATGGACGCCGACGCGATGCGGACCGTGGACAAGCTCCCGCACAATTTCCTACACTTGGGCCTTATCGCAATCCTGTTCCCCAACGCCAGAATCATCCATGTCATGCGCGATCCTCGCGATGTCGCAATCTCGAACTACTTCACCAATTTCAAGCACAAGCGTGGCGGGATGTCGTACGCGTTCGATTTGGCCGAGATCGGCCATATGATCAACGACCACGACCGCATCATGGCCCACTGGCGAGAGGTGCTGCCGGTCCCAATTCTCGACCTGAAGTACGAGGACCTGGTGGATGACCAGGCGGCGGCTACCAGGCGATTGCTGGAATTCGTGGGCCTGGAATGGGATGACTCGGTGATTGACTTTCACAAGACCGAACGTGCCGTGCGCACCGCCAGCGTTTGGCAGGTGCGCCAGCCGATGTACAAGACCTCGACCGAGCGCTGGCGCAGGTACGAAGATTCTCTGGGGCCGCTGAACGAAGTGTTGGCGCAGAGTACCTTGGCGTAGGGGCGGATTGGAATCCCGGACGGGCCAGTGATTGGCCCCTGCGAGCGCGTTGAAGCGGTAAGGGCCAAACCGGGTCCGGGATTCAGAGGGCGAGGGGGCCGCGCGACCCCAAAATGGCGGCTCCGGGAGCGTCCATCGAATAATGCTGTATCTCGATCTGATCTTCTATAAGGTGTATGCGGAGCTGCGGGCCGAGGCCTCGCGCGCCTACCTGGGCCTGCTCTGGTGGGTGCTGGAGCCGGTGCTGTACATGGCGGCCTTTTACGTGGTCTTTGGCGTCATCTTTCAGCGCGGCGGTGAGGATTTCGTGGTGTATCTGTTATGCGGGCTGGTGCCGTGGAAGTGGTTCGATGCCTCCGTGAAACAGGCCTCGAACTCAATTGGAGCGAACCGAGCGCTCATGCAGCAGGTGTACCTGCCGAAGCTGGTGTTTCCTACCGTCGTGGTGCTGAGTAACAGCGTCAAGTTCCTGGTGGTACTCCTATTGCTCCTCGGGTTCCTGGTCGTGTACGGAGTTCCGCTGCAGCCGACTTGGCTGGCCTTGCCGGCGGTGGTGCTGACTCAGCTGCTGGTGATCGTGGCCGTTGGAACGGCACTCGCTGCCGTAGTGCCGTTTTTTCCCGACCTGAAAATCATCATCGCCAACGGGCTGATGCTGCTGCTCTTCCTGTCCGGGATCTTCTTTACCGCAGCCGACGTTCCCGAATCGCTCCGGTTCTACTTCTTCATGAATCCCATGGCAGTGCTGATTGACGCGTACCGTGCGGTCCTGATCGAGGGTGCATGGCCGGACTTTGGGCGGATGGGCGTGGTGGCGGTCTGTTCGGTCATCGTGCTCGGGTGGGTGTGGCGAATGTTTATGCGGTTCGACCGTGTGTACCCCAAGGTAGTGATTTAGGTGGAGATCGTGCAGCGAACCCAACGCGGGGCCCGTGGCGAGCCCGCCATAAGGTTGCGTCACGTCGGCGTCTCGTATCGCCGGCGAGCAGGGTTTGCGCGCGCAAGCATGTTCTGGGCGCTGCGCGACGTGTCGCTGGATCTCTTTCACGGGGAGACTCTGGGGATCATTGGCCGCAATGGGGTTGGCAAGAGCACGTTGTTGCGGGTGCTGGCGGGGATCATCGCGCCCGATCGGGGTGAGATGGTCAGCGACGGCTGCCGGGCATCGCTGCTTTCGCTGCAGGTCGGGTTTATTCCTCATCTGACCGGGCGAGAGAATGCGATGCTCAGTGGGATGCTGCTCGGGTTGAGCCGCCGCGCGATGCTGGACGGAATGGAATCCATCATTGGGTTTGCGGAACAGGAGGAGTTCATCGATCAACCCGTGAGTACCTATTCGGCCGGTATGCGGGCGCGTCTGGGCTTTTCTGTGGCGTTTATGGCCAAGCCGGACGTGCTGCTGGTCGATGAGATCCTCGGCGTTGGCGACGAGGGCTTCCGTGCGAAATCCACGGCGGCGATGCGTGATAGGCTCAAGTCAAATCAGACGGTGGTGCTGGTTTCACATAGTGCCCCAACGGTGAGGGAGCTATGTAATCGTGTGATTTGGATTGAAGGGGGAGCAACGTTTATGGCGGGCCCGACCGACGAAGTTATGGATGCGTACGAGAAGAAGCTACGTCCCGCTCAGCCGGTTCAGGCGGGCCCCGTGAATGCCGCGCGGCAGCGTTGAGCCAACTGCTGATGCGCCGTTTCGGTCAAGGTGTGTAAGGACCGGTTATTCCTCGAATTCCGTCGCTTATTCCTCTTAGAATCAAGCGTGCATAAGTTAGGCGGGGTTTCACGAATAGTGGGAAATACAGGATCTTGAAGAGAGCTCGGAGCAGATCCTGGACGAGCCAGGCTACGGGTGTCTCAGGCTTTTTGTAGAGGGCTAAGCGGTTTCTCGTGATGTAGTATTGCCTGATGGGCGGGTGCCAATAGATAGTGGCCCATCCCCGGGGCCACACTTCGATGGCTCTTTCCCCAAGGCGATGGGTAAGCGAGGTCGAGCAGCAGCCAAAGACGCCGTAGCCGGTGTGTGCCGCGCGAAAGCACCATTCCATATCGACATTGTCGATGAAGAGTCCTTCGTCAAACGGCCCGACAACGTCGAATCTGTCGAGCGGGATCAGCATTCCGGAAGCAACCAAGAAGCTTGTTTGTACCAAGGTGTTAGCAATGGGCGGCGCACAGGGGTATTTTCGGTTCAACGGAAGTCCGAATTGGATGAACGGAGTCTGTTTATGGGTTCTGGCGTCGATAATCCGAGGGCCGACGGCAGCGACAGAAACTCCTCGTTGCTCTAGATCGGCTAGAGCCGAAAGCAGTTGCTCGACCATGCTGCCGTCCGGAGAGCTGTCTTGGTCTAGCAGGAGTATGTGGGAGAATCCCTCCCTTCGGGCCCAGTCAGCGCCCATGTTCTGGGCTGCGGCCAGTCCCACGTTATCTTGCAGCCCCAAAAGGGTCAGATTGCCTGCGTCAACGTCTGCTGCGAACGGTGCGCGCTGCGAGGAGCCATTATCGATCACGAGCACGTGGTGGACCTGAGCAGCAATCACTCGCAAGAGGTCCTCCAGGACTCGGGAGTCGGGGAAATAGGTGACGATAACTGCGCAAACGCGCCTCGTCGCGGCGGCTGAAATGGGCTCCGCGTCCACATGTGTCTGGGTAGTGCCCATCGGGAGTTGGGTGATGCGGTTCGTTTGCGAAGCCGAGGCTTCCTTTTGGGGGGAGATCAAAAACAGGGCTACGCTACACTGGCTACGCCGCGGTTGCAAAAGACCCGCGCACCGTTTTGACCACCTCCGAACGCATAGCTTAGCTACGCAGACTGGATACAAACTTGCATTTGGAGCACATACGTCTTGTACCGATTGATTCGAGTTCCGGGCGCAACGGACGCACGACGCCATGGCTGAGCAGGAAGCCCCAGTGACCGATCGGTTCGGCTCGCAAAGAGTCATCGTGGTGCTCGGCATGCACCGTGGTGGAACAAGTCTTGCGGTCCGCGGACTTCTAGCGCTGGGAGTTACTCTCGGAAGCCGCTTGCTACAGGCTCAAGCCGACAATCCCACTGGGTTTTGGGAGGACGAGGCGTTGGTCGCCTTGAACGACCGAGTGCTGGGCGCAATCGGTTTGACGTGGTACAGCGCGGGAATCACTGACAAGGTTGTTTGGGAGACTGCCGCAGTTTCGCGGCTTGTTGATGAGGCCGTTGGGGTCATTGATGCCGAGTTCCGGGATGCCGCGTTGTGGGCCTTCAAAGACCCGCGCACGGCCCGCCTCCTACCATTCTGGCGACGAGTTTTCGACAAGGCGGGTTCGAACGTGAGCTACTTGGTCGTCGCGCGCAACCCGATCAGCGTGGCTCGCTCCCTGGCCGACCGCAATGGATTCAGGCCTGAAAAATCACATCTCTTGTGGCTCCAGCATCTGCTGCCCGCGTTAATTGAGACGCGGGGTCGGCCCCGGGTCGTGGTGGATTATGACCGGCTACTCGACGCGCCGATGGACGAGATGCAACGGGTGGCGGCAAGCTTGGCTCTTCCGATATCGAAAGCTCGAAAGGGCGAGTTGCACGGATTTGCCTCCGATTTTGTGGACCGAAAGCTGCGCCATAGCGCGTTTGAGGAGCAGGCGGTTCAGGACGATCCGGATATCGTAGATGCGACGCGCAGGTTGTATGCGCTGGTCGCAAGGGTTGCACGCGACGACGTGGGGTTGGAAGACGCCTGGGTGCAGCAAGAGCTCGCCAAAATCAATGCGGAATCTATCGCATGGGCGCCGATATACCGAGATCTCGACTTGCGGGAGGAGGAGATTGAGCGAGATGTGGCGCAGTTGCACCATGAGGCGCAACGGTTCCAGGGACTTGAGGCGGAGCTGACTGCAGAGCGGGAGGCCCGACAAGCTCAGGCGTCGGATCTGGAGCGGCTGAATACAGAACTGCATGAGGTATCAGCTGAGCACCAACAGCTATCCCGGGAGTATCAACACGTTTCTGCAGCGCACCAGCAGCTGTCCCAGGAGTATCAACACGTTTCTGCAGCGCACCAGCAGCTGCGCGACAGCTATGAAGAGGTCGTTCGGGCCCTTGACTGCATGCAGAATACGTTGACGTGGCGTTTGGCCCGTTATCCACGAGCGATCTGGGGTACTGTGCGGCGTCCACTCATGCGTGTAAGGCGCCCCGCGCGATTCCGCTTCACTCTTCGTGAAACGCCAAACTTGGAGCGGTTGGACCGGGGCACCAATGCATGGGAGATCCGCGGCGACGGAGCCGCTTTGAAGTTGGAACCCGCTGAGGGCGGGTATCCCGTGGGACTTGTGCGCATCCGGCATTCGATCGTGAACGCCGACGGCGACCCGGTTGATGCGCTGCTGCATGTTGCGACGGACGGCGCCAAGACCATTAGCGCGGTGTCGCTACCCGAATCAGCAAAGGGGGAAGAAAGCGTCTTTGTGACCTTCCCCGAGAACCTCATCAGCCTGCGCATAACACCGTTGGTTGGGCAAGGTCTGTTCCAGCTAAAGCGCCTGGATATCACAGCAATCAGTCCGACGCGTTTACTCGCCACGCGGCTGTGGAACGCGTTGTGGGCAGGAAGGGGAGCGCGCGCGCTGATTGCTAAGGGCTTATATGTCGTTCGTAGCGAAGGATGGCGTTCACTGCTGCGTCAGTTGGAGGAAAAATATGGGCCAGGCCCCGGTCGGTTGCAGTACGCGGAATGGATGGCTCGTTACGACTCGATCGACGACTCGGACCGAGAGGCGATACGGCATCATATAGCGCGAATGCAGTACACGCCGCTGATTTCCGTAATCATGCCGGCCTACAACACCCCCGAGGTGTGGCTGCGCGAAGCGATACGATCAGTCATCGACCAGTGCTATTCGCACTGGGAGTTGTGTATTGCGAACGATGCCTCAACGGTACCGCGCGTGGATAAGACCCTGCGTGAGTTTGCTGAACACGACGCCCGAATCAAGCTCGTGCGGCGCGCGGTCAATGGACATATCGCGGCCGCTACTAATAGTGCGCTTGCGTTAGCAACGGGCGAGTTTGTCGCGTTTCTGGATCACGATGACAAACTGTCGCCGCTATCCCTCTACCGGGTCGCTGTCGAGCTTAATCAGCGTCGCGATGCGGACGTCATCTATTCGGATGAAGACAAGATCACGGAGCACGGTGTCCGATTCGACCCCCATTTCAAGTCCGACTGGAACCGGGACTTGTTCTTCGCCCAGAACTATGTTTCCCATCTTAGCGTCTACCGCGCGAACCTGGTGCGTGCCGTTGGCGGCTTAAGGGAGGGATATGATGGCAGCCAGGATTATGACCTGATGCTACGATGCCTGCCCAAGACCCGGGACCAAAGGATTCGCCACATTCCGCATATCCTATACCACTGGCGAGCGGTAAGTGGCTCCACTGCTTTGACCCAAGAGGAGAAGTCTTATCCTTGGGACGCAGGAGTCCGGGCACTTGCTGACTATTTCGCATGGGAAGCGCCGGAGGCCAAGATCGAAAAAGGTCCATGGCCGACGACGTATCGGGTCCGGTATCCCATCCCCGACTCCCCGCCGATGGTGTCTCTGATCATTCCCACCCGCAATGGCTACGACCTGCTATTCCAATGCGTGAGCAGCATTCGTGGGCACACATCCTACCCAAACTACGAAATTATCATCGTTGATAACGGCTCGGTCGATGAGCGGACGTTAGAGTATCTGGAGGAACTGGGGCGTGAGCCGGGAACGCGGGTGCTGCCCTATGACCGCCCCTTTAATTTTTCCGCTATCAATAATTTCGCCGTAGCAGAGGCCGCGGGCGAGCTCGTGGGCCTGATCAACAATGACATTGAAGCCATCTCATCGGAGTGGCTTTCCGAGATGGTCAGTCTCGCCATAAGGCCGGATGTGGGCGCGGTAGGCGCAAAGCTGCTATACGGCGATGGTCGTATCCAGCATGGCGGCGTTATTCTTGGAATCGGCGGCGTTGCCGGCCACTCGCATAAGGGTTTTCCTGGAGATGAACCGGGCTATTTCTCCCGCCTGTCCCTCCCTCAAACTCTATCCGCTGTGACGGCCGCCTGTCTGCTTATTCGCAGGGGAGTGTACGAGGAGGTAGGTGGCCTTGACGAAGAAAACTTATCAGTGGCCTTTAATGATGTTGATTTCTGCCTCAAGGTCAGGGAGGCAGGGTTCCGCAATATCTGGACGCCATACTCGGTCTTGTACCACCACGAATCCGCCTCCCGGGGTCTTGAGGATACGATAGAGAAACAGCAACGGTTCTCTCGCGAGGTTGCGTTCATGCTGGATAAGTGGGGTCCAACGCTGAAGAAAGACCCCTACTACAATGCCAATTTGACGCTCGAGCACGAAGATTTTTCTGTGAGCACCCAACCACTTGCTGAAGCGCCATGGCGAAGATCATCTGCTTGATCAGCCAAGCCACTAAAGCCGCATTATTGCTCCGATTAAAATCAGGCTCATTCCGTCGAGAATTGCGATGACTGGCGCCTCAGGCGTCTAGGAGATGCTCTTCAGAAAAGCCTGAAAGGCAGCCTCGGCCCGCTACCGTAGAAAAAAGGTCCGCCCAAATGGATATAACAATGATCCGAGCATTTGGGATGATCAACTGGAAACATCTCGCCTTCTCCGCAAATCCTTGCCCGCTCTGCGGAGTAAAAAGAGTCTTTGTCAGGCTAAATACTGACGAAATATCGGTTCGTTGCCTCTCTTGTAGAGCCAGTACCATTACCTTATCGCTGATTGCGGTTTTACAGCAGGTTGTGCGAGATCTTCATAATAAGGAGGTTTGCGAGTTATCGTCCCGTGGCCCATTGGTAAAGTACTTGAGGAAAAACAGCAAAAAGCTTACTTGTTCCGAATACTTCGAGTCTATTGCTCCCGGAGAATACTATAACGGCGTTCAGTGCCAAGATGTTCAACGCTTAACCTACCCGAGCGAGAGCTTTGATCTATGTACCTCAACCGAGGTATTCGAACATGTGCCGGATGACGCCAAAGGCTTTTCGGAAATCTTTCGGGTATTAAAGCCCAACGGAGTTTTTGTTTTAACTGTCCCCATTGATGTTAAGCGACAAACGGTCCAAAGAGCAACGTTAATATCAGTAGGAGAAATCCAACATAATCTGCAGCCCGAGTATCACAGCGACCCGGTACGTGGCCACAAAAAAATATTGGCGTATCGCAATTACGGCTACGACATATTGGACAGGTTGATAGAGCAAGGATTCATGAGAGCAGAAATTCTTAGCCTTGGAAATAATCTCCCATGGGGATTCTCCCGTCCCGTGGTGGTGGCATATAAAGAAATGGATTCTAGTAATTCACCAAACTCGGACCCATCGCTAATACGCTTCGCCTCGCTGTAACGTCCCCGCCAAAGGGCGGCCACAATGGGCCAGCCGTTAGCCGGCTCCCTACAAAACAGGGCGAGTGTTAGGCGGATATGCCGAGAGTAGCCAGTCCAACCCCGTATGAGTGCCAATGTTTTCCGATGCCAGGAAGCTACGAATCGCCTATCGCTCGGTCGGGGAAGCTTGCGCAAGCGCGCTGTGCCGATGAGACGTTCGCTAGCTATCGCAGAGCCTTTGGATACTGATATGCGTTTAGGCTTTCCTGGAACCGTCGATATCGCACGGGGTACATCTACTGTTTTCTGTTCGGTTGCTCGCCATCACTTGACTACAAGTGCTTGTAGTCTTTCAAGGCTGGCTGTATCCAATGCAGAATAATGCCGTTCTTCCAATATAGCCAGCACTCCATGATGGATCTCAATAAACATCTTTCGGGCTTTCCTATAAAGTATTTCATCATGCTCAATAAGTGGTCGAACAGCGTGGCGTAGCTCTGCGCTGCCCGCATTCATACCAAACCAATACTCATTCTTATTTGCCGGATGCAAATACTCCTTGGTTATCGTGAACCCAAAGATTAAAGAAAGGATGATAATGAATTCGTCGAGCTGCTCAAGAATGCCTACTAAATTCAAGTTTTCGAGATTCCCTAAAGCCATTTGCAGGTGATGCGGCATTACCCTTTGATGCGATGGTTCTCCGCATAAGTGCCTAGTCTGACAATTATGAAACATGAAAAACTCTTCTTTCTCCATAAGTTCGACGAGTTTCTCGATATGGTTCGGCTTGGATAAGTCTAAACGTTTTATTTGCCGAGCCGCCTCTTGAACTTTTTCGCTATGGCGCCTTAGCCGTAGTTCGTTCTTCGGTTCGCCGAGCAGCCGGACCCAGCGAATATTGGAAAGAACCTGATCCACCGGCTCACGAAACGTGGAAAGTGTGACCCAGTTATTGAGATCCAAATGCGATCTGACATACGGGTACTTGAGGTGACCCGACAGGAATGTGTAGCTTTCGGGAGGATGCTTGGGATCAGGAGACACGAATATGTCGTTGGTTTCTAGATGCGTGATGAACCGTCCATCAGACAATTGAGAGCAGATGAATCTATTAACGGTGCTGCCACCCGTTTTCGGAATGTGGAAATAATACAAGCGGTGCGCACCCGAGAAGGGCCGTTGGCGGAGCAATTTCTTGCAAAGTGGTAGACTTCGGTGCAGCATGTGTTAAACGCGGTTAGCCAGTCGGCACGCGACTATTCAGTTCTGCGCTCCAGATATATGGTCAATTGTCGGTTACGTGAGCCAGTAGCGCAAGAAGGCAATTTGGAGTGGCTGGGCGGGTCCTAATTTGGCGGCTTGACGTTACGAACTACCGTAAGACTTCGATTGGCCCTCCGCCACTCCGTAGCTCTTGTACCTTATTCTACGCGATAGAAGTGGAGCGACTGCGCGCAAGCAGTGGCCGCGAGAGCTGTCAGCATATGCCAAACGGAATCCACTGTTGCCCGCGAACGCAACATTCCTTTCTCGGTCCATCGACGACGGATCTCATTGTGCGTGGCCGGAGGCAGGGTAGTGTCCAGAATCGTGCGCACGTTGCCGGAGGCAGACTCCCTGTTTGAGGTCACGCCCGCGGTACCGTTAAACTGGACACGTCGAAATGTTTGTCGATGGGAACGCCCGTAAGTATCCGTCGCGGGGCCCTCCCTAATAAACGCCAGCGACCGTGAATTAGACCGAGAGATCACCAGCATAGGCGAAAGCAACGGATTATATGCCATGAATCGAAATAAGAAGGTTTTGCGACATATAAAGAAAACTGGGCGCGGCATTGAAATTGGGCCCAGTCATAGACCTATAGCCCCCAAGAGGGAAGGATATAATGTACATATCATTGACCACATGAGCCGCGAAAAGTTGATTGGCAAATATAAAGACCATAATGTAGATCTCGAAAATATTGAAGAGGTGGATTTCATATGGCAGGGTGAAAGCTACTCGGACTTGACAGGTAAAAGAAAATATTATGACTGGATTATTGCTTCGCATGTCATTGAGCATGCTCCAGACTTCATCGGTTTTCTAAATGATTGCGACGCCATATTGAAAGACGATGGCGTGATTTCGCTGGTCGTGCCCGACAAGCGTTACTGCTTCGACCACTATCGCCCAATTACCGGGCTGTCAAAGATTATAGATAATTATTTTCAGAAAGCTACAGTACACACGCCGGGCACGGTGGCCGAGTATTTTTTTAATGTTGTAAAACGCTCAGGAAGCATCGCGTGGAATTCAAATACCACTGGAGATTACGCATTAATTCATGATGTTAATCAGGCGCTCAAGGCCATGAACTCAGTGCATGAGAATAACAGGTATTTCGATGTTCATGCATGGTGTTTTGTCCCTTATTCCTTTAGATTAATTATTCAAGACCTTTTCTCTCTTGGCCTCATCGCCCTCCAAGAGGTCGAGTTTTTCCCAACAAAGGGCTGCGAATTCTTTATAACGCTGAGCCGGCGAGGGGGCGGCGTTAAAATATCAAGATTAGAGATGTTAGGAATTATAAACAAAGAACTTATCGACGGCGCGTCCGCGTTAGAAGGTACTCCGGAGGTAAACATGGCAAAACACGACGCCATCATTCAGAAAATCAAAACTTATATACGCATGGGCCGCCACCAAACGTCTTAACGACTAGCTTGGCAACGGACTTCCGATTGTGCGCGGCATGGTATCTGTTCGCGATAATAATAGAGCGAGAAGATTTCCGCCTTTACTAAAGCCTTGTCGAGCGTTAGATCGTTGCCAATATAGAGTTAACTTCGAAATGCCAGCTCGAGGTGTGCCTGTGTTACAGTAAGTCAGTCCGAGTATGAACGATATACTCTACGTGAAGGCATGGTGCCGACCTTTGTAGATGGCTTCATTAGACGTGACATTAAAACCGTAACTGCCAAGTCCCGCATGGTTATAAGCAATGGTAACAGGCAGTTCGGAGGCCTTTCTCTCCCGTTGCTTCATGGCTCCGATGGAGGTGATGTGGCCGTTGAAACGCTTCACCATGCCGATGGTTTGCGGGCATTTGGCCTGGATCAGCCGATGCCGAATTTGGTGGGCAGCCCCGCCCTAACAACGCGACGATGCCGGGAAGAAAGTCGCTCAGAACGCTTAAGGGAACGTCATGAAAAGCGTCTGACGAAAAGGAATGCGGCGGGTATAGTCTGTGATGGCGGACTGTGGCGGCCGGATGTCAACGTAGCGTGATACGCAGCCCCAACGCAGCGCGCGCGGACCTGCTATTCGGCGGATAGTTGAGGTGCTTTAAGTTGCTCAATAAGTTGTCAGTTGATAGGCAAGTTTACATCGGCTAGCAAAACAGATCTGTTGTCGGGCCGTGCCGAATACGAGAGCGAATGTCGGATAAGGATTAAATGTGGAAGTCCGGTAGTTATTCCTCATTCTTTGGCGAGAGGCCGAGTAACGGGCGACCCCGAAACGACGAGATCGCCAACGATATTGACAGGAGAAGCAGTGGAGATTCTAGATTCATATGTGCTAAAAGAGCCGAGCGATCAGAACGTCCTTGATATATTTCAGGAAGAATGGTCCTCCAGGCTGCCCGACCAACTTGATTTGGTTACGCGGCCCGGCCAGGCTAAATTATTTGAAGACGATCGCGTTGTTTGGGCCGAACAGGTGTTTGGCAACTTCTCGAACTGGAGTATACTGGAACTCGGGCCGCTTGAAGGTGGGCATTCCTATATGCTACAAAGTAGACATGCTGACAAGATTGTGTCCGTTGAGGCAAACACGCGGTCATTCTTGAAGTGCCTATGCATAAAAGAGATCCTGAAGCTTGATAGGGTGGAGTTTAAGCTGGGTGATTTTGTGCGGTACCTGGAACACGATAACGCTACATACGACTTGGTGTTTGCGAGTGGTGTTTTATACCATATGGAAGAACCAATCAAGCTGCTCAAGCTAATGTCGCGAGCTTCGAGCAGATTGTTTATTTGGACTCATTACTATGATGCAGAAACGATTTCAGCCAGAGAGGACCTAAGAACTAAATTTGAGCCGGTCCGGACGTTTGAGTTCGATGGGGTGCCTTATGAAGGGGCCATACAAGC
>CAJICB010000545.1_pt1 | contig 13773 bp, 9 predicted proteins | sample 9199491 | NCBI WGS metagenome assembly CAJICB01 (sample SAMEA7708320, study PRJEB35096) | sediment metagenome | biome: marine neritic benthic zone biome [ENVO:01000025]; feature: sediment [ENVO:00002007]; material: shallow marine sediment [ENVO:03000034] sea grass bed [ENVO_01000059] ... | reverse complement strand
GGCGTCCGGTTCATCAATGTACAGAAGGGATTCCTGCTTGAGCACCGGACGGCCTTCGAATGCCTCCTCAGTTTGGGCAAGCATTTCGACGCTAGGGTTCTTCCCGGAAAGGTTCTCAAGGAATGCGGTGGTGGACGACGCTGATTCAAGGAACTGTTGAGCCGCGGGCGATAACCAGATACTGGGTTCATTGTTCATCTTATGCGGCTCCCCAAACCGTCCGTTTACAACGGGTACTTCTCGCTATTCGAAACATACGAGTGCGCCCCGACAGCGGGGAAAGCCCCGGTGGCTTTTTGGCAGCACCTCATGCCCTGGGCTCGACCGGTTTGGCGGAGCGCCCAGCCGTTTTGATCTGCAAAATCAATATCATTAGAAAGGATGCAGATATAAATATTATTAATCAGTTTTCCCCGCCTTGGAAGTGCCTCGGTAGAGTTTGCCGGGGCGTTAGCACCTTCGTATTTTACCCCAAAAGCCAGTAAATGGTGTGCGGCTTTGTCACGAGCGTTGGTGCGGGGTATCGCCCTCACTACATGCGGTGGAGCGGCTGATCTCCGGCGCGTCAGAATCGCCAGACGGCTCTCAGACACAGCCTAGGATAACTTATTTATCTATGTAAAACAAATAGATGCAGCCATCACCATGTCGCCTTTACCGCTGGACTGGCTGAGGTATACTGGGAAATGCTTTGCATCCTGCCAGAGGCGAAGAAAGCAGTGAACTGCCGCCGGATATTCGCCGATGGCGTTGGGGCGCGAATGATTCGACATTTAAAATAATGCTGTTGGCTGAACCGTCTACGCCGCTTACTTTGTGCTGCTACTGAGTGTGCGCGGTTTCTTAGAGTAAGCGGAGTAATGATTTATAACATAAATTAGTCGGGGCGTTCCGCGTCCCTTTGGGGAAACTCCCACATCGAGTTTCACCGCTCATTAATAGCGAGCGGGAACTCATCATACACAATAGTAGCTTGCGGGAACTCATAATGAACAATAGCAACGTGATTACTTTTGGCAAAAACTATAAATTGAAGGGCTCCCTCTCGAAGCCTAGGGGAATGGATGTAAGCGAACTTCGAGTAGGGGTAATCATACTTGGCATGGGCATCGCCGAAGTGCGAATGGCTCGGCAGCTAAAGCGTCTCGGTCTGCTTGTGATGCAAGTCCGGTTAATAGGCGACAGCGAGACATTTAACAATCCGGCAGCTCAACGCGCCATTTACGATGCAACCGGCATCGAGAGAATCCAGGAGGCAATGGATTACCTGGACGAAAACTTCGGGATTAAACAGTTTTTCCTGATGGGAACGTGCGGTGGAGCCAATGTCTCCCTCAACACAACCGTACAGGATCCGCGCGTCGTCGGGCTGATACCGATAAATCTGCACTTCAACGAACTTCTGACTCAGGATGTCGTCATCAAGCAGAAGCTGCGGAGCGGAAAGCAATGGAAGAAATCGATCGGAAGACTTTTTTCGGGAAAGTTGAAAACCAAGTGGCTTCGAAGATATCTAATGGCCAAGCTCAAGAGATCCTCCCAAAGTGAGGTGGTGGAGCAGTGGGATTGGCACAAGGACATGGTGGTGCCTGTCAATCTGGATGAGCGTCTAGAAGCGCTCACAGAAAGAGGGGTGAACATTCTGATGATTTATGCACAATCGGAAGATAGTTTGACCTACCTGAAAAAGACCTATGACACCGCCCTCGAAAAATTAGCCGCTGGAGGAAGATTTACTCTGAAAGTGATAGAGACGGACACTCATGTCTTCTCCACCGATGAGGTGTCAGCGACAATTTTGAACGACATCGTCAATGACTGGTTTGAGAATAGAGTCAAGGCGCTGGCGTGATTTGTATTGATTCAGACGGGTTGTCGAAAAACCTTATTCGTTAGAAAGTCGGTCGCGGTAGAAAGCCAGATGCGGCCGATCAGCCCTGTTATCGAAAGAGCATTAATGCCGGCGCCCGAGGCGAGAACGCATCCGGTGTCGTTAAGCGCCTATCGAGTTATACCGAGTTGCTCTGTGGAGGCCCGGGGAAGAATGCAACGCAGGTATTTGCGTTGTTTGCTCGAGCTGATGTGTATCGAGCTCGAAAGCCAGTTATGCGTGTAGAGGTTTAATACCTCTGTGATCAGGTAGATTGGATGGCCGATTGCCAGTCCGGATAATGAATCGACTCTGTTAAATGAAATCGAGTGTGGATGGAAAGAGAACACTGACGAAGACAGCCGTTGCTGGCTTGTTCAGCGGTTTCTCTAGGACGACCTCATTGTGGTAAGAAATTTATATATCTGTTCCGCGGGACACTCGGGCTCAACTTTGCTCGATTTGTTGCTCGGATCGCACTCCAGGATTGAGTCTCTTGGTGAAATCTCACAGCTCAGTAAGTGCATAGCCTTAAATACCGAGTGCTCGTGCGGCAAGCCGACGCTCTCCTGTTCGAGATGGCAAGATGTCATACGCAGATTCGAGCAGGACTACGGCATCGATATTCGACGCAATCCATATTCCTTAAACCTGGGTCGGCCCAGGGCCGGTGTAGTAATCGATAAGAGCCACCAGACTCTATCCTACCTTGTAAAGCGGAAACTATTGTTCTTTTTTGCATACTTGGAACAACGGTTTGGTATCCCTTGTCCTGCAAAGATCATAAGAGGATTTCAGCAAGGCATTGATAACACTCATGCGCTATATGAATACGTGAGGGAAATCTCAGGCGCAGACGTCGTTGTAGATTCATCCAAGGGATACCTAAAAGCAGTAGGCGTATATCTTCGGAAACCGGACGATACGCGACTGATAGTATTATCGCGTGACGGCAGAGGTGTGTTTTATTCAAACCTGAAACGAAATTTCCCGAGAAGATCAAGCCTCAACAATTGGCGTAAGTACTATAGTCGAGCCTTGCCTATTCTTGAACGTAATGTATTACCTGAACATATAATAAGTGTGAAATATGAAGATCTGGCTGAGCGGCCAGAGCAGGAATTAAGGCGGATATGCCATTTTGCTGGATTGGAATTCGAAGAGGGTATGCTTCATTTCTCATCGAAGGAGCATCATATAACGGCTGGAAACAACATGCGGTTCGGCAAATCTTCGACAATTTCTTTGGATACATCTTGGCAGCGCGCGCTAGCGGAAAAAGACAGAGCGTATTTTCTGCGTCGAGCAGCAAAGATAAACGAAAAACTCGGATATAAGTGATGTTTGGCAATGCATACCGATTACCCATGAGAATTGAGTCTGAGTGACCCATCATTATGAAAAATGAAAACTGGCCAACCTTTTTGATTATCGGTGCGGGTAAGGCGGGAACGACCTCGCTTTATAGATATCTCAGTGAACACCCTGACGTTTTCATGAGCCCTAAAAAGGAACCGAATTTTTTTGCATTTGAGGGTGAGACGCTCGATTACAAAGGGCCGGGAGATAGCACAGCGAAAAACTTGTCCGTGACGACCAAGGACGAATATCTTCGACTGTTCGCTGATGCCGGTAATGCAAGGGCAATAGGTGAGGCGTCGCCTGTATATCTCTATAGCGAAAAAGCCCCGGAAAGAATCCATCACTATGTACCGGATATAAGACTTGTTGCTGTCCTTCGGCAGCCCGTGGATAGGGCATATTCGGCCTTCATGATGATGGTGCGTTCAGGGAGGGAGTCATGTCACGACTTTAGAGAAGTGGTCGAGGATCAGAAACGAAGACAGATGGAAAACTGGGGTTCAGCCACTTTGATGGAAGAGGGGTTTTACTTCAAATTGCTGTCAAGATACTTCGAGCGCTTCGACAGGTCGCAGATAAAGGTGTTCCTGTTCGAGGATATCGTCAGCAATGTTGCTGAGTTGTATGCAGGGCTAACCGAGTTCATAGGTGTTAGTTCTGAATTTGCCCCTCCGGACTTTGCAAAGCACAATGTCTCGGGGGCTCCGAGGAGCAGATTGTTACAGAGTTGGACGTCAAAGTCCGGCCGAGTGAACAAAATCGGTAGGCTGCTTATTCCGAAACCTCTCAGATCTGCAATGAAGCAAAGAATACTGGAAGCCAACCTTGTTAAGGTTCCTATCGATCCACAATTGAAAACAGAGCTGACTACGAGATATCGGGATGATATTTTGCGTTTGCAGGACCTCATCGATCGTGATTTAACGCACTGGCTGCAATAAACATCGGATATTTTCATAAGCCAGCCTGGCAGGCGGACGAGTAGTAGGTACGGCTTTCTCGCAATACTAATCGAGGGCTGGTTGGTGCGGGATGCGGCGGTCATCGAAACCGGAATAAGCAGCGCCTGCGCAGCGTGGGTCGTGGCCACTTCGGACTTTTTCATGCGAGCTGTAAGGTGGATAACCTAGCTGCACGCATAAAAAGAGAATGATCTGACAGTCACCTCGTATATATGAGGCAACTGTCAGATCGAGTCGTGCTTACTGCTGTTTATGACTTCTCGATTAAGAAGAAGCTACTGCCATACAGGTGGTTCTGGCGGAGCGACTACTACAGCCGTACTATTACCATTGTGTTCATACGCGCCTATGTCAGGCGCTGAACCTTGGTAAGGAAGGCTTACGCCTGCACCCGAGGTCCACGCGATGCTTCTGTCTACTGTAAGCTGATTATTACCAAAATCAACCTTCGTAATTCTCACAGCAGCGTTGGTACCGACCATGATAAGATCGCCTTCGACAACTCCATAGCCGTCACTGAAATAACTGGCGTCCTTGACCTTAATCGTTGTGCCGGAGCCGGAATCGGAGGTGGTCGTGAGGAATGCTCCCTTATCAATCAACGGACTGCCTGCCTTTAACCGAAACCCTTCGATACTGCTCGGTTTGTCCTCGACAAACATGGGTTCCTCTTGAATGTTATCCTTGAAGTTGTTCGGATAAGCCGATTCGAACCAACTCAAAGTTTGGTTGCCGATGGTGGCCACAAAAACCCTGGCATCTCCGGGCGTCGATTTGACTACGGCATTGGCAATAACCTGATTATCGAAAAGGGGGTCGCCTAAGTCCTGAATGTTGAATCTGAAATCCACGTCCCAGGCGGTGCCCATCGGATCAGTTCTGTTGCCATAGACGATGTTGTTCTTGAATACATTGTTGGCAACCTCAACACCGCCACTGCTGCCGGTATAGGCGCGCAATCTCCAGGCCGGACCGCCGTTGTTGTAAATCACGTTGTGGTACATCCTGTTTCCGGAGGCCAAGGGCGTACTACGTGCAACCGTGCTGAATGCCTCCTGCGCGTTGTCGTAGATGAAATTGTTACGAACAATCGCACGTACTCCGTCAACTTTCATCGCTTGGGGGGGTTCCCCGGTGTCAGAAGCGGTCTTGGTATTGATCAGAATGTTTCCTTCGAATACGTTATGCCCGTCTTCGTTCGCTTTCTCACATTCCTTGGCAGTCATGGAGCCTGCTCTGTTGCCTACTCCACTTCCCCAGTTCGTTCCACTCCAGTCATTGTTAAAGATGTTGTTTCTAAATACGTTGTAGCTTCCATCATAGGCGAACAGTGCGTGACCGCCGTGTGTCAAATGATTTCCTTCAAACAGATTATTTGTGCCACACTTGATGTCGATCATGTCTCCTTTATCATCGGGAGTCCCGTCATCCCAGGTGCCCACCCAATCCATTCTGTTGTTAAGAACCTTATTGTGGTGGCTACCGCTAGTAACCGATATGCCTGACCAGCCTTTCGCGTACTTGAAATCACCGTTCTCGACGATGTTGTAATTGGAATCCCTGAGGCTGACCCATCGGTCTACGGATGCATTCGTCCAGAGCTGCTTACCATCAACATTTATTCCATCTACTCTGATGTAATCCCGGCCGTCAAGATTGATGGCGGTCTTGGTGTTGGTTATTACAGGCTCCTCGCCAGGATATGCTCGATACGTTATATAATTACCGGCCGATCCCGAAACAGTCGGCTCGATGGGGTCGTCGTACTGCCCTTTTCTGATATAGACCGTATCACCCGCCCGGAGGGTCGAGTTCGCCTTGTCAATGGTTTTCCACGGACTGCTCTCCGTACCTGGATTGCTATCCTGTCCGGTACTTGCCACATAATATTCCGCACCGAATAAGGCGCTGCTCCATGTGATCGAAAATCCAATCACTGCTACTAACTTCTTCATAATACAACTCCACTTATTGGCTGCGTAAAATCGATTTGTGGTTCGAGAAAACCGTACGTCCAGCCAGACACGATTCAGCTCAATTTAACGAAATTATGCTCTTGATGACGTGATCACCATCGCAGGAAAGGAGTGAGCGATTTAACAACATAGTAATTTCCTCGACAGTCAAATTTCTTTACTCACGACACGGGGGTTTAATCCAGAGAGTCTCCACCATACCTAGATACTCGCGCCGGCCGGATTCCGAACCGTGGGCAACCTCGCTGCTATGTCAGCGTTGTTCCCGCAGGGAACCCCGAAATCGGACCCAGCACCTAACATCAGCTCTTTCAATATGCTCACTCCTTAAAACTACGCTTAGGCTGTTTACGGCAAAACTCGAACAATGCCACGCTCATGCTGGATGTAGCAATGTCTATGCCAGACAATAATCTGGGCGTATGATAACGGCGCATTTCACTGTAAAATCAAATATATATGATAGTTTTCTATGAATTGCGTGCTGATCGATTTGTTACCTTTGCCCGACAGATGGCCACTGGTAATCGATATTCAATTGAAAACAATGCAAACAACCTGTTGCCGTATGACAACACTCGGGCTACTCGATCACACCCGCGCTGGGCGAGTCAAGTACCCCTTTATACTGGGAAGGCGGGGCGTATACAGTCTTTGCTTAATTTTACAGGCACATCCGCAACGGGTGAAGCTGTCCCGGTCTCGTAGACACTCCGAAGCTTGCTTTTCAGGCGCTTTCACACGCCTCGGCACTCGTCCCGCCCAGGTGGCTGCCCCGACGGACCCGATTATCGAACGTTTTGATAGAGTTAACGAGACCGGCCCTGGCGAGATCGCGCTCCTTGTACGCGGGGGCGCAGCCACCGGTAGCCTGCGAGGAAATGGCCGCTGTGGCTTAGACAACTGTCCACGAACGTGGGGCCGGCTCAGACTGCAGTCTGTTTACATATGTCTGCGATCCGCTGCGAAACAATCCCGCATTCGTAGGCACGCCAGGCAATGTCTTCATTTCTATCGCCGATCTGTTTTCGCCATTCCGGGTCGGCGAGCAGCCTGATAACCGCGTCTGCAATCTCGTTCGGTGAAGCGGTGTTAAGCAGAATGCCGTTCGTTCTATCAGAAAATATCTCAGAGATTCCGCCCACCAACGTAGTGACGATGGGCAGCCCGGCGGCCATCGCCTCCAGCAATGACACAGGACAGCCTTCAGGGTGGCGCGTGGGAAAAACAAAGAGAGCAGAACTCTTTAGCACCTCCGCTTTGCGGGTACCCGTAAGGTACCCGGTAAACTGCACAGAAGCAGATAGCGCATGGCTGCGAACATATTCCTCCATCTCAGAACGGGCGGGCCCGTCACCTGCTAGTACGAGCTCAACGTCTGGGAAACGCTCCAGAATCCGTGGCAGGGCTTCAAGAAGCTCAAATACCCCCTTCTCTTTGATGAACCTCGACAGGAAGAGCAGCCTCGGACGCTGCAGATCCTTTTGCACCGTAATGCCCTTGAAAATGCTGCCATCAAACATTGTTGTAGTCACAAAAATCCGATCCGGGTCGAGTCCCAGTTTTGTTAGCTGTTTCTTGAAGTCGCCCGCAAGTACGATAACAGCGGAAGCAGTCCCATAAACCCGATTTAGCAGGAACCGGTAGACGGGACGGCGATTGACTGTCTTGGCAAAACTGGCATCCCAGCCATGAAAAAATACAACAGTGTTCCGTTGCCCAGCGGCCTGTGCCGCCATAAGTAGCAGTCCGTCCCTTGCAAATGCCCTCCAATTCATCGATGGGTTAATGTACAGGCAGTCGATATCACGCCTGCGTAACCTAGCCAGCAGCCGAGCGATATCTATGACTGGGCGGGCGGCTTTGAAAAGGTCGTGGCGTTGGCGGTTTGGATCACCAATCTGAAAATGAGTCCAACGGACCAGCTCGACGGGGTGGTTGACTAGCATCGAGACAAAATTTGCGACGCCCCCACCACCACGAAACTTTCTTGATAAGACCAATACGTTGAGCGGATTCATGACGCGACGTTACAGACACACGGGGAATTAATAAGCATCGGCGAACGGCAGTAGTCGAACCACGGGCGACGAAACATGCGCAGCCAGTATCGGCAATTCTATTGTCTTCGTTTCACCGGTCAACTTTTCGTTGTTTCTTTTGCAGTATATCGGCCCACAATTGCTCATATGCTCGCGCAATCGCGCTCAGGTCGTAGTGTTCCTCTACGACTTGCTGACCGCTCTTTCCGATCTGGATCATGTCCGCGTCATTCAGCGATAAAAGGAGTTCGGCCGCGGATAGAGGTTCGTTAACCACGAAGCCGCTGTGTCCATGGCTAATCAGCTCTTCCACGCCGTCCACAGGGGTGGTTATGACCGGAACTCCATTTTGCATCATCTCGATCCACGTTAGAGCGGGAGCAACCGTTCGATTTAGATTGCATACCGGAGATAGAAAGAGAGAGGACTCCTTTTGCAGTTGGTTAAACACGGTGTGATTGGATTCCAGAACGGTAGTTCCTTGGATGTCGGACGCAAGGTCCCGATAGTGTTCTTTTAGTGCGTCCGGTTTAAAAGCGAATACGAAATGATACCTGTCGCTCCGGCGGATAACGGATTTCGCGACTTCAAGAGAGTAGAGATACTCAGCTTCGCCTGTACCCTGCAGTGGGCCGGACCATAGCACGAGCCTTGAGTCACGGGAGATGCCCAGGTGGTCTCTTATATCGCTATGCTCGGCAGGCTGTTGTGCAGTGCCGTAATCTCCTGAGGACCAGTGGATGACTTCCAGCGTCTCGGGCGGAAAGCCAAGTAGACGCAGCTTATTAAGCGTTGCTCTTGATGTGGGAACCAGCCTGTCCATTCCCCGAAACCCCGCCTTTTTGATCCAGTGATAGAAATGGTGTAGCGGGAAACCGCGGTCGACATGGGTCGGTACGGTCATCGTGAATGCTATCGCTGGATGGCGCCTGACCAGAAGTCCGTTGAATAGCCCAAATACGCGCATATAATGAACGACGTCGATGTTGTGCGTGCGGATCAGCTCGCTGATCAGATTCAAGTGCTGCAAGAAGGTAACTGTTTTATAGGCGATGGCGAATGGGAGTTTGTGAAAGCGCTTTCCTGTGTAATGCGGGTTACTCCAGTTCTTTCGGTTTCCCCAGTAATATGGAGCTACATTATACAATGTTACTCGCTCAGATAGCCTCTGCCGGGCTTGCGGTCCGTTATTGACAGAAACTATTACAATCTCATCAAAGCTGCGTTCAAAATGGCGTACCAGCTCATACCAGAAGTTGATCTCACTGGTCATCCGGTCGGGAAAAAAATCACATCCAAACAGCAATAAACTTGATGGCATAGCCAGCACTAAACAAGTATCCAGAGAGAAACGGCACGATGACGTCGAGCGAGACACCCGCATTTTGGGGCATTCTAGTGCAAGAGAGTAGATACTACAATGAGATACAAGAAGTGCAGAGGCGGTAATCCCGGATCTGTAGACAGCTCCGTGTCAGGCGGGCATTGGGGGAAGGACGAGATTGCGTGACGAAAGGTGAGCTGAACACAGGATCCCGATTTTCGTATTATGGGATGCGGAATAGCATAATGTTTCTAGTCTTTACGGCCTTTGAGCGGCATTCAAGAATACGGTCCACTTGAGTAGTAAAGCTGATCACACCGCGGCTGGCCGGAGAGAGCGACTGAGTTTGGTCGCTAGGCTGAGGGGCGTAGGACGGATCTGTTTTCAGTCAAGGATCGCCGGCGACGCAGGGTTGACATATGGGCCGGAACGCGCCGAGGAAGGATCCTCGGTATCGAGTTCCCGGTCAGAGCGGTCGGCCGAGTGAAACAGCGAGGATGTATCGATCGGAAGGTTTATCGCGACGTGGCTGTTGGCTGTAGCACTGGTGGAAGCGGTGCTTGCCGAACCCAGCACCACGGGCCAAACTGGCCTGATCAACATGCCGGATGCGCGCATGGAGCAGGATGGTACGCTGCGCTTCGGAGTCAGTTATTTTCGGCCTTATCTGCCGGTGTGGGGCAGCGTGACGCTGCTGCCGCGCCTGGAGACGTCCTTCCGCTATACCACCATTCGGGACTTACCCGGCAACCTCGGCAAGGGTTTCGGCGATTTCAAAGACAAGGCTTTCGACGCCAAGTTTCAGCTGTTGCGGGAAGGCAAATGGTGGCCGGATTTCACGATCGGCAAGCAGGACCTGTTCGGGACCGAACTGTTTTCGTCGGAGTACGCGGTCGTCAGCAAACGCCTGGGAAATGGCGAGTACACCCTCGGTTACGGAAGAGACCGTATCGACGGCCTGTTTGGCGGCGTCCGTTACCGGCCTGCGTGGGCGCGGCAGTTTGCTTTCGTCGCCGAGTACGACGCTAACGACTACCAGAATGACTTCGAGGCGGAGGAGTCGGGGGCCGCTACCCGCGACGGTGAGTGGACCTACGGCGTGGAGTACAGGAAAGGCTGGTTCGGCGTCCAGCTGGCGGCTCAGGGGGATGATATCGGGGCAAATGCCTACGTGGAAATCCCGCTCATGGACAGGGAGTTCGTGCCCAAATTTCACGAGCCGGATCCCTACACCGAAGAGCCGCCGAGGGTCGCGCTCGACCAGTGGTTGGCGGACACCGGTTACGCTGCGCGCCTGGGGCGGGCGCTGGAAGAGCGCGACTACAAGAATATCAGGCTGGCTTTCGACGGCCATACCCTGAGCGCCACCCTGACCAATACTCGTATCTCGTTGACGGGACGTGCCGTTGGTCGTGCCGCGCGCATCCTCCTGGCGCTGGGTCCGGATGACACCAGGGCGATTCGCATCACCTATACGGTCGATGGTTTGCCGGCGCTGACCTATGACTTCACCGATACCCACAAGCTGCAGCGCTATTACGATGGCTTGCTGTCGCGCGCGCAGCTGGATCACTACCTGAATATCAACTATGCCGAGCCCCTGAGCGGCGCCCGGCTGCCGGCGAACGCGGTGGATTTGTCCTCCGGTGGGCAGCGCGTACAGCCGGGCAGGCTGCGCACCGATGAGGGACATGTGCTCAGCTTCAGGAAGGAATCCAGTGACCTCAGCAGCTTTCAGATCATCCCTGTGAATCTGGGTGTGTTTCTGAACGACCCGAACGGGGCCGCGCGGTTTGACATATTTGCGACGGCAAACTACACCAAGCAGATCGGAGCGGCGCGCTTTTTCGAGGGGGGCGTGCGTTTCACACTCTGGGAAGACGTGAGCGAAGTTTCTCAGCCATCCAACAGCACGTTGCCGCACGTGCGTTCAGATATCGCCCAGTACCGTCGGAGCGGCGGGCGGCTCAAACTGGCGAGATTGCTGGTGAACCAGTTTTTGCAGCCAGCGGAACGCGTGTACGCGCGGCTCAGCGCAGGCTATTACGAGGAAATGTTTGCGGGTACGGGCGGGCAGGTGTTGTACCTGCCCGAGCGGAAGCCCTGGGCGGCCGATCTTTCTATCGACTGGCTGCGACAGCGTTCGAGCGACGGTGGCTTCGGGTTCCGCTCCTACGACACGGTCACCGCGCTGGGCGCATTCCACTACCGTATTCCCGCCTGGGGACTGACCGCCACGGCGCGCGCGGGCCGCTTCCTGGCCAAGGACAACGGGGTGCGCTTCGAACTGAAACGCCGTTTTGGCTCCGGCATCACGCTCGGTTTCTGGTACACGCGCACCGACGGCGACGACACCACGCCACCCGGGAGCCCGGGCGACCCGTACTTCGACAAGGGCGTGTTCGCTTCCATTCCCTTGGGCCCCATGCTCACCCGGGATACACAGGCGCGCGCCAGCTTCTCCCTGGCTCCCTGGACGCGCGACGTGGGCCAGATGGTGGTTTCACCGGGTGACCTGTACGAATTGTTTGAACGCCCCCTGATGCTGGACGACTCGGAATACGGTCTGGGGAGCCAGCTAGGGCAATAATAGCCGGCATCCGGGCTGGCGAAGGTGCGGCAATCTGGGCGACAATGGGCGCCGAGGCTCTGCTCCCCTCAGGGCGGGTGAGGTCCGGGATTTCACTGGTTAAAGCAAGTCAGAGATTGTGCTGAGCAGATCGAGAATTAGATGGTTTAGGGGGTTTTTCGTCGGATGCCTGTTGGCGTGTGTGACGACGGTACCTTTCGCACAGACTCCCTCGACGCTGACAAAGGAGCAGCAACAGCGCCTCGAGAGACTGGACAGCGAGCAGCGCGAGGCGCTGACCGAGGCGCTCGGGCAAAGGGAGCGTTCGGAGCTAAGGGAGCAGGCGCCGGAAGAACCGGTCCTGGTGACGCCCCTGAGCGTTCCGGATGCGCGTCTTGCTGCAGAGGAAGCCGAAGAAGAGGCTGAGGCGGAAGTGCCGGACAGGTTTCGGCGCCCGGACGCCAAGGATCAGGAACTCGCGCCCTTCGGCTACGACCTGTTCGCGGGGGCGCCAACGACCTTTGCACCGGCCACCGACATTCCCATCACACCCGACTATGTCGTCGGGCCCGGCGACACGGTGCAGGTCCAGTTTTTCGGCAAGGAGCCGGCGCGGTACAATCTGGTGGTGACACGCGACGGCAGCCTGCAGTTTCCCGAGATTGGTCCGATATCGGTCGCCGGCCTCACTTTCCCCGAGATGAAGCGGGTACTGCAGGCACGCGTCGAAGAGCAGATGATCGGCAGGAAAATGACCGTAACCATGGGTCCGCTACGCTCCATCCGGCTGTTCATCCTCGGCGATGCCAACCGACCGGGGTCTTACACGGTCAGTGCGCTGTCAACCATGACCAATGCACTGTTCGTGAGCGGCGGGGTCAAACCCATCGGTTCCCTGCGCAACATCCAGCTCAAGCGGCAGGGTAAAGTGGTTTCCCGCCTGGATCTCTATGACCTGCTGTTACGCGGTGATACCAGCGACGATGCCCGGCTGCAGCCGGGTGACGTGATTTTCATTCCACCGCTGGGAGCGTCGGTTGGCGTGGCGGGGGAGGTGCGCCGTCCGGCTATCTACGAGCTGCGCAACGAACGGACCGCGCAACAGGCGGTGGACCTGGCGGGGGGGCTGCTGCCCACCGCCTATCCGCAGGCCACGCAGATCGAGCGCATCAATGCACGTGGCGAACGCACGCTGGTGGACCTGGATATCAGTAAACGGGCTGGCCTCGGGGCCCGGGTGCAAAAAGGGGATGTGCTGCGTATCTATTCGGTCCTCGAGAAGATGGAGGACATTGTGTTGCTGACCGGTCACGTCCAGCGCCCCGGTGGCTACCAGTGGCGCGAGGGTATGCGCGTCGCCGATCTGATCCCGTCCATCGAACGCGATTTACTGCCACGCCCCGATCTGAATTACGCGCTGGTCAGGCGCGAGCTGCGTCCCGACCGCCGGGTGGAGGTGTTTTCCGTACGCATCGGTGAAGCGCTACAGAATCCGGCTTCGTCAGCCAACCGGCTGTTGGAGGCCCGGGACGAACTGATTGTGTTCGGCTTCAGCGGCGATCGCGAAGACGTCATCGAGCCGCTGGTCGAGGAACTCGAGCAGGGCGCAACTTTCCACCAGCCGACTCGGGTGGTGCGGGTGGGCGGCCTGGTACGCCAACCGGGGAG
>CAJICB010000772.1_pt1 | contig 14272 bp, 10 predicted proteins | sample 9199491 | NCBI WGS metagenome assembly CAJICB01 (sample SAMEA7708320, study PRJEB35096) | sediment metagenome | biome: marine neritic benthic zone biome [ENVO:01000025]; feature: sediment [ENVO:00002007]; material: shallow marine sediment [ENVO:03000034] sea grass bed [ENVO_01000059] ... | reverse complement strand
TCGACAATCAGCACGTCGTCTTTCTTCGGTACGGTGGCATACTGACTGACGAAATCCGCATCCACGATGTTCTTGTACTGTACCGCGGACTGCTCTTTGGTTTCTGCGGCGGCGGGCAGCGCCGTCGCAGCCAGGAAACAGACCAACGCGGCGGTATACAGCGATATCACCCGTTTCACGGTTATATCCTCTCTGATAGTCTGTGTGTCCATTCGGTTGACGCGTCCCTGCAGGTGCAAGTTTCCCAATTCTAGGAGCCTCTCTGGCCCCTGTCAGCAGCGGATACTGCCTCACTTGATCCAGATCAATTAAACAGCGGCAAAGCCGTTCCGGCGACGCCGGGTCGGTGCGGCGAGGCCTGGCGGAATACGCGGCAGCCCGCCGATTCGAGCGAGTTCGGGTGGCACGAGCTCCGGCACACTCGGGCTTCCTGGCAGTTTCCGCAATGTACGCCGCAGCATCTGGTGCAGGAGCTGGAAGGACGGAGTGACATCCGGACGGTAGAGCGCTTGGTGCATTTGTCGGCTGTGACCCTAGGCGCAAGCATCTGTGCAGTGCCTCCCGCGGTTTCCCTCTATCAGGCCCTTCTGCTGCTCCAGTTGCGCGACGAGAAAATCGCGGAAGCTACGCAGCCGCGCGGTGGTGCGCAGGCCGACATCGGACAACACCCACCAGGCCGGACGGGGTTCGACATAACGCGCCGGGACGCGGTGCACTTTGCCGTCGGATCAGCCGGCACAGAGGTCCAGCGCGCAATGCCAATCCCTTCGCGGGCCATCGCCAGCGTGACAGGCAGCGAGCTTATACGATAGGTGCGCCGGTAAACCCGGGTGTGATTGACACCCAGCCGAACAGCAGCCTCGGTCGCCGCACCGCAGCGCACGACCTCCAGAAAGTGGCGGATATCATGCCGATCTGCGTTGTGCATAACTGCAACTCAACAATGCATATTCGTTAGTTTACTTGCGTTATCGCACAGTCTATCTTGGTCCACCAGATCGGGCAAAGAGAGCGATGACGCAGGCATGTCAAAGCAAACCGTACTCGTCACCGGCGCGACCGGCTTCCTGGGCAGCCATGTTCTGGAGGCGCTCGTGCCGCGCACGGACCTTCGCCTCATCGCGGCATGCCGCAGGCCGTCGAAACTGCCGCCTGAGTTCAATGGTGAAGTGCGGGAGGGAGACCTCACTGACAGCGGCTATATCCGAGAACTCACGCAGGGTGCCGGCGTCATCTGCCACACCGCGGCCTGGACCAGCCTGTGGGCCCACCGGGAGGAAGAGCAGCGTTTCTATGGTGAACCCACCGTTGCACTGATTGACGCCGCCGTCGCATCAGGGGCCAAGCGCTTCATCTTCGACAGCAGTGTGGTCGTCGCAGGGCCGCACCGCGACGGGACACCGATCGCTGACCAGGAGCCTGCCAGACGCCCGGGATTCTGGCCGCACATGGACGTCGTGGTCGATATCGAGAATCACATGCGCAGGCAGTCCGGCCAGGGGACCACCATGATCTCGCTGCGCTGCGGCCACTTCGCCGGGGAACGCTACAACCTGGGACTGCTGTCGCTGCTGCTGCCGCGGCTGAGAACCCACCTGGTGCCCTGGGTGGCCGGCGGCAGGGCACGCGTGCCGCTGGTCGACGGCCGGGACGTTGGTAATGCCTACGCGCTGGCGGCGACTGTTGATGGACTGGACGGCTTTGAGTCGTTCAATATCTGTGGCGCCTCCTTCCCGCCCATGCGCGAAGTCGTGGATTTTCTGCATGCCGAAACCGGCGCCCCCCGCCCGCACTTCGGCGTACCGCTTCGAGGCGCCTATGCATTCGGATGGCTGATGGAAAAGCTCAATCCCCTGCTGCCCGGCGATCCCTTTCTGACCCGGGCGATCGTGTTTCTGGGCGAAGACTGGTACGCACCCAGCGATCTCGCCAGAGAGCGCCTGGGTTACGCGCCGAAGTTCGACTGGAAGACGGCCGTTCGGCGTCAGCTCAAGGACATGCAACGCCGGGGATACCCCACAACACCACTGGTCGACGGACTTCGCTGGTGGGCGCGATAAGCGCCTCCCTCTTTCAACCAAGCGTCGGAGGTAACGACTATGACGACTTCACGATTCAAACAAAACGGATTTGCGATGCCCGCCATGTTCCTCGCAGTGGCGATCGCGTTCCTGGCCAGCCTGAACGTAAAGACCAAGCATGGCACCACAATAGCCCAGGAAATGGGGCTTGGCTCCGGAAAGCAGGCAGAATTTGCAGCAGTGGAGCAACAAGACGGTGATCAGCTATCCGTTGGCGAGCAGGCAAATGAAATGGATGAAAGGTAGTCGCTCTCAGAAGTTACGATCAGTGAAGATACAACCAATAATAGGGTTCCTGCTGATGAGGGGGTCTTTCTTACTTGTGGTACACGACCAGAAGGAACCCAACGAGCTCACGACGTACTGGACTTAGCAGCGTACCCCGGACACCTCGGTTAGCTGCCTTTCTTCATCAGTGAGTGGGAATCTTGATAGAGAATCGCTTGACGCTCAGGTGCGCCGCAGATCCAGGCAGTAGTCACTCAAGGCCTCTGCCGGCGGCGTGACGGCGACGGGCGCCTCGTTTGCCGCGATCTCGTCCACGACAAAGCGCTCACGTATCCGCCTTTGCGCTTCGTCCAGGGAATCTGGCAGACCGTTGTAGGGTTTCCCCTGCGGCTGCCAATTGTGCAGCGTAACGCGAAGACCCCTTTCCACGCCCGGCGCCAGCAGGGTAAGCAGAATCGGCCCCTGCGCGCCGATTCCCGGGTGCAGACCTGTCCAGGGGACAAAGGCACGATAGCGCAGCCCCATGATGAACACTGCCCCGGACTCGTCCTGCTCCCGGCGCAAGGGGACCCGGTAGCGACCGGCCAGCAGTTGCCAACCGTCGAGATCCGGGGCCTGAGCGGTACACGGCCGAAGAGTGAGTTGCAGGCGCGTCGTACTGGCATCAACCAGGCGGGAGCCGCCTTGCTGCGTCGCAGCATCACCCAGCAGGGGCCAGAATTCGATAGCCTGGTCGACATCGAGCCGACAGCCGGCACACTCGGCGTGCCCGATATGGCGCCAGTCAGCGGCATACAAGCGGTCGGTGACGGGCGTGCCGAGACCCAGCCCCGCAGCCTCCAGGTCACTGAACACGGCGTGCAGATCCTGCCGCAGGTAGAACGGTAGCGCAAAACGATCGTGCAGCCGGCTGCCCCACTCGATCAGCGGGTGACTTGCATCCTGCCGGCTCAGCATTGCTGCCAACGCACGCAGCATGGCGGCGATGGCAGCCGCCGTTTCCGCATCCATCGGCATGCGGAAGGCGCGGAATTCGACCAGGCCGAGACGCCCCCGACCGGGCAGGTTGGGGTTCCAGAGTTTTTCGATATTCACTTCGCTGCGGTGTGCATTACCCGCGGTGTCGACCAGAAAGGGGCTCAGACTGCGCCAGATGAACTCCGGCTCCGGCTCGGCCGTGGCGGCGAGATGCTGCAGCGCCACCTGCAGTTCACTGAAAGACTCGAGCACGTTTTCGTCCGGCCGGGGCGACTGACTGAAACTGCCGACATAGGGGGGCGCGAACCAGTAGGAAAGTGCCGGGTGGCGATTGAGGTAGCCGACCAAACGGGTCATGAGCTGGGGCGCGACAAGAAACGGGCTGCGTGTGGGGCTGGGGCCTCCGAGGGTAAACTGCCCGCCTCCACCGCTGTCTGAAATCTCGCCGTTGTACTGCAGCCGGTAGGAGGCCAGGCCCTCGACCTCTGCCACGGCATACAATCTGCGGCTCGTGTCGAGGAACTCGGTGACACTGGCAGCGGGGGCTTCATTGACTTCAACGACCGCCGGGTCGGGGGTCAGTGTGGTCCAGGCTACATTCTCATCCACCGGCGGAGGAAACCCGCGCCATACCAGGGCAGTGATTCCGGCTTCGCGCGCAGCCAGTGCGACGCGCTCTATAAAGGTCATGAACGGCGCGACCTCTGAAAAGCCCGGCAACTCAATGCAGGGCTGCAGGCTGTTCGCTGGTCCCGTGGGCGCGCAGCCGAGCGCCACCAGATAGACCCCCTCGCCGGCGAGATCGTCGACCACGCCGCTCGGCGGAGTGGCCTGCGACTGGAGTAAAGCCCTGCCGAGGCGGGAATCTGTTGCCGGATCGGCAGCCGGCTGTTGCCCATCACAGCGGAACACCACACGCAACCCCATATCCCCCTCGACTCGAAAGCCTGTCGCGGCCCAGCCGTCCCGGCCGAGCGCAGCGGTCAGGGACTGCCAGAACGCGGTCATGCGTTCCGCATCGCAGGGACATGAATCACCCAGGGGGTCCGTCGGCAGCCCGTCGGCCAGCGCGCGGGCGTCGCGGCGCCGATACAGGCCCAGGCTCCAGCGGGGCCGCGCTTCGCCAGCATATTGGCGTCCGAGGGTTCGCAACATGATCGAGCCGGGATAGCTGTCGCGCAGGCGTTCGATAATGTGGCGGGCGTAGACCGGCTTGGTTTCGCCGAGGGCATCGGTGAGCCATTCGGGCGACTCGGACCAGCGGTTCGTGAAGGTCGGTTCGGCGCCTATCCAGACGTCGAGGCCGCAGGCTGCCATTGTCTCATCGTGGGCACGGATTGCTGCATCAAAACTGCTGTTGGCGGGTTTCACGGTGTGGAGTGTTTCGCAGTTCTGGTGCACTGTCAAAATGCCGCGTGCCGCTCTGCTGCACTTCACGCTTTCCCCCACCGCCAAAGCGGGTCATACCTTTTCCCGGTCCGGTGCCCTAGAATGAGGAGCATGCGCCGCATTCAGATCCAACACCTGACACGCTATCACTACGCGGAGAAGGTAACGCTGTTACCGCACAACCTGCACCTGAGGCCGCGCGAGGGTCACGATATACGCGTGCAGTCGTCCAGGCTGGTGATCAGCCCCGAGTCCAGGATCCGCTGGAAGCGGGATGTCTACGGTAATTCCGTCGCCGTCGTTGATTTCCTGCAGCCCGCCGAATACCTCGCCATCTCCAGCGAAGTGGTGGTTGAACACTATGAAGAAGTGCCGCTGGAATTTGTACTCGAGGACCGTGCACGGCGCTTCCCCTTCCATTACGACTCCTCGGAACAGATCGATCTGGCGCCCTATCAGAGCGCGCTATTTCCACAGGACCAGGTTGTATTGAAAGACTGGGTAGCCGACCTCCGCATTCAGGAGGGCGATGTTGACACGATCGACCTGCTGACCTCGGTTAACCGGAAGATCGCCAACGAACTCCAATACCAGGTGCGCGAGGAACCCGGCGTGCAGTCGCCGGCCCTGACCTTGTCAACGGGCACTGGATCCTGCCGCGACTTTGCCACCCTGTTTATCGAAATCTGTCGTCACTGCGGCCTTGCCAGCCGCTTCATCGGCGGTTACGTGCTGAACGAGGCCGTGACTCAAGGACATACTGCCACCCATGCCTGGGCGGAAGTGTTCTTGCCGGGTTCCGGCTGGCGGGGCTTTGATTCTACCAGCGGCCTGGTGGTCAGTGGTGACCACATCGCGGTGGCGGTACACCGTCACCCGCAAGCCATTCCCCCGGTTGCAGGCTCCTTTGTGGGGTCAGCGAACACGAAGCCGGAACTCTCGGTTGAGGTTCGGGTCACGCACATCGCGGAATGACCCGGCTGGCGAGGGCCGGCGTACACCACAAGAGAGGAACCGGCTTATGCAGACCAGGACCCTGCTTCACGAGCGGAGATACCCACCCACTGGCACGACGTGATAGCCGACATGCGCGCATTCACAGGCGCTTAGCGCAAATCCTGCCCAGTCCAGGACCGCCGAAACCAACAGCGGCTAACAGTAAACCGTTAACCGCCTGATTGTTTATTATGAATGTTGGCGCACCCGGCAGGATTATTCGCTGCGCTCACCTGAGGAGGGTCGAATTCATCATTCCGCCGCTAAAACGGGTCGTTGCGCAATCATGCCGATCGCTGTCAGCTTACCCCAAACTGCGCGACGATGAAGCACACATGCGTTCTCCCGTTCCATCTGTCGACTACCGTCGCCAGACTCCTTTGCACCGCTGGCACTAAAGCCGTACTTGCCGAAAATTTCCACTAACGAACTTATCCCTGTGCGGCAAGCGATAAGCTCTTGTCGGACACCGCTGGCCAGCTTGCATAACAGGGCAACCACTCGGGCTATTGCCAGTCACTGGCCGTGGCGACAATACCGGTATGCAGGGACGACAGCGCCGGCGGCTGCCTTCCGTACCGGTGGTTGAAAAAGATGTCGGGCGGTTGTCTAATTCCAGGTCTATCCAACGCTGGATGAGCAGTTATACTCATGGGTCCGATGTGACAGGAGCAACAAGTATGTCAGGCGTGCTGATCAGGCAGGTCGAAAACCGGCGTGATCTGAAAGTGTTCGTGCAAGTGCCATGGCGAATTTTTCGGGACGACCCGAACTGGGTCCCGCCGCTGATTATGGAGCGGATGGACGTCCTCAAGGAAAACAAGAATCCGTTCTTCCAGCACGCGGAAGCCGGACTGTGGGTGGCTTACAAGCACGGCGAGCCGGTAGGGCGCATCAGCGCCCAGGTAGATAGTCTGGTCGAGAAAATCCACGGTGCCAGGATCGGTCACTTCGGTTTTTTTGACTGTGTCGACGATCAGGCGGTCGCCGCCAGCCTGCTGGATACGGCACTGCACTGGCTGAGAACCAGAGGCATGACCGAAGTGATGGGTCCCTTCAGTCTGTCGATCAACGAAGAGGCCGGAATGCTGGTAGACGGTTTCGATACGCCGCCGAGCCTGATGATGGGGCATGCCCGGCCCTACTACCAGTATCTGCTCACCCGTTCCGGACTCGGCAAGGTGAAAGATGTCTGGGCCTACTACCTGGATATCAGCCGCGACGTCCTGCCGCCCGCCATAAACCGCCTGGTGGAACGAACCCTGAGTCGTAAGAACGTCACGATCCGGCCCATTGACATGCAGCACTACGACCGTGACGTCAAGACCATTCTGGATATCTTCAACGACGCTTGGCGCGACAACTGGCAGTTCCTGCCGTTTACCGATGGGGAACGCCAACAGATGGCGAGGGATATGAAGCTGCTGGTGCGCGAGGATTTCACCTATATCGCCGCAGTCGATGGCGTACCACAGGCCATGATGGTGACGCTGCCGAATCTGAACGAAATCATCGCGGATATGAATGGTCGGCTTTTCCCTGTCGGTATTTTCAAGCTGTTGTGGCGACTGAAGATAAGACCGAGCTTCAAGACTGTGCGGGTGCCGCTGATGGGGGTGCGCAAGGAAATCCAGAACTCCCATGTCGGTGGCGCGCTCGCCTTTGCCTTGATCGAGTCCTGCCGCCGCAGCGCGGCGGCGCTGGGCTGCACACATGCGGAACTGTCATGGGTGCTGGAGGACAACACCCGGCTGGCGAAAATGCTTGAAACCATCGGTTGCCGGAAGTACAAAACCTACCGGTTGTTTGCGATGCCGCTATAGGCCGTGTCCCGGCCGGCCAACCCGGCACGCAATGCTCTGCGCTGCTAACCCTCCGTATCAAGAAGCCCGCCCGCGGCTGAGTTATCGGCTTTCGCCCCGCCCAACGGGCGGACACCAATGCGCTTTAAGCCGGCATCGATTCACAGCGGCATTGTTCTTTATTCAGATCTGTGCGCGCCGACCGCCTCCTGCAACCAGTCGGGAACGGGCAGGCCCTTGTCGCGCAAGAAGTGCGGGTTGAACAGCCGGCTCTGGTAGCGCAGACCCTGATCGCACAGGATGGTGACAATGATACGGCCGGGTCCCAACTGCTTCGCCAGGCGTACCGCGCCGGCGACATTGATGGCACTCGATCCGCCCAGACACAGCCCTTCCTGCGTCAGCAGCTCGAACAGATACGGCAGAGCTTCCTGATCGGGAATCTGGAAGGCCTCATCGACGACGGCCTCTTCGAGATTTCGTGTGATGCGGATCTGGCCTATGCCTTCGGTGATCGAATCACCTTCGGCGCGCAGCTCGCCGTCTCGGTAATAATGGTAGAGCGCCGCCCCCATGGGATCGGCCAAGGCGATGACGATGTCTGGGTTGCGCTCCTTGAGGGCGACACTCACCCCACCGAGCGTGCCGCCGGTGCCCACGGAGCAAACGAAGCCGTCGATATGACCGTCGGTCTGTTCCCAGATCTCGCGAGCCGTCGTTCGATAGTGCGTATCGCGATTGGCTGTATTGTCGAACTGGTTGGCCCAGAACGCTCCGTTGGGCTCGGTCTGCGCGAGTTCCCCGGCTAGGCGCTCGGAGACATGCACGAAATTACCCGGATCGCTGTAGGGTTTTGCCGGCACCGGGTGGACTTCCGCAGCGTACAAGCGCAAAAGGTCGAGCTTTTCCACACTCTGCGTATCGGGAATCACAATCACAGTACGATAGCCGAGGGCGTTACCGACCAATGCCAGACCGATACCGGTGTTGCCCGCTGTGCCGTCCACGATGACACCTCCGGGCCCGAGTGCACCGCGTGACTCGGCATCGCGCACTATACCCAGTGCCGCCCGGTCCTTGATCGATCCACCCGGGTTGAGAAATTCGGCTTTTCCGTAAATTTCACAGCCGCTAGCATCCGAGACGGCGCGCAAGCGGATCAACGGCGTATTCCCGATTGTATCGATCAGGTTTTGCGTCAGGCCCATGTCGAATACGCTCCTCTCTTCAGACTGGGGGTGGGGGAACAGCCCTGCCCGCGTAACGGCAAGTATGGCACGCCTCAGTAGAACCGCTGCGCCCGCCACAACCTCACCAGGGCGGATACTGAGTCCGGCCAGCCGTAACCGACTCCGCCACTACACGGCGCCGGCGCGACCCTTGCGCCGGAACTGTCCCGGCGGCACGCCGATCACAGCGCGAAAGGCCTTTCGAAAGGCTACTTCGGATGTGTAGCCGCAACGCTCCGCGACCGTCGCGATTGAATGCTCTGTAGTCTGCAATAGATCCACCGCCTCCTGCATACGCCATTCCGTCAAGGAGCGTATGGGAGTCATACCAACGAGCTGCTTGAAGCGCTGGGCAAAGGCCGACCGGCTCATGCCGGTCTTCTTTGCCAGTGTCGCCAGCGTCCACTCGGCCGCAGGCTCGGCGTGAATCAAATTCAACGCAGGGCCAATCTTGGGATCGGACAGCGCGCAAAGCAGACCGCGATCCAGACCGCGTTGCATCTCCGCGCGCAGGAGATGGATGAAAAGCACGTAAGCGAGCTGATTGATGGCCGCGTCCGCACCCGGACCTCCATTCTGCAGTTCGCTGACGATCAACTGAATCAGCATGGGCGTGCCCATCACACGACCCGCCTGCTGAAGATCCAGGACAACGATATCGGGCAGCCTGCTGCGGACCCGGTCACGCATCGTTAAACGTACGCTTGCGGAAGCTCATGCAGTCTCCACAGAGCTGCGAATGACGTGTGCAGCCTGGGCGGGCAGGAAATAGGTATAGATGGGCGCAGAATGGCGTGGATTGGCGCGTCGGTAGCGGATTCCGTACAGCTTAAGGTACCGCTCGGCAAATTCGGGGGTCATCTCTCTACGCGACACCAGTTCAATGAGCTTGCCGTTCTCAATAGTCTGTTCCAGACCCGCTCCCAGCTCCGCCAGCTCCCGCCTGATGGCAGCTGGGACATCCGGCGTATGTGAAGGCCGGACAAAGACCTGCTCGAGCAAACCACAGGTATGCTCGCCCGTCGGTGTCATCGTGTTCACACCCCTACGGGAAAGGGCCCTGCTCAGCTCCGCAAGTGGTACTGCGGCCCAGCCATCCGCTGTGTATCGACAGGCCCGAAGTGCAAGGTGATGTGCCGTATAACCGTAGACATGGTTCCAATACTGAATAATCTGTTCCGGATGATCCGCTGCAGACTCGTCGCTGAACACCCGCAGCATCAAGCCATTGTCCAGCAACTTGTATACGGGACAGGCATCCCATCCATCCTCGAACTGATAGAAGGCTTCACCCTCCACCTGTGGCGCTACATACCCGAAATGCGCACATAGAAAGTCCGCAATCCGACGAGCGTCTTCACGCCGCCTCGATCCACAGCGAATCGCGACGTGATCCGCGTACACGAACCAGTCCCGCTCCTCTGCCACGCCCAGAAGCGCTCTGTCCGCCCTGCTGTTCAATAGCGATTCAACCGCCTTGACCGCGGTATAGGTATCCAGATCGGCGACCCAGTCGCCAATCACACAAGCCTCGTGATCCGTCATTTCCGCTAGCCCTCGCGCTAATAACCGATCCAGAAACCTTGCGGCGTAACTGCTAATATGCGCAGTCGCTTCCGGCAGACTGGTTTCGAACGGCTCTGCAGACCGACACTGAAGATAGGCCTCGATCAGATCTCGAGGTTTGCGCACACCCCGAAACCACGATGCCGCGGTCGCTGCTCGAGGCGCAGCCTCAACGGGAGTAAGAGCGAGACTCGCGACTGTGCCGTCGGCACCTGCCGCCAATAGCCTGCCCTCGTCATCAGGATCCGCCGACAGGCCATGTTTCTCTTGCACCAGACTGCCGACAAGATCCCTTGCAAACTGACGAAACGCCGAGTTCATCATCCAACTTCCGCTTGTTCAAATCCACAGAAAGAACGGCAGCAATCCCTAGCCTGAACTTCCTGAACTACGTTGCCCACAAAACGTTGCAATCACTGCGGTAATTTGTGGCGGGACACATAAGCACGCGATTTCTGAACCACTGTATGTGGACTACAATCCAAGTATAGAAGCGGAAGAGTCAGCTGCAATGAACCGCATACTGATTGTAGGTGGAGGAAAAATAGGTTCACTTATCGCGTGCCTGCTGGCAGAGGCAAGTGACTATGAAGTTCACTTGAGCGATATCAACGTGGATGCATTCTCCGACAGCAGCGTTTGTTGTAGTCTACCCGGTGTGCAGACCACCGTCCTGGACGCGAGAGATCAGGCTTCGCTTAGAGGCTATGCCCAATCACACGGCATAGGGGCTATCGTCGCCGCACTGCCCTTTCACTGCAATCGCTCGGTTGCCGAGGTCGCCCGGCATAATAAGCTGCACTATTTCGATCTGAACGAGGATGTGGATGTCGCGAAGTACATTCAACAGCTCGCACAGGGTGCAGAAACTGCATTTGTGCCACAGTGCGGACTCGCACCCGGGTATATCAGTATCGCGGCCAACCACCTGATGAAACACTTCGACAGCATAGACACGGTCAAGATGCGCGTCGGTGCGCTTCCCCTGCACCCGAATAATGCGCTCAAGTACTCCCTGACCTGGTCGACGGATGGACTTATCAACGAGTATGCAAACCCCTGTTTCGGTATCGAGGACGGCAGGAAGGTCCGCCTTCTCCCGCTCGAAGGCTATGAAACCATCACGCTCGACGGTGACCGCTACGAAGCATTCAACACCTCGGGGGGATTGGGCACCCTGGCCGATACCTATGCCGGCCAGGTACGGACAATGAACTACAAGACAATCCGCTACCCGGGCCACTGCGACAAGATGCGTCTGCTGATCCATGACCTCAAATTAAGCAGTGATCGCGACACACTCAAACGCATCTTGGAAAATGCCCTGCCGCAAACGCTGCAGGATGTGGTACTCGTCTACGTATCCGTTACCGGCAAGCGACTCGGTGCACTGTTTGAGGAGACCTACGTCCGGAAGATCTATCCGCACACCATAGCGGGTACATCCTGGTCCGCTATTCAGGTTTCCACAGCTGCAGGGCTCTGCAGCGTAGTCGATATCACGCTGCAACAGGCGCTCAAGGGATTTGTTACCCAAGAGAGCTTCCAGCTCGAGGACATCCTTGCAAACCGTTTCGGGTCCTACTTCCGGGAGTCCTCCCGCTTATCGGGCCTGACCGAGACGGTAGCGGCTCAGCGATCCGTATAAACGAGAAGGGCAGATGTCATGGATATGAACATCCTCGATGAACTCGGTATCGAACCCTTGAATCCTGGCGCCTGCTGGGGGGCGGATAAATGGAGCCATTCGACTCATACCGCGCGACTCAGTGCTGATGACCCCGCCACCAATGACCGTATTGCCGAGGTGCAGTCAGCCTCGCTTGACGACTATGAAGTGGTGCTGTCGTCGTCGCTTGAGGCTTTCCGGGAATGGCGTACCGTGCCCGCGCCACAGCGGGGCGAGCTCGTTCGCAGACTGGCAGATGAGTTACGGCGATACAAACAACCACTCGGCCAACTCGTCACTATGGAAACGGGCAAACTGCGCGAGGAAGGACTTGGTGAAGTGCAGGAAATGATCGACATCGCGGATTTCGCAGTCGGTCAGTCGCGCATGTTGTACGGAAAATCGATGCACTCGGAGCGCCCGCAACATCGAATGTACGAGCAATGGCATCCGCTGGGTGTTGTCGGCGTGATTACAGCGTTCAACTTCCCGGTCGCTGTCTGGGCGTGGAACGCCTTCATCGCGGCGATTGCGGGAGACACGGTTGTATGGAAGCCCTCACCCCACGCGCCGCTATCGGCAATCGCGGTTCAACATATCTGCAACCGCGTGCTGGCATCACAGGGGTATCCCGCAGTCTTTACGCACCTTATTGAGGCAGACACTGGGCTGGTCGAACGTCTGGTAGCGGACAGACGTATTGCGCTCATTTCGTTTACAGGCTCCAGCGCAGTTGGCCGACGGGTGGGACAGGAAGTAGCCGGCCGTCTTGGAAAAACCATTCTGGAGCTGAGCGGTAACAATGCTGTAATCGTCGAGGAGACAGCCGACCTGGGACTCGCTATTCCCACCGTTGTTTTCGGGGCTGTGGGTACCACCGGTCAACGTTGTACAAGCACACGACGTCTCTTCGTCCACCATTCGCGCTATGAGGAATTGGTCACGCGGCTTGTGCACGCCTACCGCCAGGTACGTGTCGGAGACCCGCAGGACTCGAAAGTACTCATGGGCCCCCTGATCAGTCCGGCCGCCGTCGAGACCTTTAAGGCCGCTATTGACCGAAGTCGATCGCTGGGTGGCGAGATCCTCTTCGGCGGTGAAGTACTTGAGGGTCCGGGAAACTTTGTCATGCCCACGCTGATCCGTGCGCAGAACGATTGGGATATCGTCCAGCGCGAGACATTTGCACCCATCTTGTACGTGATCCCCTACGGTAAGTTCGAGGAGGCGATCGCGCTGCAAAACGCCGTGGCACAGGGCCTGTCGTCCGCCCTGTTCACAACTAATCTCCAACGTGCCGAACGGTTCCTGTCGGCAACCGGGAGTGACTGCGGCATCGCCAACGTCAATATCGGAACATCGGGCGCAGAGATCGGCGGTGCCTTTGGGGGGGAAAAAGAGACCGGTGGTGGCCGGGAATCCGGGTCCGATGCCTGGAAAGCGTACATGCGGCGCCAGACCAATACCATCAACTGGGGCGAGGAAGCACCGCTGGCACAGGGAATACGTTTCGATCTGGGCTAGCGAGCCCCCGCCTCGGACCGGAAGATACTGCCACAGAACCACACGGAACGACCCGCCAATAACTGTTTCACGCCGTGGAGTGCTGCACCCAGCTGTGACCGCTAAGCCCCGTCTGGGGCAGAATGGATCTCGTGTATCTGGGTCGTTAGCTCATTCAGCGCCCAATCGCTCAAGTCCATTCTCTCCATAGGCTACGCGGAAGGGCTTTCCCTTGTCCTCGGTCGCCAGAACCACGGTGCGGCCCCACAACTGGTACAGGTAGGCCAGGGTGCGTTCCATGTACTCCTGATGCAGGTCGCGGCCGTCGTATTCGTGCTCCAGGTACAGCGTGCGGCTTTGTTTGTAATCGGCGTCGGTGATACGTATCACTGGTATCGCGGCCGCGCCGGTATTGTGCAGGAGGGTGTCGCGGACTTCGGTCCAGTGATCGTCGTCCGAGAGTTTCGACACCACCCGTTTATCGCCTTGACGCTCGTGTTCGAACAGGTCCATGTCCTGCATTAAATCGCGGCTCAGAAAGCGCCGCAGGAAAGAGATATCCCGGTCGGTTTCACGGACTTCGAAGAGTTTTTCCATGCCGCTTTTTTCGGGTTTTCCGAATTGCCTGGCTTCCTCGTCTGTGGGTTCGTCGTAGCGGCGCTGTAGGTCGTGCCAGATGGTAAAACCCACGTGATAGGGGTTGATGCTGCCCCGCGTCGGGCGGATCACCTGGTTGTGGCGTACCAGGAACTCCAGCTGTAAGTCGTCGGGCAGGTCGAGGCTGTTCATAATCGTGTGGTGCCAATAGCTGGCCCAGCCCTCGTTCATGAT
>CAJICB010000591.1_pt1 | contig 14395 bp, 17 predicted proteins | sample 9199491 | NCBI WGS metagenome assembly CAJICB01 (sample SAMEA7708320, study PRJEB35096) | sediment metagenome | biome: marine neritic benthic zone biome [ENVO:01000025]; feature: sediment [ENVO:00002007]; material: shallow marine sediment [ENVO:03000034] sea grass bed [ENVO_01000059] ... | reverse complement strand
GGTCCTGAAGGCCGATTACCAGAAGCAGGACAACGAGGGCAATGTCGATGAGGAGGACGGCTTCAACCTGGGCATCGGCTACCAGTTCTAGCAGGCCGACAGCTACCGGGCTGTCCCGCCCGGTCCCGCTCAGGCAGAATACGGGGCGACGCTGTGCCCCGTATTCCCTTGCCCGGGAGTCACCATGTGTATGTTGAGGAACTTCATCGCCGCTGCGCTCCTCGCGCTCGCCTGTTCGAGCCTGCTGGCGCGCGGCGTTTACCAGGAGCCGGAGGACTTTCTGGCGGAAAGCTTCGCGGGCGGGGTCCCGGAAGCCGAGGTCATCTGGCTCACCGCCGAGCGCAAGGCAGTTATCACCGAGCTGCTGGGCCACAGCTATCCAACGCTGCGGGTACGCTACTGGCGCCGCGACCAGCGTAGCGCCTGGGTACTCGAAGAGATCGGCAAGGAACAGCCCATCACGGTGGGCCTGGTCGTCAACCAGGGGCAGCTGGAACGCATCAAGGTACTGGTGTTTCGCGAGAGCCGCGGCTGGGAGGTACGTCATGCGTTTTTCACCGACCAGTTCAGGGACGCCCGACTGGACGCGGAGCGGCAACTGGATCGCCGCATCGACGGCGTCTCCGGCGCCACCCTGTCGGTTCGGGCAATGAAGAAGATGGCGACACTCGCCCTGTATCTGGATGCCGAGACCAGGGCGCAGCATGTCCCGACGCCACCATAGGAAACAGCGCCTCAAGCTGCGTTCTTTCTACGTCTGGCACCGCTACATGGGTGTCAGCGCCGCCCTGTTCGCGATTCTGGTCGCGATAACCGGCGTGCTCCTGAACCACACGGAGGATTTCGACCTCGACAGCCGCCACGTGCAGGCCGACTGGGTTCTGGACTGGTACGGCATCCAGGCGCCGCAAGAGCTGCTGTCCTTTCCGGTCGCCACCCGGCACGTCACGCTGATGGGCGAACACCTGTACCTGGACCGCAGGGAAATCGACGGCGAGTTCAGGGAACTGGTTGGCGCCGTACTGCTGAATGATATCGTGGTGGTGGCGGTAAGCGACAGCATCCTGCTGCTCACCGCGCGCGGCGAACTCATCGAACGCCTGACGGGAAAAGACGGTGTGCCGGCGGGCATGAAACGCATCGGCACGGACGCCGCCGGCGGGCTGGTCGTGGAGGGCGGCCACGATCTCTACCGCAGCGACGACAATTTCCTGCGCTGGCAGCACAGCGAGCAGGCGGCGTCGCCCGTCCGCTGGGCCAGAGCGGGACCGCTGGACCCGCAATTGAGAACCGCCCTGCAACAACACTTCCGTGGCGAGGTGCTCCCGCTCGAACGCCTGCTCCTCGACCTGCACAGCGGACGTTTCTTCGGCCGTTTCGGTCCCTGGGTGATCGACGCTGCAGCGGTCCTGATGACGCTGCTTGCCCTGTCCGGGACCTGGATCTGGCTCAAGCGCCGGCGCTGAACCGCCGCCGGCAGCCGGTTAACGCCGCCCGGCCCGAATCAACCCGCCCAGGCCGGCCTGCTCGAGGCTGCGATGCAGCAGCGCGCGCACCGCTGTCCCGTCCTCGAATGTCCACGCCTCGGCCAGCAGTGCCCGGACCTGCGCCTGGCTAAAGCTGCGTACCGCCCATTTCACGCGCAACAGGCTGGCAGCACTCATGCTCAGCGCATCTACACCCATTGCCACCAGCAATACTGCGGCGGCCGGATCTCCGGCCAGTTCACCGCATACGCTCACCGGGCGCTGCGCCGCGTGCGCGTCGTCGATCACCTGCCTGATGGCGCGCAGCACCGCGGGGTGCAGTCCGTCATAGAGGTCCGCCACCTGGGAATTGTTGCGATCCACCGCCAGCAAGTACTGGGTCAGATCATTGGAACCGATGGAGAAAAAATCCACCCGCCTCGCCATGGCCTCTACCTGGTAGACCGCCGAGGGCACTTCGATCATGACCCCGATCTGCGGGTACACGATATCCACACCCTCCTCCTGTAACTCCTGGTAAGCACGCCTGATGAGAGTGAGGGCGGCGTCGATTTCGCCCACGCTGGTGATCATCGGCAACATCACCCGCAGGTTATTCAGGCCCTCGCTGGCGCGCAGCATCGCGCGCAGCTGGGTGAGAAAGATTTCCGGATGATCGAGCGCAATGCGGATACCGCGCCAACCCAGGAAGGGATTGTCTTCCTGCACCGGGAAATAGGGCAGCATCTTGTCACCCCCCACATCCAGGGTGCGTACCGTTACGGGCGCCGGCACAAAGGCCTCCAGGACCTGCCGGTAGGTTCGGCGCTGCTCCTCCTCGCCCGGAAAACGGTCGCGCACCAGAAACGGCACCTCGGTTCGGTACAGCCCCACACCCTCGGCGCCACAGCGCAACGACGGCGTGATATCGGTAAGCAGGCCGGTATTGGCGTGCAACGGCACACGCACCCCATCCAGAGTTTCCGCTGGCAGGCCAATCAGGTCCTGCAGCTCCCGCGAGAGCTCCGCCTCCTCGCGCTGCAGGCGCAGGAACTCGTTGCGAATCGCCCGGGAAGGCCTGACGAACAGGCGGGCCTGATACCCGTCGACGACCAGTTCCTGGCCCTCCAGCCGGCTGACCGGAAGGTCGTCCACCCCCATCACCGCCGGAATACCCAGGGCACGGGCGAGAATGGCCACGTGCGAAGCACTCGAACCGCGCGCCGACACCACGCCCGCCAGGCAGTGCACCGGTACTTCGGCGAGCAGGCACTCGCTCACTTCCTCGCCTACCAGGAGGGAATCGGGCTCGAAGTGCCTCGCTACTGGAGCGACGGGCTGCAGGTGCTCCAGGATCCGCCGTCCGAGGTCGCGGATATCACTGGCCCGCTCGCGCAGATAGGGATCTTCCATCGCCTCGAAGGCCGTGATGTGCTCGCCGATAGTATTGCGCAACGCGCCCGGCGCCCAGTTCCCGGCCCGTATCCCGTCGATGGTGCGTTCCACCATGGTCTCGCTACGCAACATCAGCACCAGCGCATCGAACAGGGCGATGTCCTCGACCGACAGCGAATCCACCATGCGCGCCGACATGGTGCGCATATCGCGCTCCACCGCGTCGACCGCGGCGAGGAACTGCTCGACTTCGGCATTGATGTCAGCTGCCGCACGGTCGGGGATCGCCTCAAGATTGGCCAGCGGGTAGACCACTCGCGCCCGACCGACAACGGCGCCGGGCGTGCCCGAACGCCCGCTCAGCGCGTAGCGTACCTCGGCCGGCTCCTGCAGCAGGCGCTCCATGTCACCAATGGCTCCGGCGTGGCTGATGGCGCCGGCCAGCTGCGCGGCGAGCGTGAACAGAAAGGTTTCCTCTTGTTCCGCAAAGCGCCGCAGCTCGTGATGGCGTACCACCAGCACGCCGAGCACCCGGCGATGCTGAATGATGGGGACTCCCAGAAAGGCATGAAACCCTTCTTCGCCGGTCTCGCGGGAGAGAACGTAGGCACTATGGTCTGCCGCGTTCTCGAGGTTGAGCGGCTCCTCGCGGCGCGCGACCTCGCCGACCAGCCCTTGACCGAAGTCCAGGCGCACCAGTCCGACCGCCTCCGGGTTGTAGCCATCGGTTGCCATCAGCACGTATTGCCGGTGCTCGACGTCGACCAGGTAGACCGAACACACATCGACCAGCATTGCCTGCTTGACGCGACTGACGATAACCGCGAGCGCGTGCTGCAAATCGGGCGCGCGGTTCACTTCCTGGATGGTTCTGCGCAGAGTATCCAGCAAATCTGGGGTTCCGGTTGAAGAAAGGGGACCGAGCCGCGCGGAAGCGCGCTAGCGAACGACCGAATCCGGTGTTCCGCCCGCGGAAAAAATCAGCGGCGCAAGTTCGTTCAGTGCTTTCTGGTAGACGGTTCGCTTGAACGCCACGACCTCCCGCAACGGGTGCCAGTAGTCAACCCAGCGCCAGTTATCGAATTCGGGCTTGTCGCACAGATCGAGGCGTACGTAACATTCTTCACCGATTAGCCGGAGCATGTACCAGCGCTGCTTCTGACCGATACAGATCGGTTTCTGGTGGCGCCGGATGAAGCGCTCCGGCAAACGATAGCGCAACCAGCCGCGCGTCGCCCCGAGCACGCTGACGTGCTGGGGCTGCAGGCCGATTTCCTCGGCCAGTTCGCGAAACATGGCCTGCTCCGGCGTCTCCCGCCGGCGGATACCGCCCTGCGGGAATTGCCAGGCGTGCTGACGGATGCGGCGGGCCCACAGCAGCTTGCCGTCCCGGTTGGTCAGGATGATGCCGACATTTGGCCTATAACCATCTGGATCAATCACTTGCGCGCCCAACTGGGAAGAAATTATCAATAATCCCATTGTACACATGGCGGCAACGGGCGCAAATCAGCGAACGCTGATTTACCTTTGTCAGCCGTGCGTCTATCCTGCCCCTGCCAATTCCCGGGCGCCCGGGCAGGCAACATCAAAACGGATAATTGTCATGGCCTTAGCGCTTTTCGATTTGGACAACACGCTGCTGGACGGTGACAGCGACTACCTGTGGGGATGCTTCCTGGTGGAGCGCGGCATCGTCGACGGGGACGCTTACGAATCTGAAAATCAGCGCTTTTATGCTCAGTATATCCACGGTTCCCTGAACATTCGTGAATTTTTGCGCTTTCAGCTCAAACCGCTCGCGACTCACCCGCGCGCCCAACTCGAGACGTGGCGCGAGGAATACCTCACCAGCAGGATCGACCCTATCCTGCTCGAGAAGGCCAGGGACCTGCTCTACCGGCACCAGACAATGGGAGACGAACTCATCATCATCACCGCAACCAACCGCTTCATCACGGAGCCGATTGCGCACCGCTTCGGTGTATCGCATCTGATTGCGACGGAGCCGGAAATCATTGGCGGCGAGTACACGGGCAAGGTCTCCGGTACGCCGTGCTTCCAGGACGGCAAGGTGAAACGCCTGCAGGAATGGTTGCAGCTGCACCGGAAAACCCTGCAAGACAGCTGGTTCTACAGCGATTCCCACAACGACCTGCCGCTGCTCGAGCGGCTCGATCACCCGGTCGCCGTCGATCCGGACGACAAACTGCGGGAGCACGCCGCAAAGCACGGCTGGCCCGTCATCAGTTTGCGTTGATGCCCCTGCCCCGGATGCGCCCCCTGATCCTGCTGTGCGTTCTCGCGGCGCTCGCCTTGCTGGCCGGCTGGGTCAGCCTCGACACCGGGAGCGCCACGGTAACGGTGCGCGAGGCGCTGCGCGACCCCGGGACGCCCGAAGCACGCATTCTCTGGCAACTGCGCCTGCCGCGCACCCTGAGCGCATTCGTTACGGGCGCCCTGCTGGGCCTCGCCGGCGCACTGATGCAGGTGCTGTTGCGCAATCCGCTGGCCGACCCCTACGTGCTGGGCGTATCAGGCGGTGCCTCGGTAGGCATGCTGCTGGCGCTGCTGCTGGGTGCGGGCGCGTTCTGGACGCCGGCCTGGGCGTTTTCGGGTGCACTGTTCTCAACGATCCTGGTGTTCTCGCTGGCGCACGGACGCGGCAGCTGGGACACCACCAGACTGCTGCTGACCGGGGTGGTGCTGGCCGCGGGCTGGGGGGCAATTATCAGCCTGCTGCTGGCGGTCAGCCCGGCGGTCCAGATGCAGGGCATGCTTTTCTGGTTGATGGGAGACCTCAGCCACGCGCGCCTGCCGATGATCGGGGGCGGCGTGCTGTTGCTGGTCGCGGTGGCCGCATATGGCTCCGCCTCTGCGCTGAACCTGATGGCCGGCGGCACGCTTCACGCTGCGTCGCTGGGAGTGCGGGTGGCCAGGATGCGCCTCGTCATCTATCTGTCGGCTTCTCTGGCGACCGCGGTCGCCGTGACCCAGGCCGGTAACATCGGCTTCATTGGCCTGCTCGCGCCGCACATGCTGCGGCTTGCCGGGGCCCGCGATTACCGGCTGCTGGTGCCTGCGGTGATGCTGCTGGGCGGCACCCTGTTGCTGCTGGCCGATACCCTGGCGCGGTCTCTGATCGCGCCGCGCCAGCTGCCGGTCGGCGTGTTGACCGCGCTGCTCGGCGTTCCGCTGTTCCTGTTGCTGTTGTATCGCTCGCGCAGTATCCGCAATGCCTGACCGCCCTGCCGCATCGCCCCCCCTGCTCCGCTGCAGCGACCTCGATGTCCGTATCGCCGACGTCGCCGTGACCCGCGGCCTGCAGCTGCACGTCAACCCCGGGGAGTGCTGGTGCATTCTGGGCCGCAACGGCAGCGGCAAGACAACCCTGCTGCATACCCTGGCCGGGCTGCGGCAACCTGACTCCGGGGTGATCGAACTCAACGGCAGACGACTCGACACGCAGCACCGGCGACGGGTGGCGCAACAGGTCGGCATTCTGTTTCAGGACCAGGAGGATGCGTTTCCCGCCACCGTGATCGAAACCGTCCTGCAGGGGCGTCACCCGCATCTGCACACCTGGCAATGGGAAGGCGCCGTGGATCACGCTATCGCCCGGGATGCGCTGTCGCAGGTCGGGCTGGCGGGTTTCGAGGCGCGCGATATCCACACGCTGTCTGGCGGAGAACGGCAGCGGGTGGCGGTCGCGACCCTGCTGACCCAGCAACCCGGACTGCTGCTGCTAGACGAACCGACGAACCACCTCGACCTGCATCACCAGCTGGGGGTGCTGGAAAAGCTGGTCGCCCGGTGCCGCGAACGAAGTCACGCTTTGGTCATGGTGCTGCACGACGTCAACCTGGCGGCCCGTTTTGCCGACCACCTGCTCCTGCTGCTTGGCGGCGGCGAGACCCGCGCCGGAGAAAAGCAGCGGCTTCTGGAAACCCGCACCCTGGAACAGCTCTACGGACACCCTCTGGTCCGCGTGAACTCCCCGGGTGGCCCCGCCTGGCTGCCGGCCTGACCGCTGGTCGCCGAGCGGCTCTCGTCGATATTTCTTACATAATATATTCTGGACAGAAAAGCCGAGATGCGACTAGTTTGCTGTTTGCACGGCTTTTTTTTCGGTCGGCCCGCAGCCATGGGCCGGCGAAATGTCGATATACTTTACATTTTTGTTTCGCTATTTTCCTGCGCAGCCCCCTAAGTACCTGAGTTAGAAAGCAGTCTGGTTGCCCGGCACATGATTTGCTCGCTTGCTGGTTTGGAAGCAGCCGCGATCGGACATAAGAAAAGCTATGAGTCAGAAATCAGAAACCAGCGTGATCAACGTGGATAGGACCAGCGAGGGGGAGCGCAGAGACGGACACGACCGGCGGCGCCACAGCTGGCGCACCGTCACCTATTGCGGCCTGCACGGGCGCGGACGCAGACGACACGCCCGCCGCCAGGGCCACAATTATTATCTGGACTGGTATGGCCCGAAGCTGGTCTTCACCGGCCTGGCGGTACTGATAATGAGTTGCCTGGACGCGCTCTTCACCCTGACCCTGCTGAGGAAGGGCGCATACGAAGCCAATTATTTCATGGCCCAGTTGCTGGAACTGGGTAACGAGCTGTTCGTTTGGAGCAAAGTGGCAATTACCGCCGCCGCGGTGGTGTTCCTGTTGATGCACTCGAATTTCCACATCATGGGCGTGACCAGCGGCAAGCGCGTGCTGCAGTTCATGGTGTCGGTGTACGGTCTGTTGATCGCTTACGAACTCGTGTTACTGGGGACCTTATAATGCTGCACAAATTCAGCTGGCAAACAGTCGCTGCCACCAACGACGCCGATTCCCCGGCAGCGGCATCGGCGCTTGCAGATCGGCTGGCTGCAGCTTGGAGAGAATCCAGCCGGGCAGTGGCGGGTTATCGCTGTAGCCGCACGAGACACCGAGATTATTCGGGTCAAAAATTTTCACGAAGCTAGGCACCGCGGGATCATCGACATAGACAATGCCGCAGTAGTCCTCCTCGTGCTCCTTGCGCAGCAACTGGTCCAGCTGGTCGATAAAGTGCAGCAAATCCTCGCGGCCAACGCGATCGTTCGGGGGCGCCTCGCCGATCGCATACAGATACCATCCGCCGTCCGCGTCCGCACGGATACGCTGCCATAGCTCGTCGAGTTGGGGCCAGCGCAGAATACCGCTGAAGCTGCCCTTGAATGCGTCACGGAAAGCTAGCTGTTCGTCCTTCACACCAACACCTCATATTGTATCCCGGTAACAGCTGTGGATTGCCGCACCGGCTTGGACCTCATCCCCTATTGGGCATTTTAACCGGCGTGCCGCGCCGCTGCCGGAACAATGGCGTCGCACCAGCGCACGCCCCCGGTAGGGGGCTGAGGGAACCTGACAAGAATCAGGATAAGTTCTTTTCAACTCAACGCGTTATCCTGAAAACGACTTGACAAGACCAGCACATCGCCCCTACAGTTCCGCTCGATTCTACGAACTCGACGACGTATTTGCATGAATTCTTGTTTTGCATTGGGTTGCATCGGCTCGCCGCAGCCGATGATGATGCCGGTTCAGTACCCGCGCGTAACCGGCTAGCAGGGATTTTTTTTCTATGGGCAACAGACTCAGCAAGATCTACACCCGTACCGGCGACCGCGGAGAAACCGGACTGGGGGACGGCTCACGCATCAGCAAGGACGACCTGCGCATCGAGGCGTTCGGCAGCGTCGACGAACTCAACAGCGTGCTGGGCATGCTATTGAGCCAGTCACTGCCCGACTCGGCCCGCGACCTGCTCACCGAAATTCAGCACCGACTGTTCGATCTGGGTGGCGAACTGTCCATCCCCGGTCACACCCTGCTCGCGGCGCGCCACGTAGCCTTCCTCGAGAACCGGCTGGACGAGCTGAACGCCGAGTTGCCGATGCTGAAGGAATTCATTCTTCCTGGGGGCTGCGAAGCGGCCGCCCGTTGCCATCTGGCTCGCACGGTGTGCCGGCGAGCCGAGAGGCGCTTGATTGCACTGGCCAGGCGCGAGGACGTGAACCCGGTGGGGATGCAATACCTCAACCGGCTTTCAGATCTGCTGTTCGTCATGGCACGCAGCCTGAACCGGGCCGCGGGACACCCCGACGTCCTTTGGCAACGTGACTAGAGCCTTTCGGCATCATGCAAGCGGCAGCGTTGCCGGCCCAAATCCGGCCAGGCAAGGCACGACAAAGAAGTTCAGTGAGTCTAAGTAAACGATGCCTAACGTAGGCTGGCCGCATTCGGGGCGCAACGCGAACCATTTTTCCGCCGTCGCTGCCGCTCGCATGGTGCCGACAGACTCTACTCAGCCCGCGCCCGCTCCAAATAACCGCACAATTGCTCTGCCGCCATAAGCGCCCGCGGCGTCTGACGCTCCATCATCTCGGCTGCCACGCTGTAGAGGTGATTGTGGGCGACAGCATGCAGCCGGGGCCAGGCCCGCCAGCTGTCCTGCCACCCCTCAGCCTTGCCGGCGTAGCGCCCGGCAACGATCACCTGCGGATTCGCCGCCAGCACCCCCTCCAGGCTGACCGCGGACGCCAGCTGCGGCAGTTCGGCAAACACGTTGCGCCCGCTGCACAGGCGCAGCCAGGCACTGATCATGTGTCGGCCGTTGACGGTCATCAGCGGCCGCTCCCAGATCTGGTAGAACACTCTGACCGTCTCCCGTTCCGCGTAGCGCTCCGCCAGTCGCGCCACGCCGCCTCGAAACGCTCGTGCCGCCGCGGCCGCGCGCGTTTCGGTTCCCGCCAGTTTTCCCAGCCGCTCCAGACTGGTTGCGACCGCGTCGATCTGCGCGGGCTCCGAATAAAACAACGCCAGACCGAAGCGCTCCAGCTGTGCCAGCTGCCGCGCTGAGTTGCCGCTCTTCCAGGCCACCACCAGGTCCGGCTGCAGGGCGATAATCGCCTCGAGGTCCAGACCGGCGCCACCACCCACTCTCGGCAGGCGGGCCGCCTGCTCGGGGAAGTCGCTGTGTTCTGCAACCCCTACCACCCGGTCACCGGCGCCGGCCGCGAACAACAGCTCGGTGAGGTGCGGCGCGAGACTGACAATGCGCTGCGCCGGGGTCGCCAGGCGCAGCTCGCGGCCAGCGTCATCGATCACCACAATGGGATTACCGGCAGCGGCAACCCCGCTGACCACGAACACCGCCAGCAGCCAGATCATCCTGCTCATGGCCTGATTCTACGCGAGCAGGCGAGGCCACGAACACCGGCGCGACCCGGCGCTGGCGGATTTCGACCGGCGAGCGGCAGGCTCTATTGCTGTTCCAGGATGCGCCTGCGTATCTCGGCTTCCTGTTGCACAGAGATGAGGCCCTCTTCGAGCAGCTCCTGCAGGACTTTCAGCTGCCGCAGGCGGCGCTCTGAAACCGGGTCGGCAACCTCAGACGGCCGCGGGCCGACAGCTGGAGCGGGCGCAGGAGACGTTGGAGGCAAACACGCGAGGCGCACACGCAGGCCGTCGCGGATGTCGTCCCGGCTGACGCGCCGCACCAGACCGGCGCAGCCCGGCTTGCTGATAATGACTTTGCCGTACAGGTGGGCGCGCTGCTGCGGGTAACGGTTGGGATAAAGGTCCCGCTCCGCAATATTCAGGGGCGTAACACCGATGCGACCGGTAACCGTCTCCACGCTTGCGCCCGGCGGATCCGACTCGATATGCACGAGCCCGGGCCCGGGCTCCGCTGGGGTAACACCGGCGACCAGAGAACAGGCCAGAGCAACACCGTTGACGCCGGCGCGGCCAGGCCCTGGCCCCTTGCCCACACACCTCGCTGTTGCGCTTCGACTCATACCGGCTTGTTGCTTGGGCGGGAAAGCGGCCTAGAAGGCTGCGTCAAAGCCCAGCAGGATGTAGTGTTCCTGATCCAGATGCCCCGTGTAGTAGCTGCCGGACTGATCGTCCTCATCGAGAAAATCGATATTGGCTTCCCCAACCGCTTTGACATTGCGCATGAAATAATAGGAGGCGGTGAGGGACAGGCTGTTGATATCGATGCCCTCGTAGATGGTGTCCGTGTTGTCCAGATCCTGTGCATCGGCGACATTGTACAGGGCCGACAGCGCCCAGCGCTCGTTGAGAATATGGTCGACTCCGGCAAAAGCGCCCCACCAGTTGTAGTTCTTGCCCCGGTCCAGGAAATCTTCCCAGGAATTCCACAGGTACTGGGCGTACCAGTAGGTCTTGCCGTTGTCACCGGACAGGTCTACCCCCGCAATCCACTTGTCCGTATCCCTGTCGCCGCTTTCGGTACCCGCGGGTCCGGTGGCATTCTTCTGCTCTCCCGCGAGACCAAACAGGCCGACGTTCACCGGACCCAGGTCGGTACCGATACGCCCGAACACGGACTTGTCGCTGTTGTTGTCGAACATCTTGTCGGGACGCCGGTAGCCGGGGCTGTTGATATTGAAGTTCTGCTCGATCCCGTTGCCGTTGACCAGCCCCAGCCCCAAATCAAAACGCCCCAGGTCGCGGTCGAACAGTACGCCCCGATCGTAGGTGATACCGGCCATGCGGTAGGCCATGTAATCGTCGCATGTTGTTGTCAGCGAAATACTCCCCGAACTGGTTCAGGCGCGGGAAGGCCGCGTGACAGGCGACACAACTCATGTTGTACTTGCGGGCAAATTCCGGCATCGCCTGGCCGACAGCCGGCCACAGTCCCTGCAGCAACAGGACCAGGGCGAACACAGCTGTGTATCGGGCAGATTCGAGCTGGGTGGTCATAGTCATCTCCTGTTGATTGCGTTCAGAAAACGAGGGTGCGGCCTGCGATCAGGGCCGGTATCGCGTCGAGTCCCACAGGCGCGCCGCGCCGCGCACGCCGCTGGAGTCCCCGAACTTCGGTGCCAGCAGGCGGGTGTCGACCCGGTCGGAAAAAACGTAGCGCCCCCACCGCCGCGGCACGTCCCGGTACAGACGCTGGATATTGCCCACCCCGCCACCCAGCACGATGCACTCGGGATCTAGGATGTTGATGACACTGGCGAGGGCGCGCGCCATACGCTCGCTGTAAGCATCCACCACCCGGGCAGCGGCAGGTTCCCCGGCAAGGTCACGCTGCGCAATATCCGCGGCACTCGCATCGCTACCGCTAAGCTGGCGGTATTCGCGTTCCAGCGCCGGGCCGGATAACCAGGTCTCGATGCACCCCCGTCTGCCGCAATAACAATCGGGGCCCGGACGCTCCGCGTTCTGCGGCCAGGGCAAGGGATTGTGCCCCCATTCGCCCGCAATCGCATTGACACCAGACAGCAGCCTACCGTCCACCACGATACCGCCGCCGGTTCCCGTGCCGACAATGACCCCGAACACACTGGCAGCACCGGCCGCGGCACCGTCGCTTGCCTCGGACAGCGCGAAGCAGTCCGCATCGTTGGCGATACGCACCGGGCGCCGCAAGGCGGTCTGCATGTCATCTCGCAACGGCCTGCCGTTCAGGCATACGGAGTTGGCGTTCTTGATAAGACCGTCTACCCGGGAGATGGCCCCCGGCGTGCCGATACCCACCGTCGCCCGCCCCCCGGCCTGGCTCTCGGCTCCCGACACCAGCGCCGCGACAGCAGCGACGGTCGCAGCGTAATCACCCTGCGGGGTGGCAACGCGCCTGCGCAGCCGTTCCTTACCCTGTTCATCCAGAGCCAACACCTCGATCTTGGTGCCGCCAAGATCAACGCCGATGCGCAGCCGCCTCATGGATGGGGAGCATTAGACCGATCAGCTTGCCCAGCCGGCCAGCGTCAGTACCGCTACGACCACCAGCCATATCGTCAAAGTGCGCCACACCAGGCGCATCGCGGCACGGACCGCCGACACACTGTCCCGGTCGGACGTTTCGCCGTCAAAGCCCAGCGCTCCGTCGGCGGTCGCGGCCAGCACTCGCAGCGAACCTTCACTGCCCTGCGGGTGACTCTGGTGTGCGCTGCGCCAGCCTTCGACGGCGGCATCGAAATGCCCGCTCAGCGCGTAACCGAGCGCCACCAGCCGGGCCGGCAGCCACAGCAGCACGGAATACAGCCAGGCTGTGCTGTCACCGAATTCACCCTCCTCGCGGCGCTGCCGATACAGCACCGCGGCGCTGCGATACAGCACTGCGCCAAGCGGCCCCAGGAGCACAAACCAGAACAACACCGCAAACAGCCGGTCATTGGCCTCGAGCAGCACGGTGCTGCCCAGGTCACGCACGCCATCACCGCCGTCATCCGGCACCTGGTCCTCGTGCAACAGGAAGCCGGCTGCACGCCTGCTCAGCTCCGCATCGCCCGAGTCACGGGCGTCGCAATAGCTGTCGACATCTGCGGCCAGATCACGTGGCCCCATGCAGTAAACCAGAACGCCGACATAAAACAGCAGGCCCACCAGCCCGAACAGCCAGTCGCTGATCCAGCTCTGCAGCAGGCCGACGCCCAGCCACAGCGGCAGCAGCATCAGCACCAGGCCGCCGATATGGTCCCAAGCAGGCCCGCTGAAACGCTCACGCAGCCAGTCCACGTAGTGCAGAAAGGGGTCGTAGCGGCGGTACTCGTGCAGATTCGACAGCAGTCGATCTGCGGCAATACCCAACAGTGCTGATATGAGCGTCATGGCTTTACAGTAAGAAAAAAATCCAGGCAACGCTACCGCTTGCAGAACCGGGCTGTCAAGCGAGGAGCGTCTGCAGTCGTTCCCAGTCAAACGCCGGACCGGGGTCAGTCTTGCGCCCCGGCGCGATATCGCTGTGACCGACAATGTCCCGTGCACCGATGGCGGGAAAGCGCTCGCGCAGCACGCGAATCAGCGCCGCCAGCTGCCGATACTGTACCGCGTCATAGGGCTCGTCGTCCTGACCTTCGAGTTCGATACCGATGGCGAAATCGTTGCATGCCTGCTGCGAGCGGTAACAGGACTCGCCGGCGTGCCAGGCCCGGCGCGTGAACGGCACGTATTGGACCAGCTCACCGTCGCGGCGAATCAACAGGTGCGATGAAACACGTAACTCGCAAATTTCGCGAAAGTAGGGATGCGCGCGGGCGTCGAGCCGATTGGTGAACAGGTCGTCTATCCAGTCGCCCCCGTACTCGCCGGGCGGCAGGCTGATACCGTGCACGACGATCAGCGACACGTCGCTGCCCTCGGGGCGGTCGTCGCAATTTGGCGACAGCACGCGGCGCGCACCCAGCAACCAGGCACCATCGTCGGACAGCTTCATCAGATTTGCTTGCTCGTCATGCAACGCAATTATGGAGTGACATGCTATTCCGTTACAATGCGGCCACCAACCGGCAGCTTTCAATCAACAGAAGGAGCCTGCGTGAAATCGATAGCCGTTATTCTGACCCTGGTTCTGGGGCTGGCCAGCACAGCGACAGCAGAAACCCGCTACGTGAGCGACCGTCTGGAAATCCAGATGCGCACCGGCAAGGGGACCCAGTTCCGGATTCTGCGCATGTTACCCAGTGGCACCGCGCTGGAAGTTCTGGAAGTTGACAAGGAGGATGGCTATACGCGGGTACG
>CAJICB010000319.1_pt1 | contig 14680 bp, 13 predicted proteins | sample 9199491 | NCBI WGS metagenome assembly CAJICB01 (sample SAMEA7708320, study PRJEB35096) | sediment metagenome | biome: marine neritic benthic zone biome [ENVO:01000025]; feature: sediment [ENVO:00002007]; material: shallow marine sediment [ENVO:03000034] sea grass bed [ENVO_01000059] ... | reverse complement strand
TCCTGCAAAGCACACAGAAAGATGCGTTGCTCAACCATCTGCGTCGGTCACCCGACACGGCCCAGTCCGTGAAGACCGGGCTGACCGCATTTCTTTCCGGCCAGTGTGCAGGCAAGCTCCATGGAACGAGACATCGACTCACCCTGCAGCAGGCTGTCGATCATAGCGGCGTTGAAGGTGTCGCCGGCACCTAGCGTATCCACCAGCTGCCTGGGAGGGCACGCGTCGCTGAACAGCAGCTCCCCCTTCCGGTTCAGCGCGACAGCACCCTGTTCGGACAGAGTGCAGACGATATCGGCGTCGGGTGCCCGTTCTCTGATTGTCTGCAACAGCACTTCCGGTACGGTTCCGCAATGATCCGCAAACGCCTTTGATATCAGCAGCAGGTCGGCGTATGGAAACAAAGCCTCTATGCCCTTGCGAGGCTTCTCGATCTCCAGGGAAACCGGCAGGCTCGGCTGCGCACGACGTGTGTGCTCCATCATTAACCGCGTTTGGGTGACGTTGCGCCCCTCGAAATGAACCCAGGCGAATCGCTCCAGCGGGATGTTCGAAAAAGTCTGAAAATCATACTCGGGCAAATCACGGTAATGGACAATGGTGCGCGACGCCGTGGCCCGGCTGCAGGTGATATAGGAGGTAGGGATTTTGCCCTGCACCACCCGCCGGCAGTAGCGCGTGCCTATGGCATATCGCTCCAGTTCGGAGCGCAGAATTCCAGCATTCGGCTCGTCGACCCAGACACCCGCCCACTCACATGCATGGCCCAGCTGGCTCAGAACGGCCAGTGTGTTGGTGGCATTGCCCCCGCGACGCACCGACTGCGCGAGCGCCCGCACTTCCGCGTCCTCGGGGGGATAGCTTGCGACCTCATTCACGATGTCCAGAGTAGCGACACCGACTGCGACAATGCGTGCCATGGGCAAGCAGGTTAGGCAGTACGGCTCGAGATTTCAATTCCGCGCGCCGAGTGTTCAGTATTCCCGCACTACCCTGAACCCCAGATCGTCCAGTCGTGCGCCCTCCGCAGCGCTGTCGCGCGCCGCCACCCGCAGTTTTGCGGAGGGACTGGCATAACCACCGCCACGGATCACGCGCTTGGCGCAGGCGGGCGAGACCACTGCGCTGCCGTCTGCTGGCGCACCATCGTAACCCCGCACATAGCAGTCCCGCACCCACTCCCTCGCGTTGCCTGCCGTGTCATACAGGCCGAACCCGCTAGGAGCGAAGCTGCCCACCGCGGCTGTTTCACGACCCGCCCAGTCACCTCCGCAGTCGAAGCAGTTCGCCCGGCCGTCCCCGACCTTATTTCCCCACCAGTAACGCGTAATGGTACCGGCGCGCGCCGTGAACTCCCATTCCGCCTCGGTGGGCAAGCGGTAGCGGTGTCCGGTCTGACCGGATAACCACTCCGTGTAGGCCACCGCGTCCTGCCAGCTTACGTTGACGACGGGCCGTGTACCACGTGCCCCGCCGGCACTGCGCGGCCGCGCACGTCCGGTCTGCTGTGCGAACCGGTCATACTGTTCAAAGGTGATTTCGTACTGGCTTATTGCAAAACGCCGCAGACTCACCTCATGGCGTGGCCGCTCATCGAAGTTGGGCGAGGCGGAGCCGCTGCCCATTTTGAAACGGTCGGCATGGATCTCGACCATGCTGGGGCCGCGCCCACCATCATTGAGTCGATCCCTGAATTTCTTGCCGGGCTGGTTTCTGGCGGCCCCTGGCGACTGACGCTTGGCGGACGTCCCCGCTCCCCGGCCATCGCGGCCCGACGACGACACCTGGGACTCGGGTGCCTGCTGGACCTCATCCCCGGCAGCCGAGGCTTTCGCAGCGGCGCGTCTGGGAATATCGGGCATACCCCGGGCAAGAGCTGGTACTCTGTTTTTCGGCACGACCTTTTCCACAGCATCCTCGGGCGTCGCTGCGCTGTCCTGCTGTCCCTGCCCGGCCGCTCGACTCGGTTCCCTGCCGAGATCGCTTTCAGGCGCCGCTACGCTTTGCGGCGCGGGTAGTCTCTGCAACCACCAGAGGGTGGCCACCGCCAACAGGGCGACGACCACCACGGCGACCAGCAACCGCTTCCCGCCGCCCGCGGCGCGGCCAGCGTCGTGATCCACCAGACCCTCAACACGGACGTCTGCGTCCAGCAGCACGGCGGCCGAAGGCGCTGGATCCGCGGCCGGCTGGGACACACCGAAGTTGCTTTGCAGAATGCTGGCGGCGTCGGGATCGTCTGCATCCAGCGACGGAATCTGGGCCGCCGGCACATCCGCCGTAGCGCCGAAACGCGACTCGCTCAGCTCGACCTGCAGACGATCCCTTTCCTTCTGCAACAGGACAAGTTGCTCCTGCGCCGCGCCATGCTGGCGCTTGCCTTCGGCCGCGCTGGCTCGGGCCTCCTCGAGCTGTGTACGCAGCAGGCCTTGGTCGGCACCCTGCGGGGCCATGTCCACCAGACCACGATTGACTTCGGCCTCGGCGCGCAGCTGGTCCGTTTGCTGCTGCAACTGCTGTTCGGCTGCTCGCGCCGCATCGCGCTCTCGCTCAGCCTGCTGCAATTGTTCCTTCAGTTCGGCGACCTGCCGCTCGACCCGCTCCTTGCCGTCGAGTTGCGCCCGCTCGGACTCCAGTGCCTCACGCAGCTGCGCCATTTCCTGGCCCAGAACCTCAAACTCCCGCCGCTGCTCCTCTCGGTCCAGAACGGCTTTTTTCAGATCTTCGCGCAGCGCTTCCTGAATCTCCTGCTCAGCGGTCAGACGGATGGTCATCTCTTCATTGGCCGCCTGGGCAGACTCCACCAGATGCTGCTCGGCCTGGCGGGCACTGTCTTGCGCCTGCGCCAATTGTTTGGTCAGTTTTTGCAGCTGTGCCTGGACGGTCTCGAGCTGTGCGCTGCGCTCGCCGAGCTTGATTTCCAGCTCCTCCCGATCGTCCGCACCCTCCTTCAGTCTCTGCTGCAACGCTTCCAGCTCGGCGGCAAGGCCCGCACTGGATTCACCAGCGGTCTGTTTGAGTTCCTTACGCAGCCGGTGCACCTCGGCCTCGTGATTCTGGCGCTCCTGCTCAAGTTTGCGCTCGGCCTTGCGCTGCGACTCCATCAGGCGCTTCTGATCACGCTTAACGTTCTCGCGCTCATCCTGGGCGCGGGCCAGCGCGTCGCGCACACTGGCAATGTCTGATGCGTGTTCCTTAGTGTCGTCAGCAAGACGCGCTTCGAGCTCCGCCACACGCTTTTCGGCTTCCCCATGCTGGAGCCGCAACTCATCCAGCGCGCGTCGCAGATCCTCGGACTCGTCCCTGGCGCGCTCCAGGTCGTGCCGGCCCGCCACGGCGTCTGCTTCCGCAGCCCGAATTTGCTCCCGGGCCTGCTGTTCCGCATCGGACACCTCTTTCAGCGTCTGCTCGAGTTCGTCGCGCTGCGACTGCTGGCTATCCAGCTGTTGCCGTTGCGTCTCCAACTCAGCCTGCAGCTCTGCGATACGCCGGTTCAGCGACGCCTGGCTACCCGAGGCGTCGCTGCGCGCCGCCTCGAGCGCAGTCTCTGCCTGCTGCTGAGCCTCCTGCAGACGCCGCTGCAGTTCCTGTTCACGCGCCGACGCCTCTGCGAGCGCCTGCTCCGATTGTTTGCGACTGGTTTCAAGATCAGCGAGTTGTTGCCGGAGAACTCCCTGTTGATCTTGCTCCTGCTGCAGCGCCGTGCTGCGCTCGTCGAGACGGCGTTGCAGCATGTCGATCTGGCCGCTGCTTTCGCCCTGCGCGCCGACCAGTTTTTCCTGCACGGCGGCCAGCTCGCTGTTGACCCGTTCCAGATCGCTCACCGCGGCATCCCGCTCTCCGGCCAGGGTACTGGCTCGCTGACCAAGCTGTTTGTAGTCCTCGCGAACCTGGCCCAGCTCCTGTTCGAGCGTCCGGCTGCGCTTCTCGTGCTCTCGCCGCTCCGCCGCCTGACGCTCCGCGAGCTCACCGTCTGTGGACTGTTTATCGGCCTGGTTTTCCGGCAGCTGCCGTTCGAGCTCCGCTCGCTCCTCCATTGCCCGCTGAAGGTCCTTCTCCAGAGTATCGATCTGCTGGATGACCCGCGCGGATACGGCCTGCTCCTCGGCACGCTGCGCCTCGGCTTGCTGGAGTCTGGATTGCATTTCACGAAGCTGCTTCTTGTATTGCGCCAGTTCCCGGCTCGATGCGCCGTCGACGTCGCCGGCATGGTCCGAGTGTTGCCGTTGTGCGCGGGCTGTGCTCTGTGCCGCGGCCTCACCTCGTTTGGGGGCGGATCCCTCCGACTCGGCCCCGGGCTCTGCACCAAACGGAATGATTTCCGCATCCTGGCTTTCTCCCGGGCGATCGGCGCCCCCCTGCGCTCCGGTCAATGCTGTGTCGGGGACGTCCATCAGGCCGTTTTTCAGGACATAGACGGTGAAACCACGCTGGCCCAGCACGAAGGCACCCGCTGCACTGCGCCTGCCGGTGTCGCAGCAAACCACGTACGGGACATTGCCTTCCAACTCGGCGGATTGATCACGCAGCGCGGACAACGGCAGGTTGATGCTGTCCCTGATCGTCTGGTTCTCGAACTCTCCGGGCAAGCGAACATCCAGCCACCTGGCGCCCTGCGCGACCAGCCGCTCGGCTTCGGCGAAGCCAACTTCGTGGACCAGGGAAGCGCAAAGCAGTTCGTTGAAATCGTCCTTGGACAAGCGCATCAGCGTGCCGTCGGTAATCATGGTCACTGATGCGTTGCGACTGGTACCGGCGACCAGCGCCTCTTCACCGAAACAGGCACCCTCGCCGAGCTCGGCCAGTACCACTTCCTTCCCGCTCTGCGACGGCTTTTTGCTCACCGCCAGGCGCCCGCTCTTGACGATGTAGAAATAATCGCCTTCTTCACCCTGGCGTACGACGGTGTCGCCGGCGCCGAGCTGGACCTCTTCCAGCCGCATCAGCAGCTGATGGATATTGGAGGGAGGCAGCTGCAAGAACGCCTGGGACCGGAGCACGCGGCTCATCCAGTCATCGTTTTCCTCCGCATCGATCTCCACCACGTCGTAACCCGACGACTCGTCCCAGGTCAGCAATACGTCCAGCAGACTCGAGTCGACACGCGCCACGGTGACCGGGCCGGCGGCGCGGGCAGACAGTTGCCGCGGCTGTTTGTGGGCAAGCGGATGGCGCGCGGCTTCGGAACCGGCATTAACGGTGCCGACAATCTCGCGACCCTTATCCAGCAGTTCAATCTTGCCTTCGATCAGGTAGACCGACTGGTAGTCCCGGTCACCCTTCCTGAACACGTAGCACCCCGCGCGAACTTCCTCGACGACGGCCTTCCTGGAGATCTCTTCGAGATGCACTGCCGACAGGGCGTTTAGCGGAATAAGGTCACGTAAGGCCTTCTTTTCGAGAATTTTTCTTACCGCTCCCATGGTTCAGCAATCCATCCAGCCTGTCGCTCTGCTCGTCGTTAAGGGCGGCGCTCCAGCGGGCGCCTGCGGCCTCGCGCCGCATTTCTCTGCTATCGGCCACGGCATGCAAAATCTTAGGCACCCGCAACCGGCCCGGAGCGTGAAATATTCCGCGTCACCATCCGATTACACCGTTACCGCGGACTGGTAACATGGCCGCATCAAACAGACCTTCAGTAACGATGAGTCAGTCCGGATACGCGACCCCAGAGGAAGCCGAGCAGGCGTTCTACGCAGCGTTTGAAAAAGCTGACCTGCAGGCCATGATGGCGGTCTGGGCAGACAGCGATTTCGTCGAGTGCATCCACCCGATGGGAAGCCGCGTGCAAGGACGCGCCGCGGTCCTCGACAGCTGGCAGGAGATTTTCGAGGGCGGGCTGCGCGTGCAGCTGCGACTCTCCAATGTTCACCGCACCCAGGATTCACTGCTGGCCATACACGTCGTATACGAACACCTGCGCGTACCCGGCCAGCCGTCGGAATACCCACCCGTGATTGCCACGAATATCTACCAGCTACTCGAACAGGGCTGGTTCATGGTCCTGCACCATGCTTCGCCTTCACCTGCGGAAGAACAGGAAACTGACGAAGAAAACGTCAGCGAGCCGCATTCCGGTGAGCGTCTACATTAGGTACGGGTTACGTTTGGACCTGTATTTTTCTATCCCGCGACGACCCCACCAGCGTTTGGTGCTGAAAATATAGGCTGGAATTGCACAAAAGGGTTTCACTTTTTTTTCTTTGTGCTATCTTTGCGCCGTTACGCCCCCAGCCAACAACTGAAAGGAGCACACTTAATGGCCGTAAAGAGAAGGACTGCTGCCAAGAAGACCGCCAAGAAGAAGGTCGCTGCCAAAGCGGACAAGAGGCCTACCACCAAGGCGGAAGCTTTCACCTACATTGCCGACAAGACCGGCCTGACCAAGAGAGACGTCGGCGCCGTGTTCGATGCCATGAGCACGCTGATCAAGCGTGACATCAGGCGCACTGGCCCGGGCGTATTCAGCGTCCCCGGGCTGATGAAAATTAAGGTAGTTCGCAAACCCGCCACCAAAGCGCGCAAGGGCGTGAATCCGTTTACCGGTGAGGCGATGACTTTCAAAGCCAAACCGGCTCGTAACGTGGTGAAGGTGCTGCCGCTCAAGGCCCTCAAGGACATGGTCTGAGAAGGCCATCCCCTGACGTAGACAAAAGGATCCGTCTTGGCCCCGGCCCCGCAGGTCCAAACAACAACAACCGAATTGCTCCTTAAAGGCAGCCCGCGTGGCTGCCTTTCTATTGTGCGGAAGGCTGAACCCGGTGCTTTGCCTGGATGAAATCCCGGTGCGGCACATGGATGAGGTCGGCTATCTTGCGCACCAGCGCCTCTTCGTAGCGATCGAGATGCCCGTCCGCATAGGCCACCTGCCAGAGCATTTCTATCACCTGCACCTTTTCCTCCGGCGCAAAGTGCTGATTGATGAGACCGGTGAACTGGTAGAGAGACACCGCATCGGCCGCCTCCTGCTCGGCAAGCCGCGCCAGTTCCTCGGTCTCGCCGGGGCTTAGAGAAAAACGCTTTCGCAGCGCCCGCTCCAGAGCGGCATATTCGTCGGGGTGCTCGTCGTAATCGGCTCGCAGCATTTCAAACAATAGTGCAGCGGTTGCCAACTGCAGACTGTGCTGATCGTGCGTCCCGCCCTCATCCGGGCTGATGCGCTCGCTAAAGAATTCCTGGATCGCTCTCAACATGGCCGGACCTGCTATCCCTTGTGCTTACCCCTCAAGACAACACCTGCCTCTTTTCTGCAACCGGCCGAGAACAGCACACAGGAAGAGTAGCAGCAGAGAGGGATCAAAACGCGGCGCAACGAGCGACACGGTACATCCGCCGCCGCCACCACCGCCGCTGCCGCTGTCACCGACATCAGTAGCTGAACCCGGCACCGATGCTGGATCGGCGGCACCGGCCAACGCAGCGTCGGCGTCCAGCAGGCCTTCACCGCAGAGACCGGTATTGCAGCTCGAGTCCGGGAACGAGCGCAGGCGCGCGGTCGCACGCAAGATCTGGCCGATCAGGTCGGGATTCAGCGTGTCATCCACCGCCCACATCAGCGCCGCCACCGCGGAAACCTGTGCAGCCGTGAAACTGGTACCCTGAATGTACGCCAGTGTATCGACAGCCGGAGTCGTGGCGCCGGTGTTATACAGAGTGAGAACACCCTCGGCGGCGGCACCCTCGCCGTCGCCCCCCGGTGCGCTCAGATCCACTTCTTCCCCGACATTCAGGTACGAGGCACGACTGCCATCGCGGTCCACGGCTCCGACTGTTATGACGTTGTTGCAATTCGCCGGACTGAACAGAGCCACGTCGGAACCCTGGTTGCCCGCCGCGGCAACCACAACAGCGCCCGCATTCACGGCGGCATCGACGGCCGCCTGCTCCTCCCCCGAGCAGCCGCCGGCACCACTCAGACTGAGGTTGATCACCCTGGCCGGCGTCGGGTTCACAGCCGGCACGCCGGAGACCGGCAACCCTACTGCCCAGCGGATAGCGTCAGCAACATCCGACAGATCTCCGCCACATTTTCCCAGCACCCTTAGGGGCAGCAAGCCGGCGGCGAAATCGATGCCGGCTATGTCGACCAGATTGTCCGCCTCCGCCACCATCACGCCCGCGACAGACAGCCCGTGCCAGGAACTGGGCTGGGCCGGCTCGCCCACCCCGCATTCATCTGCCGCCACGGCGTCCCCGGGATCGGTGGGGTCGGCATCCCGACCGTCGCCGTCATTGGCCGTGTTAATGTCGCTGATAAAGTCGTACCCGGCGAGGACCCGCGCCGGATTCAGATCCACATGGGGGATGATCCCGGTGTCGAGCTGGGCGATCACGACGGCACTCGACCCGGTTTCACGGTCCCAGGCCGCGGGCATCCGGATCCCGGCGGTATCCTCATACAAATACCACTGTCCCGGGTCGACGAACGGGTTTGCACCCGGAAGATACTGAGGATCATTGGGCACCAGTGCCGGGCGCATGCGTTTGTCCGGCTCAGCAGCGGCGATACCGGGTAATGCTGCAAGCTGTTCGGCAAGCTGCCTGGCCCGCTCCGGCGTGACCACCGTCGGCAGTCGCACCACCATCCCGTTGCCGTCGAAGCGGCGGACAAAGCGCACCGGCTCGCCGTCCGGAAGCGTTATTTCTGGAATCGGCCCCTGTGCCGTGACGGCCTGCATACGCCGCAGCCCGTCCGCCTCCAGCCTGATAATGAGCTTGTTCGTGGCCCATCGTCCGGCCGGCTCCGATAACGCGACCGGACAGCTGGTAATCCATACGCCCAGGGACAAACCCAGAGCCGTGATTAGCTTTAACATCGATTTACATTACCTGGTCGCAACTAGTGCTGGGCCTGCACGCGAAATTTCTCACCCCGGAACGACAATATCACACCGTCCGTCGTTATTTCGTCCAACCGGGGCCCTTCCTGTAATCGTTCGCCCTGGTGATATTTCTTCATATTGATCAGCACAAACCGGTCTGGAGGCCGGTCCGCGTACACGTGCACATCGAGATGCAGACTGCCGCTGAGCTGCTCGAACAGGTGACCCGGAATCTGCGGCCAGACCGGCAACGACGGCGGAGCGATGTGCCGCGTTACCGCCCGCTCGGGCGCGTCGCTTATCGGCTGTTCCGGTTCCGAGGCGGCGGCACTCCCAGCGGGCGGGCCGGCAGCTGAATCCGCTTGCCGGGGTTCGCTCAACGCAGCAGCGGACACCGCCGGCGGCAAAGCGGTCGCAGGGGCCAGAGCTGCCAGCGGCCGCTCTACCGCGGCCGGCACTGGCGCCGTCGCCGGTCGCTCCGGTGCCCGCTGTTGAGCCGACGCCGCCTCATCGGCTGCATCCGCACGAATCGCCCGCCCGTGATCAGGCCAGAACAGCACCAGCAAAACAGCTGCATTCAACGCCAGCACCACCGTGAGCACCCACAGCCAGCGTCCACGGCCCTTTCCGTACGCCTGCTCATGCGTACTGGCGATACCCGGGACATGCCCCAGCTCTCTTTGTTGCTCCGCCTTTTTCAGCGCCTCGAGAATGTATGACATGAGATGAGTTCGGCTCTAATCGCCGGCGGACGCGGCTCCCAGGCGAGGAACCCCGGTTTCGCTGGACAGGTTGTTAAGGTGGATAAAGGTTCTGGGCCCGGCCACCCCATCGACACGCAGCCCTTGTTCGCGCTGAAAGGATTCCAAGAGCTCCTTGAGCGCCGCATCAAAATTCACGGAGTCGGGTGAAATGGCGGCCATGCCAGTAGCGTGTTGCAGCTGTTCGCGCAGCCACCGCACGTCCTTGCCGCGGTTTCCCGGGCGTAACGAGACACTGCCGTTCGGTGGCACCTTCCACAGGAGTCGGTATTCGCCGAACCAGTGCTGTTCCAGCAGCCTGAGCCCGACGTCGAGCCTGCGGCCATCGATCTCTATGGTTACCTCAGACCCTTTGACTTCCTGCAACAGCACCGGCACGCGACGCCCCTCGGCCGCAACCAGCAGCAACAGCGCGGGACGGTCGAAATGACTCAACACGGCCCAGCTGCCACCCCCCTGCAGACAGCGCAAGCCGACGGCGGGCGCCTGGGCGCAAGCCTGCTCATCGCTGAGCGCTGAGGACTGCGTCCCCCACAAACGATACAGGCCCGCCCAGGCCCTCTCGGCGGCGCTCGAGCCGGCGTCGGCCAGCGCCCCCGCCAACAGAGACTGGTGATCCTGCTGCTCCGGGGCGAGCGGAAGCACCACGGCCGCGGCTTCATCACCAGCCAGCGCCGAGGCGGGCTCCGGCTCTGCTCCGGCCGCCGGCTTGGGCGCTGACTGCGCCGGGCCGACTTCGCTTATCATTGCGACCGGAGCGCCATTCGGGCCGCCGGCGGGCTGCAGGGTGGGCAGCTGCCGGCCAAGGGGCGTCAGCAGCACCAGGGCAGCAGCCGCAGCCGCCGCCAGCGCGCCGCCAGTCAGCCATCGCCACAGCGGCCGTTGCGGTTTTGCCAGACCTTCGAGCGGCAGTACTTCTCTGGCGGCCTTCTCGACGACGGCAGCATCAACGCGGGATTTTCCTTCGACATAGCCGCCGAGCAGCGCACGGTCGCATATGACATTGATCAGGCGCGGCACACCCTTCGAGAATTTCTGCACCAGGTCAATGGCAGCCTCGTTGAACAGCGACTCACGGGCACCACACACCTGCAATCGATGACGAATATACGCCGCCGTTTCCGCGCGGTGTATCGCGCCCAGGTGATAACGCGCCGTAATACGTTGGGACAACTGCCTCAGATCCTCTCTCGCCAGCAGGGTGCGCAGTTCCGGCTGCCCGATCAAAATAATCTGCAACAGCTTCTCCCGGGTGGTTTCGAGATTGGTGAGCAGGCGTACCTCTTCCAGCGCGTCCGCGCTCAGATTTTGCGCCTCGTCGATAATGAGGACCGTACGCCTGCCCTGGGCATGCGCCTCCAGGAGATGAGCGTTCAGGAGGTCGGTCAAAGACTTGATGCTGGTCGTTCCGCTGGTGTAGCGAATACGCAGCTCATCACACACACTGGCGAGCAGCTCCAGTGCCGTAACGCTCGGGTTCAGAATCAGTGCGACGTCGACATGCTTCGGCAACTGCTCCAGCAGGCAGCGGCACACGGTGGTCTTGCCGGTACCCACCTCCCCGGTTAACTGGACGAATCCCCCCCCCTCGCCGACGCCGTAAAGCAGGTGCGCGAGAGCCTCACGGTGCTGCTGACTCATGTAGAGAAAACGCGGATCCGGCGCGATGGAAAATGGCCGTTCTGTCAGTCCGAAGTGCTTTTCGTACATAGCTGCATTTGCCGCCCAGCCGGCTGAACCCGTATTATGCCTGTTCTGCAGGTCGGCGTCCTCCGTGCAGAGACAAAACAAACAATGAAAATGATGGCGATGAGCCTATGCGAAAGCTGCTGAACAGTGCGCTTGTCCTGATTCTGCTGCTTTGCTGCGGATACGCTTACCTGGTGTGGCAGAACAACCGACCGGTTACAGCGCCCACGCGCGCAGAACTGAAGGCCACATTCGACCGTAGCATCGAATGGCTTGAAAATAATGAGGATACCATCATGGCCAGCAGCAACGAAATGCTGTGGTGGATGATCCAACAGGCCGCGGAACACAGCAGGGAACCACGCCTGGAGCGTTTATTCAGCCGGTATGAAGATGAACGCCTCAACAAAGCCTACCGTAACTTCTGGCGCCCGCTGTTCTACCCAGGCACCTGGGCACCGGTAAGATTCGAGGATATCGTCTCCTTCCCCTACTACAACTGGCATTTCATTTATGCCATCACCTGCGACGCACAACTCGGACAGGTCCCGGAGATCGCGGCCCAGAATGCGCCCGGCTTCTGCGACCAGCGTCCGTTGAGTCCCGCCTGTGTTACCCACCAGCTGATGGGCATACGCCTCCTGCAACAGTCCGAGTGCGGAAACCCCGACGAACTCCAGGACACCGTGGAACAGCTGCAGCAGCGGATCAGGCGCCAGCTGAGCTGGGACCCGCGTGTGGTGGACGTCTACCTGCAAAGGGTACTCATGCTGGCCGAATCGGGTGATACCGGTTCTATAAAGCCGGTATGGGTGAAAAACGTCATGGATGCCCAGCGACCCGACGGGGGCTGGAGCGGCCGTGAGCCCTTGCTGCCGCTGGGCGCCGGGCGTCATCTCGGGTTCGGCAGCCGGGGTTTCACGATAATGCGCCCGGTTTCAGATTTCCACGCGAGCGCCCAGGGAGTGCTTTTGTTCAGCATCCTGGCTCATGTGCCAGCGGCCGGGCGGCCCTGACTCAAGCCAGCCTTCGGGACGGCTGGCGTCACACTCAGCAGAACAGATGTCGAATTATTTTACATTCAATGCATCTGGCGGTGGACGCTGAAACGCTGTATTTCCTGTTTCCAGTGAATCGCTCCTGCCCGTGCAGCCGGCAGCACTGTCGAGTTTATTTACGTTATGGAAACGGGAAGCGCTGAAAATTCGGAGCAACTCAGATATTTTTCTCTAATTCAAGGAGTTAGAGTTTATGGCACAGAGTGTGCAACATGATAACAAAAGAAAAGAAAAATGGGACAGCGCATGAACTCCAAAGTCGAAAGAAAGATCAATGGCCTGTCCGTGAGCGCAACGCCCGTTTTCAAGGGTGGGCTGCTACCGGCCTACTGGGAGTGCGTCATCAACGAGCACGTGGTCGCGAAGACGTTCAAATCGGCGGCCGAAGTATTCCGCTTCGCGCAAAACATCAAGCCCCATTAACCGGCGCCCGCAGCTTCGAGCACGGCCCGCTTCAGGTCGTTGAGGCGGCCATGAAAGAAATGTCCGACGTCTTCCAGAACCACAAGGCGCGGCTCAATTTCCTGCCCCTCGAGCCAGCGCAATACTTGCTCAGCCGGCACCACGTCGTCATCGGCACCCTGGATCAACAGCCAGGGGACCGTCGGCGGCGATAAGGTCTGAGACGGAAAATAGGTGACGGCAGGGGCGGCGGTCACGAGCCAGTCCGCCTGCAGCCGTTGAGCACCTTTGATGGCGACGAAGCCGCCGAAGGAGAATCCCGCCAGCCACAGCGGTCTACCCGGCCAGCGCTGCCTTGCCCAGCGGACCACAGCCTGCAGATCTTCGAGTTCCCCCTCGCCCCGGTCAAAACGTCCCTCGCTGTGCCCGACACCACGGAAATTGAAGCGAATACTGACCGCCCCGAGTTCAACGAAGGCGCGCGCCAGCTGATGGACGACCTTGTTGTTCAGGCTGCCGCCGTGCAGAGAATGGGGATGGCAGACCACGGCGACCGCTGTGACCTCCTGATCGGGTCCCTCCTCGAGCAGTTGCAGCTTGCCGGCGGGTCCCGCTACGAAGTGCTCGATACGACTCACGGACCCGGGAGGAGATCTGAATCCCGAATCCGGCCGCACCAGGCTCAGGACGAGTACTCGTTCGGGTCGGGGCGCGTGCGGCGCCTGCGGCGCTCCACGCCGGGCGAATGCAGGGTGAGATCGAGCCGGTACCAGCCATCCAGATCCACACTGTGTCGCCTGCCGTTGATGTTTTCCAGCACTACCCGGGTCTGGCGCTCGCCTTCGTGCAGCACCACCCTGACCTGCTGCAACTGCCCCACGACATTGGTATACCAGTAACCGGGTATCGGTTGATGTACCAGCATTTTTCTTCTCTGTGTGTTCTCGTCCAAAAAATTCATCGCTACCCCTTAGGCGAACTCGGACATGACTACCCTAGCCGCATTTGGACTCGCCGCAATTGAGACAGGTCAAGCAACCGTCCATCTGAATCGCTGCCTTGGTGTTGCATTTCAAACACAGCTGAGCTCCCTCGGGGAAATCGCCCGCTTGGTCCGACTTGCTGCTCTGTACGGCGCTCTCATACTGGGCACGCTTTTCCGCGACGAGTTTTTGCTGATGTTCATCCAGGCCTTCATCCCGCAACATGCCGATCATGCGCAAATGGCATTCTATCGCATCACCGATTTCGGCGACCAGCGAGGGCATGTATTTGCCACCTTTCTTGAAGTAGCCGCCGCGCGGATCGAACACCGAGTGCAACTCCTCGACCAGAAAGGTCACGTCACCACCCTTGCGGAATACCGCTGAAATGATCCGCGTCAGGGCCACGATCCACTGAAAGTGGTCCATGTTTTTCGAATTGATGAAGATTTCAAACGGCCGACGCAACTCGTGCTGCGTGCCTCCGTTCAAGATAATATCATTGATCGTCACATACAAGGCGTGCTCGGACAGCGGCGTCTTGATCTTGTAGGTCGATCCCACCAGCATTTCCGGACGTTCGAGTTTCTCGTGCAGGTGCACGACCTTGTCTTCTTCCGGCGTCTCAGCCACCGCAGCGCCCGCCGCCTCCCGGGACGCTTCGTCTGTCAAAACCTTGTAATCCACGATCTTGCGATCAATTTTCCGAACCATGTCTCGCTCCTCTTACCTGCAGCTCAGGCCGTTTCAGAATTTTCCGTAGTAACCCTCTTTCAGGGCGTCATACAGATTGGCCGCGGTATGAATCTCTCCGTCATACTCGATTTCTTCGTTGCCCTTGACCTTCAGCACGCTGCCGTCGTCCAGCTTGAACTGGTAGGTGGTGTTTTCGAGATCCTTTTCCTTGACCAGCACACCCTGGAAGGCCTCCGGGTTGAAGCGGAAGGTCGTACAGCCCTTCAGGC
>CAJICB010000285.1_pt1 | contig 14715 bp, 13 predicted proteins | sample 9199491 | NCBI WGS metagenome assembly CAJICB01 (sample SAMEA7708320, study PRJEB35096) | sediment metagenome | biome: marine neritic benthic zone biome [ENVO:01000025]; feature: sediment [ENVO:00002007]; material: shallow marine sediment [ENVO:03000034] sea grass bed [ENVO_01000059] ... | reverse complement strand
CCCCCTCCGCCTGCGCCGCGGGCGGATCGGCCGATGCGCTTCCTGCGCTGGCTGACCCGGCGACCGGCAGCGCACCCCCCCAACCGCGGGCGTTTTCCGGGCCGTATAGACCCTCTACCGGTCTCGCGTCCAGCCCTGTGCCTTGGATTTTCTAAAGTATCTTCACCCTCTGACCGAAATAAGCGGGAAATGTGGTTGGGGGCTGACCTCTGTATGTCCAGTCGAGTTCCCTGGCCGTTGGCTAAATCGAAACCAGTGGTCGCAGCGGGCCCAATTGAACCGCTCAGCTGCCTGGTCAGGGAATTAAGGGAATACAGACATGAACAGGTTACTGCCTTGCATATTGACGCAATTCTTTCTCGCCACAGCCTCTCAGGCTGAGCAGGAAATCAATCTGAACGCAGAAGATCTGTCGATTAAGGTCGGCGGGTTCATTCGGGCCGATGTCGGTGGCGGGGACCGTTACGGTGATGCAAACGATGACGACCGTATCGGCATCTCAAAGGCGGCTTTTGCCGTACTGCCGACCTATCAGAACATCAAAGGCGTTTTCGTCATCGGGACGGAGATCACCTCGGACAGTCGCAGCGATGAGGACGGCAATGTCGATATCAAAGACGCCTTCGTGACCGTTTCCTTCGGTCCCGTGGATTTCAGTGTTGGTGCTCTGCCACTCTTGTTCGGGCTGAAAGGGGCCGGATATCCGGGTGATCACACCATACAGTCCAGTGTCGAGTTCGGGGCCGGCGGCGTTTTCGCGGTGTCCAACCAGGCGGGGACTTCCGCCGTCGTCGACTGGAACTTTGCGGAGAACATGTCGCTGCGCCTGGGTGTTTTCGATCAGCGCGATTACCAGGATTCCGGCAGCAAGGCAGCGACGGATCCCACCATCGATAACGGCTCCGGCATCGCCGACAACGCCTTTGCCCTGCTTCGCGGCGAACACCTGTTTGATACCGGGCTGTATTTCAGCGCGGGCTTTGAAAGGCGCTATGTCGGCGATACCGTCGATGACAGCAAGAACATCTGGGCGGCCGGCGCCGGCTGGAACAGCAAGATGTTCGAACTGAGTGGCGAATACCAGGCGCTGGATGAGGCCTTTAACGGCACCAGTGACGACGACAGCTATGTCATCGCCGAGGCGGCATTCAAACCCGGCGCCAAGTACAGGATCTACGCGGACTATTCCGACGCCGACGAAGCCGATGTGACCACCTACCGTGGCGGCGGCAACTACTTCTACAACAAGCACGCCATGTTTACGCTGGAGTACGCCAGGGACGATCTTCCCAATGATGACGTGAACAGCGTGGATGCACGCATCACGCTGACCTTCTAGCTGGCGTAGATCAACAATAACACCCTCTCGATCTCCGCCGCGGCCGCGTGCCAAAGGTTGCCAACACCGGGTGCGCGCTGCCGCGTGCGGAGAGCGGGATCAGGCCTGTGCGGGGGTGCGGGCCGAACCAGTCGTTTCAGGCCTCTCGGAGGCGAGGGTCCTTTCCTGCGCTCTGAGGGCAACCGGGAGCCCCGAGACATCATGTCTCATTTGACCCTGCGGGTTGCACCTCCCCGTTCGGGGGTCGTCAATAACAGCATGAACTCCCTGGAAAAACCCCTCCTTTCGCAGCCGCCCGCAACAGCTTCGCCCGGTTCCAGCGCCGCTTCGCGTTGTTCGAGCATCGGCGCCTCTAGTGCGACGGCGAAGACTGCTGGGTGCGCATCGCGCGCCGCGTACAGCCAGCCCGGCTTTTACACACCGATTTTTTCCCCGACACCACTTTTTTGCTAAAGAAAAACACACAGATTCCGAAGTAGTGAGCGAGTTCACAAGTATTGTGTGAAACGGTGACATCAGCTTGTTGCGGGTTTTCTCATTAATTACTAACGACACGAAGTTACAGAATGATGCAGGAAAGCAACCTCGAACAACGCCATCGCAAGGGCTCTCTAAGGCAGATTCCCCGATTATTAAGACTCTGCCTGTTGAGCCTGGCCGTACTCAGTGCAGGTCCGGGACACGCGGGTAAGCCTCTGAATGAGCCCATCAAGCCTATTCCACTGACCGTCGATGTAGATCCCAAAAAGGTCGCCCTGGGAAGGATGCTGTTTCACGACACGCGTTTGTCGGATGACAACACTCTGTCCTGTGCCAGCTGTCACGACCTGAAAGCCGGGGGCGTGGATCGGACTAAAGTGTCGACCGGAATCAAGGGACAGAAAGGCGGTATCAATGCGCCCACGGTCTACAACAGCGGCTATCTGTTTCGCCAATTCTGGGACGGCAGGGCGGAAACCCTGGCGCACCAGGCCGACGGTCCAGTACAGAATCCTATCGAAATGGGAAGCCAGTGGCCGGAAGTCCTGGCCAAGCTCTATGCGGACCCGAGATATCCCAAATTGTTCAAGGAACTTTATGCAGATGAAATAACAAGAGAAAACGTGACAGATGCGATTGCCCACTTTGAGGAAAGTCTGATTACACCGAATTCACGCTTCGACCAGTACCTCAGAGGCAATGAGAACGCCATTACGGCCCAGGAAAAGCGCGGTTACAAACTGTTCAAGAAATACGGCTGCATCTCCTGCCATCAGGGTGCTGCGGTTGGCGGAAATATGTTCCAGGTATTTGGCGCCGTCAATTCCTATTTCGAGAAGAGGGGTAATATTACAGACGCCGATCTGGGGCGCTTTAATGTAACGGGTAACCCTGAGGACAAGCACGTCTTCAAGGTTCCGAGTTTGCGCGTGGCGCCTCTCACGCCCCCCTACCTGCATGACGGAACGGCAAAGACCCTGCTGGATGCTGTGGATGTGATGTTCAAATACCAGCTCGGTCGTCAAGTTCCTCCGATGAAAGAGAGACAGGACATTGTCGCTTTTATCGAGTCGTTGGTGGGTGAGCATCCGGAGATGAAAAAATGAAAAGGATATTAGGAATCTTGCTGCTTGCCGCAGTTACTCTGGTTGCTATCCCGCTCGGTTTTTTCCTGACCGTGCTCGCCCCACAGCAGCCGCAAAGCGAGTTCGCAACCAACATCGGAAATATCCGCAAGTTGCAGAGTCTGGAGGCTGCCTGGAGTCTTGCGGCACTGCATGCGTACAACACGCCTCAATCGGACTTTGATCACGTGGCATCGTATCTGCCCCAGGTTCGCGAGGTGAGAAAAGCGCTCGCTGAGAGCAGTCTGGCAGCGGAGGATGTCCCGGAAACTCTGCACAATTCCCTGCAGCGTTTGCTGTTGCTCAGTGAAGCAAAAGAGGAGCAGATAGAGCATTTCAAGTCGAATTTTGCGGTGGTTCGCAACTCCTTGAAATACTTGCCCCAGGCATCGCGCGAATTAACCGAGAAGCTGAACGAGCTGGGTAACCAGGAACAGGCCACGGAAATCAGGGATGTCTATGAGCGCACTAATGCGTTTCTACAGGCGCCCGATGAAAACACTCGGGCCCGCCTGCTGGAAGAGCTTGCGGAAATGGAAAGTCTCGTTTCGCAGGTGCCGAAACAGATCTCGACTGCCCTGGGCAACTTCCTTGCCCACGCGCAAGTGCTCGTCGAACGAAAAATCCTCTTGGACTCCTATCTCACTCGGGTCGCTGATCTGGACGGGAGTGTGGCGGGTAATGAGCTGCTGTCGGTCTATAAGATCTATGACGGCGAAACACAGAAATGGCGCCATACTGAACTGTTACGCAGTTATATTTTCGCCGTCATTGCTGCATTCTCGTTATTTGCTGTTGCCGTGGCTGGGGCGCTGTTGTTGTGGCGCCAGCGCCGTGAGTTCGAGATCCAGTTTGGGCAGTTGGCTGCGGAACACGCAGACCAGCTCGAGCAGCTGGGTGAGGAACACGCAGACCAGCTCGAGCAGGCGGCGATCGAGGCGAGGCGCGGAGTGGTTGATAAGAACCTGAACAGCAGCTTGGCAGGTGTGGGTAACATGGCAGCGTCCGTCGCCCACGAAATAAACACGCCGCTTGGTTATCTGGGCAGCAATCTTCAAGTGCTTCACAATGGTACCGGCAAGCTTCATTTGCTTATGGATGAATTTTCCACGCTCAAGCAGGATCTGGGTGGCATGGAGGATAGCGGTCAAATCAAATCCCGCATAGAGAATTTCTCTATGTTCATAAAAGACATTCAGGAAGAGGCAATGCTCGATGAACTGCCCGAAATCGTCGAAGATATGCAGGAAGGCATCGAGCAGATCCAGCATGTGATAAACGACCTGCGGGATTTCACGCGCAAGGATCGGTCGGATCAGGATTGGTTCGACATCAACCACTGCGTGGACAGCGCACTGAAGATGGCGCAAAAGGAGATACCGCCTGACACCAAGGTACAGACCTCATTGAATGAGGTACCGAAAATCCACGGTTCACCTGCTGAGATCAACCAGGTATTGATCAACCTGATCAACAACGCGGCCCACGCAGTTGAGCATGCAGACGTTGAGAATCCTCAGATCAAGATCAGAACCTACGAAGAGAAAGGCCACGTTTTGGTCAGCATCGTGGATAACGGCATAGGCATGGATGAAGAGACTCGCAAGAAGATCTTTGAACCGTTCTTTACTACCAAAGATGTGGGTAAAGGCACTGGTCTGGGCCTTGCTATAGTGCGTCGTATCATCAACAAGCACGGCGGCAAGGTGCTTTTCAAATCCGTGCCAGGCAAGGGGACGAACTTTGCCTTTGCGTTACCGGTCGAACAGACGCCAGAAGAGCAAGACAAGACAACTAAAGAAGTCGATGTAGTGATATAAGACCATGGATGAGAAAGCGAATGTTCTGATTGTCGATGACGAAGTGAGAATTGTCAGGAGCGTGGATCGATTGTTGCGCGCTCATTACAATGTATTCACTGCAACGAACGGCAAAGAAGCGCTCGATATTCTTCGCAAGCATCGGATTCATGTCATCCTGTCCGATCAGCGCATGCCGGAGATGACCGGCGTCGAACTACTGGCAAAGGTTAAACAACTCTCGACCAATACCACACGTGTCCTGTTGACGGGATACTCTGATTTGTCTGCTGTGGTGCATTCTGTCAACGAAGGCGAGATTTTTCGTTACATCACCAAGCCCTGGAACAATGAAGAGTTGCTGGAGGTCGTCGCTCGGGCCGCGGACATCGCGCTCGATCTCTTCAGGGTGGCACTCGCTTCCCCGGAGGCCACCGCGAACGACGGTGCTGAAAGCACTGTCTTGGCGCTCGATTCGCAGAACGAGCTCAAAGCAAATCTGGAGGCGCTGATTGGTAAGAAGGCGAGCATTGTGTCGGTGACAAATTCGGTCTCCGCTATCGACTATCTCGCTAAAAACGATGTGACCGTTATTGTGGCGGATTCCAGTAATAACGTTAAGGATATTCTGGCCTTTATCAGCGTGGTGAAAAACGCCTATCCACACATATTGTCAATCGCGATTACGGACAGAGCGGACGCACACCGGCTGATTGACTTGATCAATGAGGGTCAGATCTACCGGTATATGGCGAAACCGGTTAGTTTGGGTCAGCTCAAGATCTTTTTGATGTCAGCAATTCGCTACCAAAAGAAACTGGTGGCCCAGCCGGAATTGGTTAAGCGGCATCAGGTTCAGGAAATTGCAGACCAGGAGACCCGCGAAATCGGCAATTCCCTGTTTCAGCGCTTACGTGCATTTCTTTTTCAGCCCGTAGACACCCCCGTCGAGTAGACCGTTCTTAAGCAGAGGTTTCGGCCATTTGGTGTGCATGAATCACCGGCGGTAACCCGCTCAGTGCATCGTGCGGCCGCAGCTCGTCGTACTCCTCAATCCAGCGGCGGCTTATCTCCAGAACCTCATTGAGGCTGCGAAACCGGGATAAGCTCAAGACCTCGTTGCGATTGGTCCGGTTTATCCGTTCGATGTAGGCGTTCTGATTCGACTTGCCGGGCTGAATGTACGGGATCAGCACCGCTTTTATCTGGCGCCAATCGGTCAACGCCTGGCCCAGGAACTCCCGGCGCTTGTCGACGCCTGGCCCGTCTGGCACGCCCCGTTGTGCCTTCAACCGTTCCAGCACACGCGGCGCCCGCAGGGAGTTATCGGTCTCAGCGGCGAGCGCTGCGCCGTTGTGGTCATCGATGACATGGAGGTGCGAGAAGGTATCCCGTCATGCAGCGCATCGCTCACGAAGTCGGCAGATTGTGTTGTGGCAAGGATTCCAGCGGCTGTGGCTCAGCGAGCCTCCTGCCCCGTCTGGGCCGGCGGTGAGTTGCTGGTCAAGCTTGCCGGCAGATCCGCGCTAAGCCGTCAGCCACTGGTACCACAGGGGCAGTGTCACCAGGCTCAACACCGTGCTCAGGGTCACGGCCGTGGCGTACAGGCCGACGTCCAGATTGAAACGGTCACAGAATACGATGCCGAGCACCATGCTGGGCATTGCCGTTTCCATCACCACCGCGGCACGCCAGTCGCCCGACAGCCCGATCAGCGCCGTGAAGGCGACTATCAGTGCCGGAATCAGTAGCAGGCGCAACACGATAACCGGGATCACGCTCACCAGGTTGTGCCATTGCGCCCGGTTCCAGTCCAGACTCAGCCCCAGCGAGAACAGCATCAGCGGCACCACGCCGCGTTCCAGCAGACCCAGCAGACCGGCGAGTATCTGCGGAGTGGGAACATCGCCCAGATTGAGTAGCGTCGCGGCACCGGCCGCCCAGAGCGCCGGGATACGCAGCAGTTCCGCGGCCATGCTGTGCACCGCGACCGCCGCGGTGCCGTAGCGGGCGGCGACCATGACGCCGAGCGTGAACAGCAGGGGCGTACAGGCAAACAGGTCGTATTGAATCGCCACACTGCGCGCCCAGGGGCCGAAGGCGGCCTCCAGCACCGGCAGGCCAAGATAGGTCGCGTTGGGAAAGGTAGCCGCGAGTATGATGGCACCCGTGGCAGCCGGGCGTGCCTTGCAGACCCGACAGGAAAACACACTCAGCAACAGGCCGGCAAGGATTCCGAATGCCGCGGACAGCGCAATCAGCAGCGTGGTGCTGCCCAGCTCCGCGTGCCACAGCACGGACAGTACCAGGGCCGGCAGCAGCAGATAGTAGACCAGCGAGGTCAGTACCTTGCGGGTCTGCGCGGGCGCCAGACCGGCCGGTCTGGAAAGCCGCCAGCCAACCCCGCAGAGGATCAGACCGGCCATTTGCACGAGCACTTCGAGCATGGTTCAAGCCTATCCGGATGGAAGCGCGCCCGGGCGGCCCATCCCGCCTGCGCGGTCGGCAGCATAACAGAACCTGTCGCTGCCGCCATGCTCAACGCCGTGACTCGGCATACGACGCTGACCCGGCGGCCCATTAGACCTTGTTTGTCACCCCTGCGTACGGAATCCGGCAAACGGGCCTGCGCGCTCCGGATTGAAGAGCCTGGGGCCGACCGGGTGCCGGTGCCAGCGGGCGCGGTGCCTGGCGGCGGGTTCCAACAATGAAGGCAATGCCACGGCCCCGAGCAAGCTCGCTGCTACGGGTGGGTTACCCGAGACTCGATGGTGACTCTGTAGGAGCGGTGTTTGACACCCGGCGGGGTTCTAGGGTGCCTGACCGCGATTGAGATAGCCGAGACACCCCGCACCGGATGGATCAGCTCGGTCGCTGGCCAGCGGCATGATCGGGCGCTGCCAAATTCGCCCGCTCAACGTCCCCGTGCTCACGACCCCGCGAGTTCTCGTGCCTTGGTCTCGAAACGCTCGGCCTGTGCGGTCTGACCCGATTTGCGCAGCCGCACGCTGAATCCCCTGAATGCATTGGCCGCCGCTTTCCGGTCGTCACCGGTGAGATCACCCACCAAAGGTGCCGCACGTTCCAGCAACTGCGCCCCGTCCGGCAAGCGACCCTGGCCCGCCATGCTCAGGGACAGCTCAACCAGCCTGGCAGCGACCGCTACCTCATCCCCTGAATGTTCCTCGAGTGCCAGGGACCGCCTCGTCAGCGCTTCCGCTTCCTCGAATCTCCCCCGCTGGCGCTCCAGGCGCCCCAGTCTGTAGAGCAGGCCGGAGATCAGGTTCTGTTCATAGCTCTCTTCCTCGGCAATCGCCAGCGCCTTTCCGCAGGCCGCCACGGCCGCGTCCACCAGCCCGTTGCCTTCGGCCAGCGAGCAGACAGCGATCTGCCGGTCAAATTCGTTCCGGGCGCTGTGGTAATCACAGCCGCCATGCGCCAGGAGCAGCAGGAATACGAGCGGTGCGTTGGGCTTAATCAATTTCATTGCAGGACCTGGAACCATTGCCAGGCCATTATTTTACTCGAATATAAGATTGTCCAAATAAAGAAAAGCCGGCCCCTGAGGGCCGGCTGGTCTTCGATCGAACAAGTTCCCTGTTCAGTTAAGGCGACCGCCTAGGGGGCACTTAATCGTGATGGTTGTTGTCGTCATCATCTGCATCCGGCACGACCTGAAGCGTTTTCAGAAACATTACCAGGGACTTCTGATCCTCGACAGAGCTCGCTTCGAAGGCGTCGCGCGAGGCCCGTCCTTCGCCGCCGTGGAACAGAATGGCTTCGGTGATGGTGCTGACGTCACCGCGGTGACCGTAAGGCGCGGAGTTACCGACATCCCAGAGCTTGCGGGTCAGGAAGAACTGGGTACCCGGAGTGCCGTCAATGGCATCTGCGCGCCCCTGTGCCAGCTGTTCGTTACAGAAGAAATCGATGTCATCGTCACACAGGTTGTGACGCTTCAGGTCGGTGTAGGCACGCACGATGATGGTGCCATTTGGGCCTTTTTTAAAACCGGCCTCTTTCGTCAGGTCGAAGGAAACCGGAGGACAGGCATTCTCGAAGTCAGGTGCCTGATTGTTGCAGGTGCCCGGTGGGTTGAACGGGTTGGGCTCGACAAAGTACTGCGTGTTCAGCACCAGTTCCGGCTTGTGGCAGGACGTGCAGCCAACATCATCAAACACCTGCTCCCCGTGCTTCACCATGTCTCGTGCGGCGTTGCCCTTGGGCAGAATCTGCTGGGGTGCATCCAGCTGGGCCTGCCAGATGGAAATCGCGGTCTGGTCACCGAGGGTCAGCTCGCGCACCATACCGTCGTTGTCAAAGTCGGGGTCGAAACCCTTCGCCGGGTTCAGGTCGAAACGCTCTTCGGCCTGCATACCGTGGTGATGGTTCATGGCGTTGGTGGAGAATTCGCGCAGTGAAGTCACCTTGCCCGCCTGGTGGAACGGCTTGACGATCAGGTCGGCATCGACACCACCGTCGGTTGCTACCACGACACCGCCGGCTACCTCGATTTCGAAATCGACACCCTTGGAACTGATGGTGTGGATGCCATCAGGCAGACCGGCGGCCGCGGCCTGCAGATCCACAGTCATTTCGCGGGTCAGCATTTCAATGCCACCCGAACCGTGCATAGCCAGGGTATTGCGGCTGTTGCTGCGCGACGGGCTCACCGACAGGGTGACCGGATCGAGAGTCTGGGCCAGCACGAGCACGTTGGCGACGAAATCACCCCCGCCACCGGCTTCCGGCTGATTGTGACAGCCTGCACAGGCATCCGCATCCGGCGCCGAGGTGCGCAGCTTCTCGATTTGTCCTGCTGATATCGGCTCGGGGTCCGATCCGAAACCGGATTCCGAGAACGTCGGCACATCACGCTTGGCACCGCCACCGGTGGTCTCCGGGCGGCCCGAACCATCGCAGCGGTTGAACCTGGCGACGAACAGCAGCTCACCGTGATCGTTGATCTCCTCGAAACTGAGCGCACCGCTGTTAATGTCGGCTTGCTCGATGGATAAGGGGACAGTCGGAGCGTCTGCGGCGAGCTCGGGCGGACACTCCTTTAGCGTTGCAGCAAATGCGCTCAATGGCAAAGCTGTTAATCCGAGTAAAGCAGGGATAGAAAGGGATGTTCGTATCATTCTCAAGCCTCCATTGTACAAGGTCCCAGCTAAGGGCCGAATCAGGGTGTTATCTTCCAAAAGAACGTTCTCAAAACCTCTATTTAGCTACTACCATACCTTCGTGGCAGACCTGGTCATTCCCTGAAAGCCAATGCCTGCCGTGAAAGACCGGGGGGCAATCCTGTGCAGCAGCACTGACCTGCATCACATGCGGGTCTGCTGTTGTCGCGTATACGGGATCCCAATTTCGCGCCCCCAAGTTCTTCATTATGCCCCGGTTTCAACGCATCAACTGCTTGGCGTTCCCCTTAAACCGGACTCAAACTTATACCACAATCGCGTCTCTGTCTGCAACGCTTGGCACATAAGACTGGAATCCTTAATTTGTTGAATGAACACCTTTTTTTGCATCACGCCTACCTCGGGGTACGCTTTCATGAATATAATGCTCCGTATCACGCGGCGTGACTGTTATCCAGTTCACAAAATCTAGATTGCCCTCCCCTTGCACAGCTGGCGCGGCCACCTCTGCTGCTTCGAAGACTGCCCTTGTGCTGCGCAATATCCCGGACCTTTGAGGCTGCCTTATGGATCGCCCGCTGTTGTCCCGCCTACGCTGAATCACCCCAGACGCGGGTCTCCTCGCCGTGGAGCATGGTCATCAAGCAACGATGGTCCAGGCGCCTGTCGCGGAAGAATTTGTCAGGTAACGCGCCCCGCAGGCAGACCGGGCATGGGCCAAGAGATGACGCCGGCGGCACGCTCTGAGCCCGAACACGCAGCGACAGCAGTATCGTCCCCGGCGATCCTGCTGCGCCATCGACTGCGCTGAACCGCGGGTGCCCTGGCCCGCGCAGCCCAGCCCTTCATGCCTTTCCCCGTAGCCGGGGCTCATCGAGAAGCATGGCGCCCTGCTCTCTGGTGTCTTCCTGCATGCGCCTGGGGTATGCGCAGACTGCCACAACACACCCGCAGAAAGCCGTACTCAAGACGACCGCATTCGAGATGATCCTCGCATTCCCGCCGGGGAGGGAGAAGGCCGCCGACGCGATGGCGCTGTCGCCACCCGGCAGGGGTGACGACCCGGGGGCCAGCTCGCCGTAGACCGTCGCACAGCAAAGTCTTTGCCGCCGGAAGACCCGCGCAATAACCACAGCGTTTACCCCTTGTCTCGCCCTGCTTTGCTTCTATAGTTTCCGGTGCGGGCAGGGGGGCGCCCGAAAGGTGTGACCCGTTTGCTCTGAATCGGTTGGATAGAGGAGAAGACCATGTACGACAGTATGGATCCGAAGAAAGACAGTGATACCGGATATATCGTCGCCTGGCGGCACATGCGCAAGTTCGAGGCCGGAAAACTGGAAGGCGAAATGACCTACGGTGAGGCCAAGAAGAAGGCCGCAGAGCTGTCGGCGAAAGAGCCCGACAAGACCTACTGGGCCGAGAAACATATCACCGCGGGCCAGGCGGCCGGCTGATACACCGGCGCGTTATCTCATGTAGCGGCGTGCCGGGCTCTATCGCCCGGCACGCCGCTTACCCGACAGCGCGTGCTCGAGCGCGGCGCTGAAACCGACCCGGTCCACAAAGCGAATGGCGCACAGACCGGCAGCGCGCGCCCGCTCGACATTACCCGCGTCGTCATCGACGAACAGCACTGCCGCGGGATCGAGTCCCAGATCGTCGGCCACCTGCCTGAACGTGGAGGGATCGCGTTTTCCGCGGCCCAGGTAATAGCTGTTATAGATGCGGTCGAAGGCGGAGAAGAAGCGGTCGCGCGCATCCAGCAGGTCCAGCCAGTCGGTCTGGTCGCTGAGAATGCCGGTGCTGAAACCCGCGCGCCGCAGCCGAGCTACCAGCTCCATCATCCAGGGCCGCAACACGAAGCCGTCCAGAATACGTTGGCTGAGCGCGTCGTCGTCACCCTTCAATCCGCTGCGTGCCCTCAGCAGTGCCCAGAAATCGCCGGCCGTGCCGCGCCCCAGCACGAAACCCGAGTCGTAAACGGCGCGCATGCCCTGCTCCGGCAGGTTTTTCCCCAGCCCCTGCTCGACTGCCAGTTCCAGCAGGCCATTGCGAAAGCCCTCTTCCGCCAGTACGCCGCCGAAATCGAACAGCACGGCGCGGATGCCCGACCCACTCACGATGCGCACCAGCCCGTCATCGCCTTACTGCGACACGCCGGGTTGAACACGCACCAGGGCTGTCTCCCCCGGCGACCCCTGCACCACAATCCGCACCGGCAGGAAGGCACGGATCACCGCGGCGTTGGTCAACAAATGGCTGGACACTTCGGCGGTGCGGAACCTGGAGGTTTGTGCGGCCAGCGCCAGCGGCAACAACAGCTGATCGGCCATCCAGCGCTCCACGGCGGCATCAGTGTCCAGAAACGCAAACAAGGCCTCCACGGCTTCGTCGGCGACCCGCTCGGCGCGCTTGCCGCGCGCCCCCAGAGCGAAGCAACACGCCTGACTGTGTTCGAACTCCGCCAGCAACAGCAACAGGGTGCCGGGCGAGCGCGCCGGCAGCGCTTCCAGGTCAATGTGCAGCTGGGCTTTCGGAATACGCGCGCCGAGACGTCGCAACGCCTGAGCGCGTTGCCGTGCACCGATTTCCCCCGGCAGGTTGGCGACCGCCGACAGTCCGCGAATGCGTTGCAAGCTGCCGCGTTCCAGCAGGTCCACAGCCCTGGGTCGCGCAGCGCCCGGAATTTCGGCACGCATTTCTCCCCCGCCCTGCGGGTAAAAGCCCGCCATGGCCAGGGTGAGCCGGAACGGTATGCCGAGACGCGCCAACAGCGGACGCCAGTGCCAGTCCAGGTAGTGAAAACACGGACTCCAGGGCACGTGGGTGCCACCGGAAATCGACAGGCTGGAAACTCCCTCCGCCAGGGCCAGCGGTAACAACAGGGTCTGCAGCACCAGCGAGCTGGCGCCCGCGGTACCGATATCGAAACGGTAAACACCGGGCCGGACCACTCCCGGCGCAAAGCGGATCTCCCGGGAGCCCATGCGGTCTCCGGCCACCTCGGCGGCGCTGATCTGCGCCGCCGCCCGTAACGCTGCCAGGTGTTGGGGAAACAGACCGGGTCGCGGGCGCGAGGCCCGGATGCGGGTCATCCGGAATGCCTGACCGGTCAACAGCGACAGGCTCAGTGCGCTGCGTAGCACCTGCCCGCCGCCCTCGCCAATCGCGCCATCGATCTCGATCATGAGCCCTGCGCCCCGTTACGGCTGCGCGGCCTGATAATGCGCCCGGCACTCCGCTTCGCGGCCGCGCACCACGCGACGTCCGATCAGCGTACCCCGGGTTTCGGTGACCACGGTGTGTTGCCCCTCGCGATGATGATCGTCGTAGAAATAAATCACCACCCAGTCGCGGGTGCGGCCCAGCTCGTGGGCGCGCGCGGTGTTGGAATAGAGCGCCGTGAAGTGCCAGCCGTCGTGCACGCTGTGCAGGATCGGCAGCCAGGCGGTCTGCTCGGGGTTGAAGCGCTTGGGGGCAATGGTAGCGAGCTCACCGCGCTCCGCCTTGTCCCGGTATTCGGCGTCCACCGCCAGCAACTGGATCACCGACGGACCGTTGGTTTCGGCGGGGTGATGGACCCGCCGGCGCGACAGCATGCTGGCGAGCGCGGCGCGGATGCTCGCCGCACGTCGTGCGCCCAGCCCGGGCACCAATTCCAGCCGCCCGTCGTGGGCGGCCATCTCCAGCGCCTCCAGGGTATCGACGTGCAGGCTGTCGTGAATGCGCTGCGCGAGCTCCGGACCGATACCGGGCACGCTCTGGAACAGGTGCCCGGCGTCCAGCACCCCGCGCAGCCGATCGACCTGGGTCCAGCGCCCGGTGTGCAGGATCTCGAGTATCGCCGCGGCGATGCCCTTGCCGATGTGCGGGAGCGCCGCCAGCGCCTCTGCTCCCCCCTCTTCGGCCAGCGGCTCGATGTCCTGGTCCAGGCGGGCGACGGTGTCGGCGGCGCTGCGGTAGGCGCGCACCCGAAACGGGTTGGCGTTCTGCTGCTCGAGCAGATCCGCCGCTTCGCGCAGCCGGTCGGCGACAATGGCGTTGGCACGTTCTGACATTCAGCGCGGTACCACCTCGATGCTGCCCGTGCGATCTGCGCTGCCCAGGCACTGCTCGATTTGCGCGCGGTGCAGGGTTTCGTGTTCCTCGAGCACGACGATCAATCGTTCCAGTGCCTGCCGGTGACCCCGGATAACGGCCAGCGCCTGCTCCTCGGCCTGACGCAGCAGCTCTCCCACCGCCTTGTCCACCGCCTGGGCGGACGCCTCGGAAAACCGCCGCGGCTGAGCGATTTCGCGACCCAGGAAGGGGTGTTCCTCGCTCTGGCGCAGATCGACCGGCCCGATCTCACTGGACATGCCCCAGCGCCCCACCATGGACCTGGCCAGCGCGGTGGCCTGACGGATATCGTCGTCGGCGCCGGAACTCACGGTGCCGAGCAGTTCCTTCTCGGCGCTGCGCCCACCCAGCGTCACGGCCAGTCGATCGCGCAGATAATCCTCGGGTAGGGTATGGCGTTCCTCCTCCGGGAGCTGGTGAGTACCGCCGAGCGCGTGCCCGCGCGGAATGATGGTGACCTTGTAGAGGGGATCGGCGTGCGGCAGCAGGTAGGCGACCAGGGTGTGTCCCGCTTCGTGCACCGCCAGCCGGTGGCGTTCCTGCGGCTGGATGGCCAGGGTGCGCACCGTTCCCAGCAACAGCTTGTCGCGGGCCTCGTCGAAATGCGCCATGGTCACTTCCGGGCTCTTGCCGCGCGCCGCGTGCATCGCCGCCTCGTTGACCAGGTTCTTGATATCGGCGCCGGAGAAGCCGGGCGTGCCGGAGGCGAT
>CAJICB010000585.1_pt1 | contig 14852 bp, 15 predicted proteins | sample 9199491 | NCBI WGS metagenome assembly CAJICB01 (sample SAMEA7708320, study PRJEB35096) | sediment metagenome | biome: marine neritic benthic zone biome [ENVO:01000025]; feature: sediment [ENVO:00002007]; material: shallow marine sediment [ENVO:03000034] sea grass bed [ENVO_01000059] ... | reverse complement strand
TGTGACGGTTAAAAACATGTTGCAACATAAAGTTAAGGTATAATTGCTCGGGGCCATTCAGCGATGCCTTCTACGTAAATAAATTCGACATCGTTACAAAAAGTCGGGTTGCTTTATGTTGCTCCGGGTCCGAGTGTCTTTGGTCACCGGTGATTTCCGCCAGTACGGTGGGGCCCTGGGCTTCGCCGGGGTTTAAGCGCTTCACTTTTTTGCCAATTCGCGTAAAATGCGCGCTCTTTCCGCGGTGGCCGGCTGGGACACCGTACAGTTTTGTTGTTTTAGAGGATCACTCTCGATGGTGACTATCAGATTGTCCCGCGGTGGAGCCAAACAACGGCCTTTTTACCACGTCGTTGTCACGGATTCCCGCAATCGCCGTGATGGCCGTTACATCGAGCGCATCGGGTTCTTCAACCCCGTTGCCGCCGGTGAGGAAACGCGTCTCAGCATCGATGCAGAGCGTGCGCAGTACTGGGTAGACCAGGGCGCGAAGGCGTCGGAGCGGGTTGCCAGGCTGCTCAAGGAGCAGCAGCAGTAGGTCAACGGGAAGGGCAATCTGCCATTATACCCGTAGGCAGAATATCCGGTGTCTACGGAGTACGGGGGTGGGTGCGCGTTTTCTCCTACACCCAGCCGCGCGAAAACATTGTCTACTATCGGCCCTGGTATCTGAACCGGGAGGGTGAGTGGCAGGAACATGAACTCGCTGAAGGCCGTGTCCACGGCAAGGGTGTGGTGGCGCGCCTGGCGGGCTGCGAAAACCGTGACCAGGCCGGTTCCTTCATCGGGACCGAGGTCGGCATACGCCGCGGGCAGTTGCCTGCGACCAGGCCTGGCGAGTATTACTGGAGCGATCTGCTCGGTTTGAAAGTGGTGACCCTGAACGGTGACCTGCTGGGCACCGTGGACCATCTTCTCGAGACCGGCGCTAACGATGTGCTGGTGGTCAGGGGCGAGCGCGAGCATCTGATCCCGTTTGTGATGGAGCGGGTCGTTGATGAAGTCGACCTCGAAGCGGGCGAGATCCGGGTCGACTGGGACAAGGATTACTAGCAGGGCAGGGTGCGGTGCGAGTTGACGTCGTGACCCTGTTTCCGGAGTTGATCCGGGATTTCTGTGGCTACGGCATTCCGCGCATCGCTGTGGAACGCGGTCTGCTCAGGGTTGGAACCTGGAATCCGCGGGATTACACGACCAACCGGCACCGCAACGTGGATGACCGGCCCTACGGTGGTGGCCCGGGCATGGTGATGCAGGTGCAGCCGGTCAGCGATGCGGTTCAGGCGGCGCGCGAACAGGGTACAGGACCGGTGATCTACCTGAGCCCGCAGGGCAGGCGGTTCGATCAGACTGCGGTGAGACGAATGTCACGCTTGCCGCACATGATCCTGCTTGCGGGGCGCTATGAAGGTATTGACGAACGGGCGATCGAGCGGGAAGTCGATGAGGAGTGGTCCATCGGTGACTACGTCCTGAGCGGTGGTGAGCCCGCCGCAATGGTCTGGATCGATGCCGTGGCGCGCCTGATACCGGGGGCGCTGGGTGATGAGGAGTCGGCGGAACGTGATTCCTTCATGGACGGGTTGCTGGACTATCCGCACTACACCAGGCCCGAGGACGTAGACGGGCAAGCTGTGCCGGGTGTCTTGCTGGGTGGGAACCACGCCGACATAGAACGGTGGCGCCTGAAGCAGTCGCTCGGACGGACCTGGCAACGTCGGCCGGACCTGCTCGAGCAGATCCGACTCGATGAGGAACAGCAGGCGCTGTTGGCGGAGTTTATCCGCGAACAGCAGACGAAGTGAGCAGATTTAAACCCGCAGCAGGGGAAGAGTCATGAGCAATATCATCGAAGAACTTGAGAAAGAACAGATGACCAAGGAGGTCCCGGAATTTGCCCCCGGCGACACCGTGGTCGTTGAAGTAAAAGTCAAAGAGGGCGACCGCGAGCGGCTGCAGGCTTTCGAGGGCGTCGTCATCGGCAAGCGTAACCGTGGCTTGAACTCCGCTTTTACGGTCCGCAAGGTTTCTCACGGCGAAGGGGTGGAGCGTGTGTTTCAGACCTACAGCCCGACCGTGGCCAGCATCAAGGTCAAGCGTCGCGGCGATGTGCGTCGGGCGAAACTCTACTATTTGCGCGAGCGCTCCGGTAAGGCGGCGCGTATCAAAGAGAAGCTCTGATCTCGCGCCGGTCTCCGGCGAGTGCAGGGGTCAGTGTTACACGTCTCGATTAACGGGCAACCGCGCCGCAGGTTGCCCGTTTTTCGTTGGAGCTGGATGGAGGTCCTGCGTGCATTCTAGTGTCTGGGGGGCTTGGCAATGGGATCAAAACACTCGCTTGAGCGTCTGACGCCGCACTCCGGCAGCAGGCGTCCTGTCCCGGCAGGCAGGCCGCTGCGCGTCCGCCGTGAAGCAGCCTCGCCCTGGTGTCGCACGCCCAGCAGGTCTCTTGCCGCGCTGATGTCGCTGTGTGCGTTTGCCCTCAGCTCCGTGATCTCCGGTCCCGCGGTAGCACTGGATGCCGCCGGCCTCCGGGAGCTGGCGCAGCTTGCCCGTCTCGGTGCTCCGCAGCTGGCCTTGCGCCGAATGGACGCGGAGCAACCGGCCGCGGATCAGGATCGGGTCGAGTGGATGGCGTGGGAACAGGAACGCCTGCAGATACTTCGCAATCAGGGAATGAACCAGCAGCTCATCGAGCGAGTCGCGAGCCTCCCGGATAACGTCGATTCGCGTTTTCTGCGGCTGGCTCTGTCGCTGAAGGCGGATGCTCTGCTGCAGCTGGGGGAAGCTGGGCCGGCGCGGGCCACCGTCCGGGAACTGCTGTGGTTTCACAAGGGCGAGGCGGAGCCCGCGCAGCTGGAAGCGTGGCGGCGGCTGGTCGTGCGCAGTTATGTCCTGGAAGACCGCAACGAAGACGCCGGTCTGGCGCTGTTGCGCTACCGCCAGGACTTTGGTGCGGAGACGCCTGAGTGGCGCTGGTTGAATGCGAGGGTGATGCTGCAAAGCGGGCGTGCCGCATCCGCCTTCACACTGTTGGAGAGGGACGCCTCGCCCGAGGGACAGTTGTTGCGCGCGGTGGCGGAGCTGGCGGCATTCCCCGAGCGGGCTGCCCGTATTGAGTCGGCGGCGGTGAAGCTGGCGGAGCAAAGCGAAGCACCGGGGTTGCAAGGCGCTTACTGGGCGCTCGCGGCGCAGGCGGCCCGGCGAGCAGGAAAACGGTTCGACGAACTGCGCTACCTGGAGAGCGCGTTGTCGTTGCCGACCGAGCGCGAGCTGACACACGCCGTTCTGGAGATCGACGCGGATAATCTGTGGGACAAGTACCTGGAACTCGGCACACAGCTGGGCAATCAGGAGCAGCGGCTCATCGGCAGCGACGAGGACTGGTATTTTCCCGCGACTGAGGCCCTGGAGGAGGATCCGCTGCGGGCGCGGGTGCTGTTTGCCGTACTCGCCGAGCACGGTTCCAGCGAAAAGAGCCGTTCGGTTGCCCATGGCTATCTGGTGGGAATGCTCGATGAATTAGCCAATGGCGACGTGCTGGTGCGGCGCCTGTACCTGGATTCTGCGCGCTACGCCGAAGCCCGGGATCTGCCGCCGGTGATACGTTACCGGCTCATCGACGCGGCACTCGAATCGGGTGATCTGCAGACGGCATCCCGGCTGATGGAAGGCCTGAGCGCCCCGGCGGCCGGTAGCGACCCGTTCGAATGGGATTTGCGGCGCGCGCGGGTCAGCATCTACACGGGGGAGGTGGATGCCGGTGTCGCGCTGCTGGAAAAGCTGCTGGCGGCGGACGATCAGCAGTGGGACGGCGAGCGCGTCGATCGGCTGTTGCAGGTGGTGTTCGATCTGCAGACGGTTCAGCAGCATCAGCAGGCTCTGCTGTTGTTTTCAGCCGTGTTGCAGAAGCAGCTGGAGATGCGGCAGCGCCGTGAGCTGCTGTTCTGGATGGCCGACTCCCTGCAGGCGCTGGAAGAATATGACGAGGCGGCCTACCTGTACCTGAAATCGGCGACCTTGCAGGATCCTCTGGCGATGGATCCCTGGGCGCAGACCGCCCGCTATCGTGCCGCCAAGGCCCTGGCCGATGCCGGGTTGCTGGAGGACGCGAAGCAGATATACACGAGCCTGTTGCGGGCAACGCGGGATACCAGCCGCCGGGCGGTGCTGGAGAACGAAATTCAGCGGCTGCATCTGGTCAAGACAGCGAAGCAGAAGGGGGATTAGCGGTGGCAAGGGGCCTGCTTTTGCACGCCGTGTTCGATTCGCCCCTGGGAAGACTGGGCATCAGTACGCACGGTGGTGCCCTCGCCCGGCTGGTTTTTCTCAGTAGACACCGGAGTCTGGTTGCGCCGGTGAATCCCATTGCGCGTCAGGTCGTTGCGAAGCTGGAGGCGTTTTTGCAGGATCCCGAAAGCCGACTGGAAATCAAATTAGATCTGCCGGGTACCGAGTTCCAGAAACGGGTGTGGCGCGAGTTGCAGCGCATTCCGGTGGGAACGGTTTGCAGCTATGGCGAGCTGGCACAGCGCCTGGTCTCGGGGCCGCGCGCGGTTGGAAACGCCTGTCGGGCCAATCCGGTACCGATCGTGGTCCCCTGTCACCGTGTTGTGTCGCGCGACGGCATAGGTGGATTCGCCGGTCACAGCGGCGGCCGGCTGACGGCAATAAAGCGGCAATTGTTGCGGCACGAAGGGGTTGAAATCCCATAGCGTCGACCCAATATCCCCCAACCTCCAGCTCTGCAGGTCGCGATTCGCGAATAGGCCCGGTGGGCGGCCCTTGCAGCTGTATTTTTGATTTGCCAAATGAGGAAGACTGTTAATCATGGCGGTAGAAACCCAGAAAGAGACCCTGGAATTCCAGACCGAAGTTCGCCAGCTGTTGAATCTGATGATTCACTCCTTGTACTCGAACAAGGAAATCTTCCTGCGCGAGCTGGTGTCGAATGCGTCGGATGCCTGCGACAAGCTGCGCTTTGAAGCGCTGGCGGATGAATCCCTGTTCGAGGGTGACAGCGATCTCAAAGTACGCGTCACCTTCGACAAGGAAAAGCGAACGGTCACGGTCAGTGACAACGGTATCGGGATGTCCCGTGAAGAGGTCGTGGACAACATCGGCACCATCGCGAAGTCAGGGACTCGCCAGTTCTTCGACGCGCTGACCGGTGATCAGCGCAAAGACATGGAGCTGATCGGCCAGTTCGGTGTGGGTTTCTACTCGGCGTTCATCGTCGCCGATGAGGTAGCGCTCACGACGCGGCGCGCGGGTGTGCAGGCGGATGAAGCGGTACGCTGGGTATCCGGCGGTGAGGGCAGTTACACCCTGGAGACGGTGGAAAAAGACAGCCGGGGAACGGAGGTGACACTGCATCTGCGTGAGGGAGAGGACGAGTTCCTGGAGGGATTTCGACTGCGTAACATCATCAGCCGCTATTCCGACCATATCGGCCTGCCCATTGAAATGGCAGTGCTGGAGGAAGGGAAAGCGGATCAGTTCGAAACGGTCAATGATGCCTCGGCGCTGTGGAAACGGCCGCGGCGTGAAATCTCCGAGGAAGAGTACCGGGAGTTCTACAAACACGTTGCGCACGATTTCGGTGAACCCCTGGTGTGGACGCACAATCAGGTCGAGGGCACCCAGTCTTATACGACGCTGCTGTATATCCCCAAGCAGGCGCCGTTCGACCTGTGGGATCGCGACCGGCGTCACGGCATCAAGCTCTACGTGCGTCGCGTCTTCATCATGGACGATGCCGAACATCTGATGCCGCAGTACCTGCGTTTTGTGCGGGGTCTGGCGGACTCGGATGACCTGCCCCTGAACGTGTCGCGGGAGATTCTGCAGCAAAACCGCTTTATCGACACCATCCGGGCGGCGTCTGTGAAGAAAATCCTGGGCCTGCTCGAGAAGATGGCCAAGGACGAACCGGAGAAATACGCCGAGTTCTGGGCACAGTTTGGCCAGGTGCTCAAGGAGGGGCCGGCTGAGGATTTCGCCAACCGGGAGCGGATAGCCGGTCTGCTGCGCTTCGCGTCAACGCGCGGAGAAGACGGCGAACAGAGCGTATCGTTGCAGGATTACGTCGGTCGCATGAGTTCGGAGCAGGAGAGCATTTACTTCCTCACGGCTGACAGCTTCGCGGCGGCCAGCAACAGCCCCCACCTGGAAGTGTTCCGTAAGAAGGGTATCGAAGTCCTGCTGCTGCACGACCGGGTCGATGAATGGCTGGTTTCGCACCTGACCGAATTCGAGGGCAAGAAGCTGGTATCCGTAGCCAAGGGTGACCTGGATCTCGGCAAGTTGCAGGATGAGGAAGAGCAAAAGGCCGCCAGGCAGGCGGAGGACGAGAACAAGGATTTCGTTACCCGGATCAAGGACGTACTGGAAGATGAAGTCAGCGAGGTACAGATAAGCCACCGTCTGACCGACTCGCCGTCCTGCCTGGTTCTGGGCGAGCACGAGATGGCGATCCATATGCAGAGGCTGATGAAACAGGCCGGCCATAAGCTGCCGCTCAGCAAGCCGCGTCTGGAAATCAATCCCGACCATGCCCTGGTGCAGCGCCTGCGCGAGGAGCAGGAGCCCGAGCGTTTTGCCGAATGGTCGCGGCTGTTGTTCGAGCAGGCGATGCTGACCCAGGGCGGCCAGCTCGACGATCCGACGGCTTTTGTGAAACGATTGAACCGCATCCTGGTTGGGCTGTCGAAGGCCTAGACGGCTACACGAAACCAGGATACAAGGGCGCAGTCTCGACGCCGCGCCGTCTGCCGCGCCCAGGGGGTGCGAGCAACTTTCGGGGTGGCTATGGTGCAGTCAAAGCCGGAACTCAGGATCACGGTTTTCACGGATTACATCTGCCCGTTCTGTTATGTGGGTGACGCCCGCTTGCGACGCCTGCGTGATGAGTATGACCTCAGGGTAAACTGGTGCCTGCTGGAAATCCATCCGGAGACGTCCGCCGCGGGAGAGCCCGTTACGTCACTCAATTACAGTGCGGAAACCTGGCAGCGAATGATGGCGGCCCTCCGGGAACTCGCCGACGAGGAGGGTCTCGCCTTTCGGGAACACGACTTCACCACCAACTCGGGTTCCGCCTTGCAGCTCGCCGAGGCTGCCAAGGTTATTGATCGCGATCTGTTCTATCGTCTCCATGAAAGCCTGTTCGAAGCATTTTTTGTGCACGGGGAGAATATCGGCGACCGCGCTCTGCTGGGCCGGATCGCCCACGCAGCGGGTATGTCCGCGGATCAGATCGAGCAGGCGTGGGTGGACGAGGCGGCCGCGGCGCGCCTGCAGCACTACAAAAACGCCGCCAGAGAGCTTGGGGTTCGTGCCACGCCGACTTTCTTCATTGGCAGTCAGCGCCTGGATGGCGTGGTGCCCCTTGCGCAGCTCGTTACGGCGGCCCGGGCGGCGGGCTGAGCGCGTCGGTGCTGCGCAGCTGCCACTGGCAGGGGAGCGATGGAAGAGCAGGTCCGCATTGACAAGTGGCTGTGGGCAGCGCGCTTTTTCAAGACACGCAGCCTGGCCGCGCAGGCCGTCAGCGGCGGTAAGGTGCAGCTCAACGGCGTGCGTGTGAAGCCGGCGCGCTCGGTCAGAGCGGGCGATGAGCTGGAGATCCACAAGAGCGGATTCGCTTACCAGGTGCGCGTGCTGGGTCTTTCCGGTCGCAGGGGGCCGGCGCAGCTTGCCAGGACGCTCTACCAGGAATCCGAACAGAGCATCCGCAGGCGCGAGGCGGTGCGTGAGCAGCAAAAGCTGACGGGCGCAGGCGGACCGCACCCGCAACGCAGGCCCGACAAGAAAGCCCGCCGCCAGTTGCGGGATTTGAAACGGTAGAGTCGTGGTCGCCCCCGTTACCCCCCTGCTGACCGTAGACATTGTTATCGAGATGACCGATCGGCCGAACCGTCCCATCGTCCTGATCGAAAGAAAGTATCCACCCTACGGATGGGCGTTGCCCGGCGGCTTTGTGGATGTTGGTGAACGGCTCGAACAGGCGGCGTTGCGCGAGGCACGGGAAGAGACCTCGCTCGACGTCGACCTGGCGGTTCTGCTGGGCTGCTACTCCGATCCGGCCCGCGATGCACGCGGTCACACCGTCAGCGCCGTGTACGTGGCGACCGCCTCGGGTGAGGCGCGCGCTCGTGACGACGCGAAAAACCTGGCGCTGTACAAGCCGGCAAGCTGCCCCTCGCTCGCTTTTGATCACCAGCGCATCATCCAGGATTATCTGCGCTACCGGGAGAGCGGTCTGTTGGCGCCGTTGCGCGTCTAGCCCGCATTTCTCACGGGGCGGCGTGCAAAGACCATATTCCGTTGGGGCAAAAGGGATAGTGCAAACCGTGCAAAAGACAGCGTGTTCTCGAGAAATGCCTATCCCGGCCCTGGCTGGTCCTCGCGCGTGCGCACCGGCTCTCGAGAGCGCAGCCAGTACGGAGACGGGGCGCGCGGACGCGGCCCTAGCACAGCTCGAGGAAACCGGTGCGTGGCGGCCGCTCCCGCGACCGGCCTTCGGCCCCGTGTCGCGGACGCCGCTTGCTCTTCACTCAAGTGGTAGCTACAGCTGCATCGCTTCGAGGGGCGGAAGAGGGGCACCAGCGCACAGCGGTGGGGATCTGAGCCCCGGTGAAGCGATGACCCGCGGTGGAAGTCGAATTGATATCCCGCCCGCGGCCGGTCGCATCCCCGGCTTCGCCGGGGCCCCTGCTCGGCACCTCGAGCGGGTCTTTCGCTCCAGAGCGGCGTGCCGACACGCGCTTCCTGCGCCAGCATCCGGGATCCCGTGAGAAATGCGGGCTAGCAGTAAGCTGGTTTGTGCACGAAAGGGCTGCGACGCAGGTTGTTGAGGATTGTCAGCACCGGGTCATTGCCACCGCTGTCGATGCATAGCGTCGAGTTGCCGGACAGCTGCTCCGTCCAGCTTCCGACCGTTTCGGCAATCTGGGTGCGGATCAGCGCGAGGTCGTAATCGCGCAGGGCCATGGCGATGCGGGCTTCCTGTGCGGAGCGCGCGCGGAACAGCTGGGCCTGTTTGCCGATGGTGTTCTGCACCAAAGAGGCGAGAGTGTCGTCATCCTCCACGTGCAGGATTTTGGGTGCCCGTCCGGCTGAGCGCTGCCCGGCCTGCTTGAGCGCGAAAATCAGGCGGGCGTGATCGCTGGAGCGCGCCAGCCAGTCTGGCCCCGACTCCAGACGCTGCGCCTGCTGAGTCGTCGAAACCACCAGCACCGATAACCAGGGGTGCTCTTCACGAAGTTCCAGCGCAAAGGAAATGCCGTCGCGATCGGACAGCAGCAGGTCGACCGCGACGCCGTCGTAGTGTTCGGCCCACAGCAGGTTGCGCGCCTGTTCGGCGCGGGTAGCGCAATCGACCTCGATACCGGCTGCATTGAATCGTTGGCGAAGCGGTTCGAGTTTTGCCGTGTCCGAGGAGCAGAGCAACAGGCGGGTTATGCGGGCTTGAGTAGAAGGCATTTACGTGCTGGCTTCACAGTCGGTGAATTACCGTTAAATAACGGCGTCAGGGCGGATTTATTGAGCGCGGCGGGTGGTGTAACAGGCGCCGCTCGGGCTCCGGATTTAACCCTTTGTGTTTTAGTGATTTTCGCGCGTTGCCATGCATTTTGACGCGTATTTGCGTACCATGATTCGCTTTATTGGGGAGCGTTGAAGTTCGCCCGGCGTTTGGAGGAGAAATGCGTCCGACCCAGCTGTTGACTATTCTCGAGACCGAGTTCCAGAGTGTGCAGCACGGTCAACACACACCGGTGATGCTGTGGGGTCCGCCCGGTGTCGGGAAGTCCCAGATCGTCGCGCAGATCGCGCAACGCCACGAGGTGCCGGTAATCGACATCCGGCTTTCGCAAATGGAGCCCACCGATCTGCGCGGTATCCCGTTTCGTGTTGGCGACCAGGTGGAATGGGCGGTGCCTGCGATGTTGCCCGACAACGAACGCCACGGTCGCCTGGGTATACTGTTTCTGGACGAAATTACCTCGGTTCCGCCCAGCGTCTCGGCGGCGGCTTATCAGCTGATTCTCGATCGCAGGCTGGGTGCTTATGAAGTGCCGGATGGCTGGGCGATTTTCGCCGCCGGCAATCGGCAGGGTGATCGTGGTGTCACCTACAGCATGCCGGCGCCGCTCGCGAACCGTTTTTCCCACTACGAGCTGGACGTCAATCTGGATGACTGGGTTGCCTGGGCCTACGCCAATGGCATCGACGAACGCCTGATCGCATTTCTGCGCTTTCGTCCCGAGCTGCTGTTCGAGTTTGATCCGGCGCACAACCCGGTAGCCTTCCCGTCCCCGCGTTCCTGGGAGTTTGCACACAGGGCGCTGCAGAAATTTGCCGGCAGCTCCGGGGTCCTGGTCGAGGCGCTGCAAGCCTGTGTCGGACCGGCGGGCGGTATCGAACTGCACGCGTTTGTCGACAATCTGGACAAGTTGCCGGATATAGACGCGATTACGCGCGGGGAGTCGGTGCCCGTTCCCAAGGAGACCGATCTCCAGTACGCGGTGGCGTCGGCCCTGGTCGGACGTGCCATACGCGCGCGCAACGACAGCGATGCGCAGACGGTTTTCGGTCACATCATCGATTATGCGGGTGCCTTTCCGCAGCGCGAGATGGGCGTCATGTTGATCTCGGATATGCACCGCGCCATCGGCCAGGACCTGTTCCAGGTGCCGCAGTTCGCCAAGTGGGCGAAGGCCGTGGCAGATGTCATGCTGTTTGATATGTAACTGAATTGCGGAGATACCCGCACCTCGATGTCCGACGAGATCGAAACCAAACTCAGTGCAGCGCGTACCCGCCTGATTCTGGACCGGCCGTTCCTGGGAGCGCTGGTGTTACGCCTGCCCCTGAAAGCAACCAGGCCGGAGCGCTGCAAAACCATCGGTACTGATGTGCGGGCGCTCTACTACAACCCCGAATACATCAGCAGACTGACTCTGGAGCAGACTCAGTTTGTGCTGGCCCACGAAGCGCTGCACTGCGCCCTGTCGCACTTCGCGCGTCGCCAGCATCGAGTCAAGCATCGCTGGGATATCGCCTGTGACCTGGCGATCAATCCGCTGTTGTTGAAAGACGGACTGAAACCGCCGCCCGGGGTCCTGCTGAAGAGTGGCTTCGAGGGCATGATGGCCGAGGAGATCTATCCCTATATCGAGGAGGACGAGGAGGATCAGCCCCACGACGATCATTTCTACAACGAAGAAGAAAGATCCGCAGGTTCGGCCGGTGCTCAGCCGCTGGATAACGACGACCGGCAGCAAGCCGGTTCCGGCGCCGGCGAGAGTGACGCCGAGCAGAGTGGAGAGGGACCGCGCGCGCTGTCCGAAACCGAGCGCGAACAGCTGGCGGTGCAATGGCGGCAGCGGCTCGCGGGCGCAGCGCAGCAGGCCATGCAGGCGGGCAAGCTGGGTGCCACCATGGCGCGTCTGGTGGAGCACCTGCTGCAGCCGCAGCTGCCGTGGCGGATGCTGCTGGCGCGCTACATGACCGCGGCCGCTCGTGACGATTACAGCTATCAGCGGCCGTCACGCCGCGAGGGGGATGCCATACTCCCGACGCTGAAGAGCACGCAGATAGACGTGGTGGTGGTGCTCGACACCAGCGGCTCGGTGACAGACACCGAAATGCAGGAGTTCGTTTCCGAAATCAATGCCATCAAGGGGCAGATGCGGGCCAGGATCGTGCTGCACGCCTGTGACGCCGAGCTGTGCCGGCACGGCCACTGGGTGTTCGAGCCCTGGGAGGTTTTCAGCCCGCCCGGTGACGTTTACGGGCGGGGCGGTACCAGCTTCAAGCCAGCGTTCGACTGGCTGGAGCGCGAGGGACGCGAGCCGGAACTCCTGGTGTATTTCACGGACGCTGAGGGGGACTTTCCCAAAACAGAACCGAATTTCCCGGTCATCTGGCTGGTCAAGGGGCGTGGCAAGGTGCCCTGGGGCCAGCGCATCCAGCTGAACTAGGGCCTGTGCACAGGCGCTGTCACCCTCAGCTTCAGAAATTGCCAATTCTGGCCGATATCCTGATGCTGGTGGACCCTTCCGCGTCCGCAGCGGGACTGGCACGACACAACTGCACGGAAGCCAACCAAGCGCATTGCTTTCAGGCGCAGCATCCGGCAGGTGGTACGATCCGATGGCGACCATTCTCGAAGCTGATCAGATACGCGCAATCGAGAAGCGCATCGAGCGGATCTATGAGTTGCCTGCGATGCCCGAACTGGGGCGCCGCATCCTGCAGCTGCGATCCGACCCCAATGCCGGCGCCCAGCAATTGGCGAGCATTGTCCAGCTCGATCCCAGTCTGGCCGCGCAGGTGATTCGCTACGCCAGCTCCTCCTACTACGGCTACCGCGGGCGTATTACCAACATTCAGGACGCGATCAGTCGGGTGCTCGGGTACGACCTGGTACTCAATCTGGCGCTCGGGCTGGCCGCTGGACGTTCGTTCCGCATTCCCGATGAGGGGCCTCTGGGCCTGTCGCGGTTCTGGCAACACGCCGTGCTCTGTGCCGTGCTGGTGCAGAAAATCGGCGAGACCCTGGCCACGCCGCTGCGGCCCGAACCGGGATTCAGCTACCTGTGCGGGCTGCTGCATGACTTCGGCGTGCTGCTGTTGGGACACCTGTTTCCGCCGGAATTCCAGCTGCTCAACAAATTTGCCGCGGCCAACCCGGACAAGACGCTCACGGAGCTCGAATGTCGACTGCTGGGCATGGGAGGGGCGAGGGAATTGCTGGCGCTGGGGCACGCACGGATCGGGGCCTGGCTGATGCAGGCCTGGAAGATGCCGGAGGCAATCGGCGTCACCCTGCTGGAGCACAATAATCCGGAATACCGAGGTGCCCACGAGGTGCCCGTGCACCTGGTGCAGCTGTCCAATTTTCTGCTGCGTTACGCCCCCGAGTTGCCGGATGCAGCGCAGATACCGCAGGAAAACGTCAGGGTCCTCCAGGTGCCGCCGGAACAGCTGCTGGAGGTGGCAACGCAGGTACTGGAGGCAAAAGACGAAATTCTGGCCCTCTCCGCGCTGGCGGCCCGCGCTTCATAAATCGACCGCATCCCCTCATACATTCTACTGGGTTCTATTTCGCTGCGGCGCCGGGGATAATTGCCGCTTGCTAGCTCGCGGTCCGCGTTCAGTCGGGCCGTGTCAGACACTTGCGGATCCGCGCCGCCAGGCGGTGGACCCGCACGGCAACAGGAGAAACCAGATGCGCGTGATTCTGCTCGGCGGCCCGGGAGCCGGAAAGGGAACCCAGGCCAATTACATCAAGGAGAGGTACCGGATTCCCCAGATTTCGACCGGTGACATGCTGCGGGCAGCGGTGAAGGAGGGAACCCCTCTCGGGCTCGAGGCAAAAAAAGTCATGGATGCCGGCGGCCTGGTGTCGGATGACATTATCCTGGGACTGGTCAAGGAACGCATCGCCCGGGACGACTGCGCCAACGGTTTCCTGTTCGATGGCTTCCCGCGCACCCTTGCCCAGGCGGAGGCGCTGAAAGACCAGGGCGTGGCGATCGATGCGGTTGTGGAAATCGATGTGGACGACGAGGAAATTATCAAGCGTATGAGCGGCCGCCGGGTACACCCGGCATCGGGCCGGACCTACCATGTGGTGTTCAATCCGCCCCAGCGGGAAGGCACGGACGACGTAAGCGGCGAGCCGCTGGTGCAGCGGGACGACGACAAGGAAGAGACGGTACGCCAGCGGTTGAAGATCTATCACGAGCAGACCGAGCCTCTGATCGGTTATTACTCCGGTTGGGCGGAACGCGGCGAAGAGGCTGCACCGCGCTACGTCCGGATCGCCGGTATCGGCAAGGTCGAGGACGTCCGCGACACCGTTTTCGCGGCGCTCGGGTGACGCCGGCCGTCTGCTGCGATTGCGGGGTCGGCCTTCTTTGCTGTCGAGATTTTTTACATTTTGCGAGCCGCCGGAGGCGACATATTGCGCCTCACTGCGGCGCTGTCGTCAAAAATGTGTCGTTTCTCAGGTCCTGTTAGCGCGGAAAGACTGTTGAAAACACCTTCTGAAACCTTCGGAAATTGACTGAACAGGGTGTAAGAAAATGGCGTCTCTGTCCCCGCGGCATGTGAGTCAAGGCACCGGGTTGAGGCGCGTCGAGCGTCTATCTCTCTGTTGGCCATATTAAAAAAATCTGATGCTCATAATTGGGCGGGTGTACGGCTGGCCGAGGCTGAAAGATGTCCCGGTGCGCGCTTTCCCTCGGCCGGTCTCGTCGGGGATCTTGCCTGTTTGTTCTTTTGTCGGAACCGGAGTAACTTTCTAGCTGAACCATCCCAGCAATCCGGGCTGGGGCCGGATTTAAAAACGGATAATAATAGATCGGCTGATAACAAGAAATGGCGATAATCGTCCTGTGGGTCAGCGTTGTCGCGGGAGTTAATTCGAAGCATGGGTTCAATTAATCTGGATGGGACGGAAGGGGCCGGCGCACAGAAGATCCTGAGTCTCCTGGACGCACTGCGTCACTCGCAGTCGGGGAGCGCGATCTATGGCCAGGTCGAGCGGATGCTGGACGACGTGGTCACCAGCCGCACCGGTGTAGAGCGCGCCTACGTTAAGATCATCGATCAGCTGCTCGACGCCTACCAGGCGCATCTGCGCGCCGGATCACCGCTGCAGGTGCAGGTCCGCCTGCTCAAGGCCCGTCTACAGCCACCGCTGACGAGGTCCGATCTGGCGGCGCTGGCGGACTACGTCGAGCAGTACTCCAGCCAGATCGAAGCCCTCAAGCAACTCGACACCGGTCTGTTTGAAGACGCCGTCGGGCCGCTGTTGCAGTCCTTCGGTATCGTCGAGACGG
>CAJICB010000594.1_pt1 | contig 15036 bp, 12 predicted proteins | sample 9199491 | NCBI WGS metagenome assembly CAJICB01 (sample SAMEA7708320, study PRJEB35096) | sediment metagenome | biome: marine neritic benthic zone biome [ENVO:01000025]; feature: sediment [ENVO:00002007]; material: shallow marine sediment [ENVO:03000034] sea grass bed [ENVO_01000059] ... | reverse complement strand
TCGGAACCGTTTGCCGTCGCCTACGGCCAGAGTCTGCTGAACAATGCCATGATCATAGACATCGGCGCTGGCACGGTGGATTTCTGTATCATGCACGGCACCATACCGTCCGAGGAGGATCAGCGAACCGTGTTTACCGCCGGCGATTACATCGACCAGCAATTGTTTAACGCCCTATCCGAACGCTACCCGAATGCTGACTTCAATATGAACATGGTACGCCGCTTCAAGGAAGCGCACAGCTTTGTCGGCGTGCGGGTAGCGTTCGGATAAGGCGTTAAACAACTGCTGGTCGATGTAATCGCCGGCAGTAAACACGGTTCGTTGATCGTCCTCGGACGGTATGGTTCCGTGCATGATGCAGAAGTCCACGGTACCGGCGCCGATGTCGATGATCATGGCGTTGTTGAGCAGGTTCTGACCATAGGCGACGGCAAACGGTTCGGAGGTCACCATCAGGGAGTCAACATAGTCGGATACGGCGCGTTTGATGGCCAGCTTGTTGGCCGTGAAGGATTCAGCGGGCACGCCAACGACAGCGTGTACTTTGCGATCCTTGTTGTCTTCCACCAGATTTACCAGATAGCGAATCAGCTCTTTGACGGCTTCTTCGTCGCGCGTGGTACCTTCTTTGATGACACCGCGCTCCAGCGGCCTGCATATATCCAAGGACAAGCGGTTGGAAAGCGCCTGTTCGCCCAACAGAACCGGTTTGCCGAGCACTTTCTGGGCGATAAAGTCCTTGGGCCAGCCAACATAGCTTTCCACCCATTCGCGGTGCTCGTCGCTCGACGCAATCGCACTTCTGGAGGTGCCCAGGTCGATGCCGATCTTCAGTGTAGAATCATCCGTTTCGTTCCCGTCCATATCTCTCGTCTCCTGCTGTTGGCGACTGCTTGTGTCGCAAGTACTCGTGTACGCCCTTTTCGAGAAAGGACGCGATTGTTTCCCGATAAGCCGGGGTATTCAGTTTCATCTCTTCATCCACATTGGTGATGCACGAGACCTCCGCCAGCACGCTGGGCGCGTCAACGCCCAGCAGTACGACAAAGGGTGCGGTTTTTACACCGAAGTTGCGCATTCGGTTGTCGAGCTTGTGAATATTGTTAAACAGACTGTGTTGAATCGAGGTGGCCAGCGCAGCGGACTCCTGGTGTTTCATGGTATGGCCGATTTTCGTGATCATGGTCTTGAAATCGGCCATGCGATACTGTGAGTCGGTGTTTTCCAGCTTCGCCAGTTCGATAGTCGCCGTGTCGGGCGGTGCACCGAAATAATAAGTTTCGATGGTCTTCACCCGCACATCGGGGAAAGCGTTGACATGGATAGAGACGAACAGGTCGGCCTGGTTCTCATTGGCGAAGTCCACGCGCTGGTTCAGGCGCAGGGTTGTATCCGCGTCGCGGGTCATGAGAATCCTGTAGCGGCCGAAGCTGCGCAAGCGGTCGCGCAGCCGCAGGGCGATATCGAGCGCGATATCCTTTTCCATGGTGCCCAGGGCGCCGATCGCTCCCGGATCTGTCCCTCCGTGCCCCGGATCGATGACAATGGTTCTGACGTCGAGGCCGAACACCGCGGTCAATGGAGTGTGATCGTCACGCAGCAGCGTATCGAAATCGGACCAGCTTCCGGATTCGATGCCCGGGAACTGTGCCGGTCCGTCCAGCATTGCGAAGTCGAACGCGGCCGGAATGAACGGTAGATACGCCGGACTGTGCACGGTCTGGACCGGTTGCGGCGGTTCTGGATTAGGTGGAGGCGACTGAAGTGCGGCGCTTGGCTTCGGCTCTTGTCTATCCAGGAAAACGGCCGGGCCCAGGTAGCCAAGCGCGGGTCCGAACACCAGCGTTATGCCCAGCAAGGCCCAGGTTGTCCGTCGACGCGAATCCGATACCGGGCGAAGCCGGTGTCGGGGGCGACGGCGTAACTCCCCGAGATGAAGATTGTCCTCGTAGAGGCTTTGCAGCATCGCGTGACGGTCTGGTGCTTGATGGTCAATCCCTTTTGGCAACGCGGCACGCCACTCGGAGCCTAGAGCTCCAGTGTCCAGGTTTCACCGGCGGCGGGTTGGCCCCAGTTCCGACGGCCCGGGGCCGAAAAAACGACCAATGGCCGTCGCTCAGCGAAATTCACGTCAAATAATCGCCACTCGCAACAATTCATGATATGTCAAGCGCTTAGCTGCTAACGCCTTATGCTATCGTACCTAGGCCTGGCCTTTGCCGAGCCTGAATAAAGGTAACCAGGGACGCAAACCGCCACCTCCGTGTCAAAGTAGCAATTCGCGTGCCGTGTTGTTCAAATGGAGAGAAACGGGTATCACACGGTGTCGACAGCATCCTGTACGGGGCGAATTCATGATCAAATTGTTTTGGGGGAGGTATCTTAAAACGCTTAAACAGTGGATCGTCATCGCTGCGAATGCGGTTCACGCAGACATTCGGTGTGTAGGGAGAGAGAAAAGGCGGAAACCGCTTCGGGTCCGCCCGGTTTTCGCCCGGTCGAGTTATGTGCTGTTGTGCTGAGTGCCGATAAAGTAGCAACGGGCGCTCTGCGCGATGTCTAATATAAACAGCCAGACAGGTTTTGGTTAGATGGCTGGAAACCAGATGGATATCGATGCGGTAATCGATCTGGCATTCGTGAGTGGCCGGGTCCAGCGTGACCTGGCCAATCACGTTCGACAGGAAATCCTCAGGGGCCTCACGGCTCAGTGGTTCCGGATTCTCGGCAATTGCGCACAGAATCCTCTCGATTTTGATCTTCGGTGATATCGTCGAGCATCGACGCGGCGGTATATTCGCTGTCCTTGCCAGAAACCCTATCCAGCGGCCGATCTCAGCAACTTGTCCGCGCAGCCCCGATCTTCAAGTTGCGGCAGAGGGTGTGTAAGACCAGCGGCAGTTCAATTTCCTGCAACAGAATGGGTGCGGCGCAGCTCCGGGGTTCACGTTCAGCGAAGCTGTAATGCGCGAAGAGTCCGTTTTACTGTTCACAAGACAGGTGCTCTTGGGGGAAGTGAGCTAGGCCGCGTCTCGGAGACTCTGGTGAATACTCGGTAGTTAAAGGAATCGGATCAGCCGAACAATTATGTGTAGTAGTTCAGATCGAATCTGGACCACTACAGTTAATGATCAGGAGTTGCTGTCTCATGAGAAGGCTGTCGGTGTGCGGACAGCCTGGCAACGTCAACCTTTGAGTTTCTCGTATTCTGCATAGGTGACGAGATATTCTCGCTCCATGGCCGCGTATCTGTTTTCCAGGTCGGCATAGGCTCTTACCTGTTCGTTCAGTTCCTGGTGCAGTCTTTCTATGGAGGCGCTGGACTGCCTGTCTTTTTCCAGTTCCTGCTTGAGCAGTGTTGAAAACTGCTCCTGCAGGAAGTTGTTTTCTTCCTGGACTATGCCGATGACATTACTCAGCTCACCGTGCTTTGCCTGCAGCTCCTCGAGCGCATCCTTTATGCGATCCTGTTCCGCCAGCTCAAGCTCGAGCTCTGAAAGCATACCGTTGAGCGCTTTGATTTTCTGTTCCTGGCCGGCTATCACATGTTTGATGCGCCCGACGCCTTCTCCGATACTATCCACCGAGTTGGTAATGCCGAGTTCTGGTTTCGGCAGGTCGGACCTGTCGGTAGCCGTGCACAGATTGGCGATGATAGCGTTGAATTCATGCTCTACAAGACCAAGTTGACTTTCCAGGTGTGCGTTCTGTTGTCTGAGTTCTTGCAGCGTTTCCTTCAGCTCGGGAGACTGCTCATCTTCCGGAAGCGCTCGTTCGATTTCAGCATGGAGCCTCCCGTTGAGTTCTCTGGTGTTGGCATACTTGTCCTTTATCGCAAAGAACTGGTCCTTGAATTGTTCGAGATTTGCGACACGCGTCGCGTAGGCCTGAATCCGCGACTGGAGCGCTTCAATCAACGCTGACTGATGCTCATTTGCTGTTTCGCCAGGCGTATCTTCCGCCGGCACAAAAGGCTTGAGCCTGTCTGATATCAGTGTCCAGAATTTCTCTTCGTCCAGGCCGCTGTTGTCAATCGCCTCGCGTTCCCCACGGAGAAAGCTCAAACGTGTTTCGATGATGTTATTGAGCTGCGGATCTGAGCTCTCCTCGGTTGCGAGCCGCGCCAGCTTCGCTTCTGCCCGCAGTATTTCTTCCTGGAGCAGCGCGGTGTAACGATCAATGGCAAGAGTTTCCGCTGGTCTCTGGGCTGCGTCAGCGTGTTGCCGGGCTAGCAGACGGCGGTTGGTCATATACAGGTACACGGCATAAGCGCTGACCAGAATCAGTGCTTCCAACACGAGGTATATCGAATAAGCGCCAAACTCCATGCGATAAGCTATCCGTCTACTGTTACCCAAGACTTGACCCTACGAGCAGGATCGCATCATCAGCCCAGGGTTTGGCTCGTGCTCCAGATCAGGATAGTAAAGTCCCTGTATCTGGTAAGCAGGCTCTTCAGTGTCGCGAAACTGAGTGTCTTTGATGCAACTAACTGCTGAGCACCCGACACTCGCAGCTCTGGGCTGGGCCGAGCTGCCGAGCTGATGAGCAACGACGACTGCTATCTCGCCGTACAGCCGTCGGGCCGCTGCAGCGAGTGCTGTTATCGCATCGGTGGCCGGTCCGGGGGTCTGGCTGATTTCAGTAAAGCAATCGCTGAGTTCGTGGGCCAGTTGCTCGATTTTTCGGAATAGCCCCAAGCCTATCGATGTCTGTTGGGTTCGGGGCGTGGGTTTCGGTGCCCTTGTCTTGGCGGCTTCAGCGTCTGTCGCGGTTGACTGATCGCAGGCGAGGAACAGTTTCATACCGAACGTGCGTTGCAGGCGGGTTTCCGAATTGATCAGAAAGTCTTTGCGAAAGACGACTACGCCAGCGTCGTTGCACAGGTCCCAGGGTAGCCGCGACCCGGTACTGATCATTGCGCTGGTGAGCCTGGTTTTCATGCCTTCTCCATAGCCGAAAATATCGATATTGTCAGGTAAAACAAACACCTATGACATATTTCGTCTAGCGCCTGGGCCGCCCCGCCATGGATAAGCGGACCGCTTGCAGCTACGTACCCATATCATTAGTAAGTGAAGGTAAACTGTTAATTCAACGCGTTAACGGCTAAATCGGGGTCGAATTTAGATTTCTCGCTGTTTCGCAAACAAGAAACGCCCCTCGGAGAGGGGCACTAACTCAAGGAACGTACAGAGAAGGACCCTGTGCTGTCCCTGGCGATTTGTTACTCCAGCGGCAACCGGGAGCTGGAACGGGCCGCTGCGGTGCTCTTCCCGTGCGTAGCTGTGGAGCGGAGCCGCTTGCGCGACTCTGTCACCGCTGACTTCAGCGGGCGTGTTACCGTCCAGTCAAGCCAGCCGGTGAAGACCTAGGCCCGCTGCTGTTGTGATCTATGGCAGACGAGACAGGATTCACCACTATCTTTTCACGCGATATCGTGCGGCGTGAGGGTTTTTCAACGGCCTCCTAGGTTCTGCGATAGGCGAGGCAGTAGAGCACTGGCAACACAAACAGCGTCAGCAGGGTGGATGAAATAATGCCACCGATGACAACTGTGGCGAGCGGTCGTTGTACTTCGGCGCCCGTTCCGACATTGAGTGCCATTGGCAGAAACCCGAGGCTGGCGACCAGCGCTGTCATCATTACGGGGCGCAGGCGCTGCACCGCGCCTTCGACGACCGCCTGCTCGATAGCGATCGCTTTGGTACGCAGGTTACGAATGAAAGACAGCATGACAACACCGTTTAATACGGCCACGCCCGACAAGGCGATGAAACCCACAGCTGCCGAGATGGACAGTGGCAAATCCCGTAAGGCGAGGGCGGCTACGCCGCCGGTCAATGCCAGGGGAACACCGGTGAACACCAGGGCGGCGTCTTTAGCGGAACTGAACGCCATGAATAACAGTCCGAAAATAATCAGCAGGGTCACAGGCACAACCACGGATAAACGACGTGAGGCCGAGATCAGCTGTTCGAAGGTACCACCGTAAGCCAGCCAGTAACCCGGGGGGATGCTGACCTCGCGGCTCACCGCTTGTTGTACGTCTGCGACGAAGCTGCCGAGGTCGCGGCCGCGGACATTGGCCGTCACAAACACTCTCCGCTTGCCATTTTCCCGGCTGATCTGGTTGGGCTCGATAGCATAGGCGATTTTTGCAACTTCGCCGAGTGGGATGGCTTCGACTGGATCCCGGGCGAGGCCCAGAACGTCGGCATCACCGGCCACCTCGATTTCGCCCGGGCCACGCAGACGAATCGGCAGGCGGGCCAGAACGTCAAGATCAGTGCGTAAGGCTTCCGGCAGGCGCACGACCACGTCAAATCGCCGGTCACCCTCGAACACCTGGCCGACGGTCTCACCGCCGACCGCAATGCCCAGCGTGTCCTGCACGTCGCTTACATCCAGCCCGTAGTACGCCAGACGCTCGCGGTCTGGAGAAACGGTCAGAATGGGCAGCCCGCTGACTTGTTCGGTGCGCACGTCGGCCGCACCCTGCACGGCGGACACCACGGTTTCAATCCGTTCCGCCAGTTCCACCAGGGTATCCAGATCATCGCCGTAGACCTTGACAGCAAGGTCCGAGCGTACGCCAGCAATCAATTCGTTGAAACGCATCTGGATGGGTTGGGTGAATTCATAGTTGTTTCCGGGAATGCTCCAGACCGCTTCCTCTATCTCAGCCACCAGAGCGGATTTGGTCTTGCGCGGGTCCGGCCATTCGGAGCGCGGTTTGAGGATAATGAAAGTATCCGCCACGTTGGGCGGCATGGGATCGGTCGCCACTTCGGCTGTTCCTATCTTGGTGAATACGTGGGAGACCTCTGGAAAATCGCGTATTCTGGATTCCAGTGCAGTCTGCATTTCCACCGCCTGGCTAAGGCTGGTTCCCGGAATGCGCAGGGCGTGCATGGCGATATCGCCCTCGTCGAGATTCGGTACGAACTCTGCACCCATTCGACCCGCCTGTAGTCCGGCCAGCAACACCAGCGCGGCGGCCAGTGTTATCACCGGCCATCTATGCGCCAGCGCAACCCCTAAGGCAGGTTGGTAAATGCGCCGCAGCGAAAGCATGAAGACGTTCTCTTTTTCTGCCACCCGGCCACGCACAAACAAGGCCACCGCGGCCGGCACCGCAGTGACGGAAAGAATCAAGGCGCTGAGCAAAGCGGTAACCACGGTAAAAGCCATGGGATGAAACATTTTGCCCTCCACACCGTCGAGAGCGAAGATGGGGATATAGACAATAAGTATAATGGTCACCCCGAACACGCTGGGTCGAATCACCTCCACGGTTGCCTCACGAACAATACGCAGGCGTTCGTTCAGGTCTGGCAGGGTGCGTAAATGGCGCTGCTCATCGGCAAGCCGACGCAGACAATTCTCGACGATGATGACAGCGCCGTCCACAATCAGACCAAAATCGAGGGCTCCCAGACTCATCAGGTTGCCCGATACCCGGGAATGCACCATACCCGTAATCGTCATGAGCATAGCCAGCGGCATCGCCGCCGCCGTCACCAGTGCAGCGCGCCAGTTACCCAGTAGCAGGAGCAGGACGGCGATCACCAGGAGGGCGCCCTCGGCCAGGTTTTTCTGCACCGTGGCTATGGTCTTGTCCACCAGGGCAGTCCGGTCGTACAGTGATTTCAATTCGACACCCTCGGGTAGTGACGGCTTGATGGTCTCGAGTTTCTGTGCCGTGGCGCGTGCCACCTGGCGGCTGTTTTCACCGATCAGCATGAATACCGTACCGAGCACGACTTCACGGCCAGACTGTGTTGCAGCACCGGCACGCAATTCACTGCCGAGCTGAATTAGGGCTACGTCATGGAGGGCAATGGGCACGCCGTTACGCCTGGCTACGGTGATGGTGCGGATGTCGTCCAGGCTCGTGACCTGTCCGGGTGAGCGGATCAGATACTGGGCACCACTTCGTTCAATGAAAGCAGCACCCGTGTTGGCGTTGTTGCGTGCCAGCGCCGCCATGACATCCCGCAGTGTCAGGTCGTGGGCAAGCAGCTTGTCGGGGTCGGGCAGTATGTGGAACTGTTTGGTGTAACCGCCGATGGTGTTGACCTCGACCGCGCCGGGCGTTTGACGCAGCTGCGGGCGCACGATCCAGTCCTGCACGGTACGCAGCGCCATGGGATCGTGTGTAAACCCTTCGGTGGTGGACACGGTATACATGAATATCTCGCCGAGGCCGGTTGCTATCGGCCCCATGGCCGGTTCGATACCGTCTGCCAGCTGGTTCTTGACTTCGACCAGGCGCTCGCTTACCAGTTGCCGTGCCAGATAGATATCCGTGTCATCCTGGAAGACGACTGTCACCTGGGACAGGCCGTACCGCGATATAGAACGCGTGTAGTCGATTCCCGGAAGGCCAGCCATGGCCGTTTCGACAGGAAAGGTGATCCGCTGCTCGACTTCCAGTGGAGAATATCCCCGGACTTCGGTATTGATCTGTACCTGCACATTGGTGATGTCCGGTACCGCGTCGATGGGCAATTTGCCGAAGTTGTAGACGCCGAGGCTCGCCGTCCCCATAGTAACTACCAGCACCAGCCAACGATGCGCGAGCGAGAAGGAGATGATTCGGTTCAACACGGCGGCATTCCTCTAGAGCTCGCGAAACGGACGTACAGCGCCACGTATCTTGGCAGGCTGTCAGTGGTCATGGCTTGCTCCGGATTTCTCGATGTCCGCCTTGATCAAATAGCTGTTGGCCGTCACGTACTCGGTGCCGGGTGCCAGCCCGCCCAGCACCTCGACCCAGTCCCGGTTTCCGCGCCCCAGCTCCAACATGCGTACCTCATAGGTGTCGCCGAAGCGGGCGAAAACGACCTGATGATCGCGAAAGCGCTGCAGGGCGGAGCGTTTGACAGCCAGCGGCGTTGGATACTCGGCGACCTCGACCAGGCCGCGAACAAACTGTCCCAGTCGCAGCAGGCCTTCTGCATTGTTAATCGGCACTCGAGCGCTGACACTCTGGCTGGCGTGCGCCGCGAGTGGAGATATCCAGTCAATCACAGCCTGAGTACGATATTGGCCGTCGAGTGTCTCGACAGCGACACTCTGTCCGACGCGAACCTGCTCGAGATCGCGACTGAAGAGGTCCAGTTCGACCCACACCTGTGTGACGTCTGCGATGATGAACATCGGCGCGTCACCTGTGGCTTCGCCGACCTGAACATCGCGTTTGACTATGATTCCCGCGATCGGCGCCTTGACCGGATAGGTCTGCAGGCTTTCGTTGCTTTGAACGGTAGCCAGGACGTCTCCGACATCGACTCTGTCTCCGAGATTGCGGCGTATCGACTGAACCATGCCTGCAAACCGGGGTCGCACTTGTGACAAGCGATCAGGATCGGCCTGCACACGTCCGGTTAAACTCAAAGTCTCATGAATGGTTACGGGGCCCGCGGTTTCAGTCTCTATGCCGGCTTCTGTGGCGATTGTTTCAGGGATCTGTGTACGTCCTTCATAGTTCGGATAGCTCCACTGGTATTGCCGTCCCTCGAACACCGCGCTGACAGTTACATCGAAGGAATGTGGCTCGACGACTTCGGCTCGGCCCCGCAGGTAATTATCTTCCGGTTCAAATCTGAATCGATCCAGGCGACCGTCAAGGCGTTTCAGCTCGATATTCAGATCGACCTGAGCAGGCATAAGCGGTCTGTTATCCTGGTAAGCGTATACGTGAAACTCTGGTGGGACACCCCTCTCGAATATGGCAATTTCGACTGCGAAGTTGCCGTCCTCGAGCAGCCGGCCACCGTGCGGTCCTTTTTCCATCTCCTCAGTCTGGGCTCCATGCATCCCGTGCCCGTCGTGGGCATGATCGTGCGGCACGTGAGAACCTCTGAATATCAAGGCGGCGAGCGCGCCTGCAGCGAGGATAATAAACGCGGTGATGAATATATCGCGATTCATGGTGTCGCTCCTGTCATCAGCTCGGCGCCGGTTAGTCGATCGATTTCTACCTGATAACGGTGATAGTCGGTTGCGGTACTGACCGCTTCGAGTCGCGCGTCGAGCAGCGTGCGTTGCGCACTGAGTAACTCCAGAAAGGAATAACGTCCCAGGGCGTAACCCTTTTCCAGGTCGCGTAGCACGCGCCCGGCTTCCGGGATGACTCGCCGACGCAGGGTTTCAACTGCTGTACGGCTGTGCAACAGTTCCTGATGGATTTCAAAGAGTGTGGCGTACAAGTCGACCCGGCGTTGCTCGAAACCGAGCGGCTCGGCCAATGCCAGCATCTCGGACTCTTCAATGGCGGGCGCTGCGCGGCGCCGATTGCCAAGCGGCATACTCGCAGACAGCACGAGCGCGACATCATCGGAATCGCGGAGATATCGGACGCCGCCGGCGACATCGACGTTTGGTCGACGATCTGCCCGGGCAAGACGCATGCGCGCTTCTGCCAGGCGCTGTGCCGTCGCGAAGCGGACCAGGTCCGGATTTTGATCGAGGAGGCGCTCCAGGTTTTCGAACTGTTCAACATCGTTCAGCGCGAACAGATTAGCTTCAGCCTTGCCGAAATGCGCGGCCGTGTCACCCCAGGAAGCGGCCAGGCGCAGTCGCGACACCGCCAGCTGATGTTGCGCGTGTTCCAGCGCAATTTCGGCACGGGCTACTTCAATAATGGCACGGCTGTGTTCGGCCGCTGGTGTTTTTCCGGCGGTGAAACGACGTTCGACGACCTCCAGTGTGTGGTTCACCAGCTTCATGGTGTCGCGTGCAATGTCGAGTCTCTCCTGATTCGTGACCACCGACAGAAACAGTTCCGTCGTCTTTGCCAGCAGGTCCAGTCGCTCAGCGTCTTGCTCATTTCGTAGCAGGTCGGCCTCTCGCCGCGACAGCGCGCCGCGCAGCTGCGGCTGGTTTCCGAGTTCGAGTACCCGTGCCAGGCTGAGCGTGGTTTCCATAATATCTGCGCCACTCGCATCGCCGCTCCCGGCAAAGTTCTCGAACTCAAGTTTTACGCTCAGCGGGGTTGGCAGGCGCGCAGCGCGTACGCGCGCCTCCGCGGCATTGGCTTGGTATCTGGCACCTTGAAGTGCCGGGCTGCGCTCGAGTACGTGCTCGATAGTCTGTTTGAGCGTAATCGGTGGCTGTGTGTCGGATGCTGTGGCGGGCACAGCCGGTATACTCCAGAGCACCGCCACCAGGTAAATCAGGGATCTCATTGACTTGCTTCTCCCGGCCGGGCGCCAAGCCTGGCCAAGTCGGTCGTGTTTGTGCACAGTGCGCAGACGTACGCTGCCGTTGGGGCACGCTCAAGCGGGCCGAGCCGGTGGCACGCTATTGGGGGCTATTGGAGTTACTGGCGCGGAGGCGCGCGCAGGGGCGGGGTAAGGTGATAGAACGCGTGGCCTAGGCTCGTTGCGGTTCGAAATGAGGGGTGCCGGGTGCGTGAATCGACGATCGGCAATAAGGCCAACAGGAAAACGGTCAGGAGTATATTCAGCGGCTTGTCGCCAAACGGCTTTACCAGGCCATCCGGGGTGGCTTCGAATGCGATAGCTTCATCGTGGTGCGCTTCGTCGTGCGCATCTGAGAGTAAATGCAGATCAATGGTGTGTTGGTGAGACAAGGAGCCGGGAGCCGTGTCATGATGCAAGTGATAGTGATGGGGTGCCAGGGTCAACATGAGGACAGCGACAACCATCAACCAGACGATCGATAGACACCGACAACGCATTTTCCGCAGCGACAACATGGGAGGGTAAGTGTAGCAGCGTTCCGGCGGTCGTGACAGTCGCCACAAAGCAGCGGAATCGGAGTCCATGATGGTTTCCTTATCGGTGTTGATCAGCGGGTGCCTAATGAAACCGGAAGAACGCGAAGCACAGGATCACGGCCGTGGGGGGGCGTGAATCAGCGATGTCGAGCTGGACTTTCCGCGAGACAGGAGGCACCGCTGTGCTTACAATCGAGCCCTGCGGAGGTGACTATGAGCACAAACCAGGATAAAGATGTTCCTCGTGTCCTCTCGCCGGCCGAACTGCTCGCCTGGGCCGAGGACAACACGCAGATCATGCGTTTGAGGACTTTTCGCGATGTCATCCCGGGGGGGTACATGGCGGCGATGGCGCCGCTGCTGGTCGACTGGCGTAGCATCGACACCGACAATCCGGAACCCGACGTCGTGCTGCGCAACGTCAACTATGGCGGCAATCCGCTGGAGCGGATGACCGTTCTGCATTCGCTGCGCTTTAACCTGGGTGCCGTGGAGTTTGCGGAACTCGTCCTGGTACCTCCGCCACGGGAGGCAGGCGGGCGCCTCGCTCCCTGGTCCCATGTTCAGTTGCGATTTGTGTTCGAAGCCGGCAGGGAGGCGCAGTTACTGAACCTGGCCGGTTCGGAAACCGGGAGCGAGGCCAGCATCCCGGATCTGATTCTCAGCTGGGAATCCTGGCGAAGCCCGGACAAGCGCTTTGACGTGGTCAGTGCCATGGATTCCGGCGCCTACGGCCTCAGTCTGCGTGCCTACGCCGGTCCGCAACGCTTTCTCGAGGACAGCTTGCACCAGCTGGACTGGTTCGGCTACCGTCTGCGTTTGCCGGGCGGCAGGGAAGGGCTTAGCGAGTTGCTTAAGGTGGCGCTGGTGTTGGGCGACGGCGTGGCCCGTAATACGATTTCCACTCTGCTCGCGCAGAGCGCGGAGGACTGGCTCAGATACGCACCGGCCGGCGACGACGATCCGCACACGGCGCAGCAGTGGCAAACCCTGCGCGAGCGCGCCCGGTACACCAAGGTGCCTGAGAACACGACGTTGCGACTGGACTCCGGGCAACAGCGCTACCAGACCCTGGTCAGATCCTGCGCCACCCTGACGCGCTATACCGTATTGGTGGTCGCCAGCCGGCTGATCCAGCGCGGCCATACCGAGGGCATCGTGCCAGACGAGCTGCCGGCCCCGATCCTGCGCGAGCCGGAGTCGTGGATGGAGGAAATGGCGGGCGCGAATCTGAAGGGATTATTCCTCCGCGCGCCGTTGGCCCTGCGTTACATTGTGAAACATCCGGAAACACTGCCGAACAGGATTGCGGACGAACTCGCCGATGCGGGCCTGGTGGAGCAGCAGGGCGGCAAGGCGCGGGCACGCCAGTATTCACGCAGTGCGACCCGGCCCTATGGTCCGGAGGGCCTCAACCCCGAAACGCGGGCCTGGCCGCTGGCGTAAACGGCCCGCCCGTCAGGTGATGGGATTGACGCCGCTGGCCCTGTAGGGCCGCGTAGCCTTGCGACCGTATTGAATCATCCACGGCTTACCGTTCTTGCGCGCCAGCAATCCCGCGGCATCGAGCTGCTCCGGAATCTTGCTCGGTATCACCTGTGGATTACGTGCCAGGAAACGCAGCGCCGCCGGCGCGCTGAGAAATACGCGCCGCAGGTCAGCATGGGCGGCGGTTTTCATCCAACCCTCGACCCGGTTCAGTTCGGCCTCGGGGAGCCTGTCGAGGTCCACGCCATCGGAGTGTCCCCTGTCGATCAGCCGCCAGGTCGCGAGCAACACCGCGTAACGTGCCAGTGTGGCACAGGAGCGTACCAGGGGCTGATAGGTCTGCTCGGTTTCCGGCAAGCTGTGTGCGGCCGCTTCGTCCGGCACAGCACCGTCGAGCCTCGATTCGAGTCGCCGCCATGTTTCTGCATCAGTTTTCGACTCACCCTGACCGGCGGGCGCGTGCGCCAGCCAGGTCGCCTCATCCTGCTGCAGCAGACGGCGCAGCGTATTGCGCGCCACACCGTCACCTAGCGCCAGGCTCACTTTGAACAGTTCCTGCAGACCGGCCTCGCCGCCCGGCAACTTCAGGCGGTAACTGAACCAGTCGCGCTGGCGCAGGCTGTCTTCCAGGTACAACTGTGGACCGGCGAAGGCACGCAGCGTCAGGCCGTAGACGTTCTCGTCCAGCGCCTGTTTCAAGTCGAATTTCTGCTGCGGTGGCCGCCAGGCCTCCCAGCTGAGGATCAGGTCCGGAAAGCTTGCGACGGTGCCGGTCTGTGAACCGGCCAGCTTGAGCAGCTCGGGTGAGCGTTCCGGAGCGAAAATAAAGCGAATTTCCGCGTGGTGTGTCCGGCCGCGAGAGTCCAGCGGTACCAGCACGAATTCGGCGGCCTGAATGCCGTCCAGGGGCACGCGCGCCGAATGCAGCACGGTTGTGCGCTCCACCGGATTACCTCCGTAATTCACGTTACGCAGGACGACGTGGCCATGCCGGCCACCCATTTCGCTCTCGCGCCAGGCAACCAGTGCCGGCGCGAACGCCGCCATGTAACCGCCCGGCAACACATCACGCTCGGTCCTGAGCCGCATGATGTCTCTGTTGTCCTCGGCCCACTTGAGCAGCTGCTCAGGCCTAAGGGTTCTGTAGTCTGGCATATCAGGGTCCTGGTACGAGTTGCTAGCTTGTCCGACAGTCTATACCGGTCTGCGCCTGTTGATCCGGCGGTGAAACGGCTAATGCAGCGGCCCTGTCCCGGTCGAGATCTCGCGCCAAAAGGGCGGAGCGCCCGCCTTATCTGGTTCCTGTTGACCCTTGCACCGCAAGAGAACATTTGTGGGAGCGAGCATGCTCGCGAACGGAATTTCATGGTCTCCTGTTCGCGGCCAAGGCCGCTCCTACATTTTCTTCACCATTTACGCAAGGTTCAATCAGGGCTCATCGCACCACCGCATCGTTCAACCACCCCGCCAATGCCCGCAGCTGTTGCAGTTCCGCGTCGAGCAAGGGTGTGTCATGGTCTGCCGCCGGTCGATCGAGCACCCGTTTGGGCCCGGCGTAGGCATCGATGACCTGTTTCTGGTGCCTGGCCGGCACGACGCGATCCCGCAGCGCCACCAGGAATACGGCCGGCGCATTGATACGGGATGCGTTGCGGATGCTGTCCAGTTCCTCGGGTATCTGGCGGGCGATCGCCGACTTGGCCCAGTCGAAATGCCACCAGCCGGACTGTGCCCGGATCACTTCACGCAGCGCCGGTGGATTTTCCAGCAGCAGGCCGTCGACCCGATGTCGGGAG
>CAJICB010000292.1_pt1 | contig 15268 bp, 15 predicted proteins | sample 9199491 | NCBI WGS metagenome assembly CAJICB01 (sample SAMEA7708320, study PRJEB35096) | sediment metagenome | biome: marine neritic benthic zone biome [ENVO:01000025]; feature: sediment [ENVO:00002007]; material: shallow marine sediment [ENVO:03000034] sea grass bed [ENVO_01000059] ... | reverse complement strand
CATCGAGCGCCGCGGCGAGCGTGTCGCAAAAAGCGTCCAGTGTAGGCTCCGGCAGATGCATGGCGCTGAATGGTACCGTATTCCGCGTCGGGTCGCAGAAGGGGCGCCGCCTGCGCGGCTCCGGTACAATAAGTCGGATATCCCCCGGGCCGGGAATTTCTCGGGCCGGGGCGCGACGATCGCAGGTCAGATAATGAATTTGTCCGGAATGACACAGGTCCCCAGCGGTGACAGCCCCCGTTCCCCGAGACGCCGAGCGCGGCCCCTGCCCTGGCTCGCAGGCTGCACGCGCTCGCGGGTTAGCTGACTGATGTCGGCCAGCTACGACCTGCATAGCCATTCCACTGCCTCGGACGGTACCCTGACGCCGGCGCAACTGGTAGAAAAAGCCCGCGCTGCTGGCGTGAACGTGCTGGCACTCACCGATCACGATACCCTGGACGGTCTCGCAGAGGCCGCCCGCGCCGCGCTGGCTCTGGACCTGGTGTTGTTACCGGGCGTGGAAATTTCGGTGACCTGGAGCGGCATGACGGTGCACGTGCTCGGCCTCGGCGTGGACCCTGATAGTCCCGGTCTCAACCAGGGGCTGCGGGAACTGCGGAGGTTTCGCGACTGGCGGGCGAGGGAGATCGCCCGGAAACTGGAGAAGAGTGGCATCGCGGGTGCGCTGCAGGGTGCCTCGCGGTTTCGCAGGGGCGCTGTGCTCAGTCGCACCCATTTCGCGCATTTTCTGGTTGAGCGAGGTCATGCGGGGTCGGTGCGCGAGGTGTTCAAACGCTTTCTGGTCAGGGATAAGCCGGGCTACGTGAGGGGGCAGTGGGCCTCGCTGCAACAGGCAGTCGGCTGGATACGCGACGCCGGCGGAATGGCGGTTATTGCCCATCCGGCCCGCTATCGCCTGACCCGCAGCAAGCTCAGAAGACTGGTCACCGAGTTTATACAGGCCGGTGGTGTCGGACTCGAGGTGGTATCCGGGAGCCATTCGCTGGATGAAACGCGCCACATGGCGGCGCTGGCCCGCGAGCACCGCCTGTTCGCCTCCTGCGGCTCCGACTATCACGGACCCGAAAACCCCTGGATCGACATAGGCAGGCTGCGTGGCCTGCCGCAGGGTTGCACGCCCATCTGGGAAGCCGGCAGCTGGCCGCTGGAGTGCCGGGTGTGAGCCAGTTCTTCGAGGTTCACCTCGAGAATCCGCAGCCGCGCCTCATCAAGCAGGCCGCGCAGATCGTTCGCGACGGCGGCGTGGTGGTGGTGCCGACGGATTCCAGTTATGCGATAGCCTGCCACCTCGATGACAAGGGCGCGGTGGAGCGTATCCGCCGCATCCGCGAACTGGACAAGAAACACAATTTCACGTTGTTATGTCGCGATCTTTCCGAGATCGCAACCTACGCCCGGGTGGACAATGCCGCCTACCGGCTGTTGAGGGCGAGAACGCCGGGTCCCTACACCTTTGTGTTGCGCGCCACTGCTATTGTGCCGCGGCGACTGCAGCACCCGAAACGCAAGACGATCGGTATCCGGGTGCCGGATCACCCGGTTATAACCGCGCTGCTCGCCGAGCTGGATCAGCCGCTGATGAGTTCTACGCTGATCCTGCCGGGAGGGGAGTTTCCGGAAACCGACGCCTGGGAGATTCGCGATCGGCTGGAACACCAGGTCGATCTGGTAATCGACGGCGGGCGTTGTGGCGTGGAGTCGACTACGGTGCTTGATCTGGCCGATGCCATGCCGACAGTGCTGCGGCGGGGCAAGGGGTCCACCGAGGGCCTGGAATAAAAACAACAAGGTATACTCGCATGATGCAGGTCAGTCTAACCCAGCAAATTGCCGCCTGGTTGATGCCGGTGCTGCTCGGAATAACGGTGCACGAGACCGCCCACGGGCTGGTGGCGCGCCGCTTCGGTGACCGCACGGCGGAGATGCGGGGACGGCTGACGCTCAATCCCCTCAAACACATCGACCCGGTCGGGACCATTCTGGTGCCCGGGCTGATGCTGCTTTTGCCCGGCAGTTTCGTATTTGGCTGGGCCAAACCGGTGCCGGTGGACTGGCGTAATTTCAAACACCCCAAGCAGGACATGGCCTGGGTGGCTGCGGCGGGACCGGCCTCGAACCTGCTGATGGCAGTGGCCTGGGCCCTGCTAGCGCGCACGGCGCTCGGCCTGCCGGCAGGGAGTTGGTTCGCCCTGCCGCTGCTGTTCATGGGCGTGGCGGGCATTTTTATCAACACTATCCTGATGGTCCTGAATCTATTACCGTTACCGCCACTGGATGGAGGCCGGGTGGTGACCGGCTTGCTGCCCGGGCCGGTCGCCTACCGGTTTGCGCGTATCGAGCCCTACGGATTCTGGATACTGATCGCTCTGTTGCTGACCGGGGTGCTGGGTTTTGTATTGTGGCCGTTCGTGGATCTGTTTTTGACCATGATGGCTTCGGTGGCCGGGATGGAACCGAAGGAACTGAAAATCTTGCTGTCTGCATTGATGGGGGGTTAGTCTGTTTTGACCGGGGAATCTCAGAATCGAGTGCTGTCTGGGATGCGGCCCACGGGGCGACTGCATCTGGGCCACTATCACGGCGTCCTGAAAAACTGGATCAAGCTGCAGCACGAGTACGACTGCTATTTTTTCGTGGCGGACTGGCACGCGCTGACCACTCACTACGAAGAGCCGCAGATCATCAGCGACAGCCTGATAGATATGGTGATCGACTGGCTGGCGGCGGGGGTCAATCCGGCCAGCGCCAAGATCTTCGTCCAGTCCGAGGTGCCCCAGCACGCGGAGCTGCACCTGCTGCTGTCCATGATTGCGCAGCTCGGCTGGCTGGTACGGGTTCCCAGCTACAAGGATCAGCAGGAGAAGCTGCGCGAGCGCGATCTGGCCACCTACGGCTTTCTCGGTTATCCGTTGCTGCAGAGTGCCGACATCCTGATTTACAAGGCCGGCTCGGTTCCGGTCGGCGAAGACCAGGTGGCGCACGTGGAGCTGACGCGTGAGGTGGCGAGGCGTTTCAATCACCTGTATGGCCGCGAGCCGGATTTCGAGGACAAGGCGCGGGCGGCGATGAGAAAGATGGGGAAGAAAAACGCCAAGATGTACCGCGAGCTGCGCAAGCGTTACCAGGAACAGGGGGATCATGAAGCGCTGGATGTCGGCCGCGCGTTGCTGGAGGGACTGGGCAACCTGGCCGTGGGCGATCGGGAGCGTCTGTACGGTTACCTGGAGGGCAGTGGTCGCATTATTCTGCCCGAGCCGCAGGCCTTGCTGACGCCGGCGGCGAAGATGCCGGGACTGGATGGCCAGAAGATGTCCAAGTCCTACAACAACACCATCGCCCTGCGGGACGATCCCAAGGAGATCGAGCAGAAACTGCGTACCATGCCGACCGACCCGGCGCGGGTGCGCCGCAGCGATCCCGGCGATCCCGACAAGTGCCCGGTGTTTCAGCTGCACCAGGTGTACTCGGACGAGGTCCGTCAACAGTGGGTCAGAGAGGGCTGCACCTCGGCCGGCATCGGATGTCTGGACTGCAAGCAGCCCGTCGTCGATGCGGTGCTCAGTGAGCTGGCGCCGCTGCGCGACCGCGCCCGCCAGTTCGAGGAAGACCCACAGCTGGTGCGCAATATCCTGCAGCAGGGCGGCGAGGCGGCGCGCGATGTAGCTGATGAGACTTTGGCTGAAGTAAAATCTATAATTGGCTTAAAATACTAGAAAAAATACAACACTTCATGCGTTGCTCGAAGCGAGTTCGGGGCAGAAAATCTTAACCGGAAAGGAACACAAAGGTGCGGGAAGGAAAAGCTAAGGAAATGCCTGGCTGGTCCTCTTCAGTCCGCGGGAGGCCGGGTGAGACCGGCAGTCTTGCAGCAGCCAGGACCAGTTAACCGCGAAGGCGCGCCAGGGCGCGCAAAGATATTGACTGTATTTTCCTTCGCGCGTCCTGGCGCGCCTTCGCGGTTAATTGGATTTCCCCCGGGCGCATCCGAGGCGATGCAACATCCGGCTCGTTTCGCAACCTGCGAACCCAGCGTTCGCATCGAACGCAGAAAGAAAAACATAAGCATACCTCGGCGTGCCTTGGTGTCCCTTTGTGTGACTTCGTGGTTATCGGTTTCAGCTACACGCTCGCGGAGCGGTTTCGGCACGCGCCGGTTTCCATCTGTGCTGCGGACGCATACAATGCGCTATCACCGGAGTGAGCTGACTGCATGACTGATACCACGCCGCCGACCGAACAGACACCGCAGCAGACCGAAATGCCCTTCGCCTACGTACAGGGCGAAGCGGTAACCAGGCTCCCCAAAGATCTCTATATTCCGCCGGACGCACTCGAAGTGTTTCTCGAGGCCTTCGAAGGCCCGCTCGACCTGCTGTTGTACCTGATCAAGCGTCAGAACCTGGATATCCTGGACATCCCTATCGCCGAGATCACCCGCCAGTACATGCAGTACATCGAGCTGATGAAGGAGCTGCGCCTCGAGCTGGCGGCGGAGTATCTGGTGATGGCGGCCATGCTGGCGGAAATCAAATCACGCATGTTGCTGCCGCGGCCGGTGGAGGCCGAGGATGAAGAGGATCCGCGCGCCGAACTGGTGCGCCGTCTGCAGGAGTACGAACGTTACAAGCAGGCGGCGGAAGACATCGACCGGCTCCCGCGTGTCGGCCGCGAGCTGTTCCCGGTCGAGGTGCCGGCGCCGGATAAACAGCTCATCGCCAAACCGCCGGAAGTGAGCCTGCAGGAGTTGCTGATCGCCGCCAAGCAGGCCATGACCCGCGCGGAAATGTTCTCGCACCACCATGTGCAGATGGAGCCGCTGTCCGTGCGGGAGCGGATGTCGATGGTGCTGAGCCGGGTCGGCAGTGACGAGTTCACCTCTTTCACGGCGCTGTTCAAGTCCGAGGAAGGTCGCATGGGCGTGGTGGTCGCGCTGCTGGCGGTGCTCGAGCTCATCAAGGAGTCACTGATCGAGCTGGTGCAGTCAGAACCCTTCGCGCCTGTTTACGTCAAGGCCGCCGCTTCGGCTGCGGTGATCGAAGATGCCCCGCAGGCAGCGGCGGTCCAGTCCTGATGGTGAGCGCGGCACATGAGTGAGCAAGAGATCAAGCATATTGTCGAAGCCGTGTTGCTGGCGGCTGGCAAACCCCTGACCCTGGATCAGCTCCTTGCGGTGTTCGGTGACGGCGAAAAGCCCGAGCGCGAGCAGATACGCGCGGCGCTCGCCGCGCTGAAGGAAGACTATGCAGAGCGCGGCCTGGAGCTGACCGAGGTGGCGACTGGTCATCGCATCCAGGTCAAGCAGGCGATGGAGCCCTGGGTATCGCGCCTCACCGAGGAAAAGCCGGCGCGTTACTCGCGCGCGCTGCTCGAGACGCTTGCCCTGGTGGCCTATCGTCAGCCCATCACGCGCGGCGAAATCGAGGACATCCGTGGTGTCAGTGTGAGCTCCTCGATCATGAAGACCCTGCAGGAACGGGAGTGGGTGCGCATTGTCGGGCATCGTGACGTGCCGGGGCGCCCGGCCATGTACGGCACCACCAGACAATTCCTGGACTACTTCAATCTCAAGGGTCTGGACGACCTGCCTACGCTGATGGAATTGCGCGACATCGACACCATCAACGCCGAACTGGAACTCGGCCTGCCGGGTGAGCAGCTGCCCGGCGGCGAACAGACCGAAGCTGTCGAAGAGGCCGAGGGGGCCGATGCCGCGGAAGACGTCGGCCCGGTGCAGCTTCGGGTCGAGGGCCCTGAAACCGGCGGCAGCGAAACTCTGCACTGAAAGGCCACCGGATCCCGCTGCTCCCAAGTTTGGTCGTGTCGCCAGTTGCGCTCGCTTAACCGCTGATACCCGAAGGGCATAACGGACGCGAAGGACGCAAAGGCAAGCCTTGGCCGGTGCGGGCGGATAAGGCGCCCTGCAAGGATTGAATGCGAGCCGGCTGTTGCCGACGATGCGCTGAAAACAATTTCGGACCTTCGCGCCCTTCGCGTCCGTTATGCCCCTAGGGTATTTATGCCCCCTGGGTATTCACGGTTAGATCTTTCTGTTGCCGACCTGGTCCGCCACGGCCTCATCTGTTGCTTACCGCATCGATCTACCGGCAGTTACAATTATGGTGATGCAGGAACGTTTGCAAAAAGTACTGGCGCAGGCCGGTCTGGGTTCGCGCCGCCAGATCGAGGAATGGATCAGGGCGGGGCGGATTCGGGTGGACGGTCAGCCGGCCGAGCTCGGACAGAAGGTCAGTGGCCGCGAGCGCATTACGGTGGACGGCAGGCAGGTGGGTGTCCGGGCGGCGCACAAGTCTCCTCCCGAGGTGCTGGCCTATCACAAGCCGGCGGGCGAGGTGTGCAGCCGTGATGACCCGGAGGGACGGACCACGGTGTTCACCGCCCTGCCGCGGCCGCGGCAGGGACGCTGGATCAGCGTGGGACGGCTGGACATCAATACCTCCGGGCTACTGTTGTTTACCACCGACGGCGAACTGGCGCACCGTCTGATGCATCCCGCCCAGGAGATCGAGCGAGAATACGCGGTACGCCTGCTCGGAGACGTGGACCCGCCGATGCTGGAACGTCTGGTGGAAGGCGTTGAACTGGAGGACGGTCCCGCCCGCTTCCTGGCCATCGAGGAATCCGGCGGCAGCGGCGCCAATCGCTGGTTCCATGTGGTGATCAGGGAAGGTCGTAACCGGGAGGTGCGCCGCCTGTGGGAATCCCAGGGGCTAAGGGTCAGCCGTCTGGCCCGGGTTCGCTTCGGGCCTATCGCTCTGGAGCGTGGCCTGCGTAAGGGACGCTGGCGACCGCTCGGCCCCAGGGAGCTGAAACAGCTCTACCAGGCCGCGGGGCTGAAGCCGCCGCCTGCAGCGGAGGAACGCAAAAAGAAGACTAACCGCGAATACCCTAGAGGGCATAAAGGACGCTAAGGCCGCGAAGGATACAAGATCTTTTCAGGCGGGCTACCGCCGCCGGGGCACTGCAGAAGATGGGGTCTGCAGAGAATGGGGTCAGACTCACTGCTGTCCCATAAACTTTTCATACCAAGCATAGCTGCTGTATATTCGGCTCGTTTTGTTGAGGAGGATCACCTCGTAGCAATGCCATAAGATCCCGGCGCATGAACAAGTTTAGCTGTAATAATCGCAGCATTTTCTGCAATGACCAGTCGAGCTTGGCACTGAACTTAAGGTAGGCCAGGAGTAAGCAACTGCATAATGCCACCCAGATTTGCGTCATCACGGCATTCTTGCTGTTGCCGATGAAGGCTTTGATTTTAAGATTCTGTTTAATCCATTTGAAAAACAATTCGACTTGCCAGCGTTGTTTGTAAATCGCCGCAATGGTGCCCGCGCTCAACTGAAAATGGTTCGTCAGAAATTCGTAATGGCGACCCGTCTCGGGATCTCGATAACCGATCCGGCGTAAACGGGGCAATCCGAGCTTTTTCGGTTTTACGCCGGTCAATGTGATCGTCTGATCACTGGTTAAACCCGTTGAGCGGTCAACCGGATGGCGCGCATCAACACGCCAAAGGGCGTTTTTTCGAATGCGTGTTACAAAGAATATCCCTTTCTCATTCAGTCGCTTGAACCAGCGATAGTCCGTATAGCCTTTATCGAACACCACAAGGCTCCCCTTCGAGAAGTTCAGCGTCCGACCCACTTCAATATCGGACGTCTTGCCTTCCGAGACGGTGGCAAATGCCGGTAAACAGCCGGCATGATCGAGTCCGACATGGAGTTTCATCGCCGCCTTGCCCAAGGCGTAATGGGCCCAAGGGAAAATGTTCAACGATAAATCAATCAACGAAGCATCCAGCGAATACAGTTTGTTTTTGAATCGAAAGCCATGACCCGGTGCCAAGCTTTGGCAGCGCGCATACAGCTTGGCAAACAGTGCCTCAAAGAACGTGTACGGCTGTTGTTCGTTCAGTCGCGCCAGGCTGGAACGGGCGATGGGCGCTGTCCCAAGATGGTAAAGCCGTTGTCCCTGGGCTTTCATGTTCGACTCGATGTCTCGCAAGCTGCTGCGGCCACCCAGCTGACCCAGCATGAGCGCAACAAACTGAGACCAGCGGCTCGTTTTACGCAGTTTCCGGCCCACATGGTGCTGCTTTGCCAAGCGTTCGAATCCATGTCTCGACACCAGTCTTAGCAATTGGGCGAAAACCGTATTATGATGGGCCATGGCTTAAATCTCCGTGTTATTACACTGTTTGGTCGCACATTCATTGTAACAACTCGTTGGGGTTTAAGCCTTTTTCATTTCATGTTTATGGGACAGCAGTGACTCTGACTCCATTTTCCCTCGAGTCCTTCGCGGTTCGAAACAGTCAGGGAACCAGCACCAGCTTGCCCCGCATGTGGCCGGTTTCGAGTTGCCGGTGGGCCTCGGCCGCGCGTGCCAGCGGCAGCGTCTGGCTGACTTCGATGTTCAGTATTCCCGCGTCGCACAGCGCCGCACAACGGTCGAGTATCTCGCCCTGGTGGGCGCGGGCCGCGGGCAGATCCGCCAGCATCGGTGTCAGCATCAGTTCGAAACCGATGCGCAGATTGCGGTTGCGTGCCTCTTTCCAGGCTACCCCGCTGCCGGGATCCAGCAGGGTGACCAGCGTGCCGTAATGGGCCATGGCCCTGAAGGTATCGACGAACAGCTGGCCGCCCATGATGTCGAGCGCGACATCCACGCCGTGGCCGCCGGTCCAGTCCAGGACCGCATCGACGAAATCCGTCTCCCGGTAGTTGATCACCAGCTCGGCCCCGAGCGACTGCACGAACTCCCGGTTGCGGGCGTTACCCACCGTGGTGCAGACGCGCGCGCCGGCGTGCCTGGCGAGCTGAATGGCGACGTGTCCGACACCGCCGGCGCCACCGTGAATCAGCACCGTCTGTCCGCTCCCCAGCCCCGCGCGGTCGAACAGGGCCTCCCAGGCAGTGATCAGGACCAACGGCGCGGCCGCGGCCTGCTCGAAGCTCAGTGCCGCGGGTTTGTTGCGTGCCACTGCTTCGGGCACGACTGCCACCTCGGCATAGTTGCCCGGTTCGCGCCCCAGGCCGCCGTGGCAGAACCAGACTTGGTCGCCCGGTGCGAGTGCAGTCACGCCCTCGCCGACAGTCTCCACCGTGCCGGCACCGTCGCAGCCCAGGATCGCCGGCAGCGCCGCTTCGAAAAACACGCCACGGCTGCGCAACTTGGTATCGATGGGATTCACCCCCGCTGCGCGCAGACGGACCCTGACTTCACCGGCGCCAGGCTCGGGCTCGTCGAGCTCGACCAGCTGCAATACCTCGGGTTTTCCCGCGTCGCTCATGTGTATGGCCTTCATCACAGGGGTCTCCGTTCGCTGCCGGGTTTACGCCGTGACAAACCGGCCGGCTGCCGTCATGCTATGCAACCGTCACGGGCCACAGGCTGGAAAACATGGCACGCAAGAAAGTTAACCGCAACGACGTGGCGCTGCAATGGCGCAGAACCAAGATCATCGCCACCCTCGGTCCCGCCTCGAATTCGCCCGCCGTCATAGCCCAGCTCATCGATGCCGGGGTCAACCTGGTGCGCCTGAACATGTCGCACGGCGACGCCGATACACATCGCGCCACCTTCCAACGGGTGCGGCGGGCGGCGCGGAAGGCCGGGCGGCATATCGGTATCCTCATGGACCTGTGCGGACCGAAGATCCGCGTGGGGCGCTTTGGCGACGGTGCCATCGAACTGGTGGCGGGGCAGCGCGTCACCGTGACCACGCGCAAGCTGATCGGTCAGCCGGGACTGATTCCCTCCCAGTACCGCTCACTGCACCGCGATGTGCGGGCCGGCGAACACATCCTGCTGGACGACGGCAAGCTCGCGCTGCACGTTGAGCGGGTCATGGGCAAGGAGGTGCGGTGCCGGGTGCGGGAAGGCGGTCTGCTGTCGGATAACAAGGGCATGAACCTGCCCGACTCGCGCGTCTCGACAGCCGCGCTGACCGCCAAGGACCGCCGCGACGCGGGGCTGGCGGTGGAACTCGGGGTCGATTTTCTCGCCCTCAGTTTCGTGCGCTCGGCGCGCGACGTGGAGCAGCTCGAGCGGCTGTTGAAACGACTGGGCTGCGATATTCCGGTGGTGAGCAAGATCGAGCGGCCGGAAGCGGTGCACAACATAGAGGAAATCCTGGATGCTTCATTCGGCATTATGATCGCGCGCGGTGACCTGGGGATCGAGCTTCCGGCCGAGCGCGTGCCGCTGATCCAGCGCGACCTGGTTGCCATGGCGCGTCAGAAGGGTGTACCGGTGATTGTCGCTACCCAGATGCTGGAGTCCATGATGCAGCAGGCGCGCCCGACCCGGGCCGAGGTTACCGACGTGGCGGGCGCCGCCATGCTGAGCGCCGATGCCGCGATGCTGTCCGGGGAAACCGCCGCGGGGCGTCACCCACTGGAGGCGGTACGAGTCATGGACCGGGTGTTGCGCGAGGTCGAACGACACCAGTGGCAGGAAGGCACCTTCGCGCGCGAGCCCATAGCCGACCGTGGCCAGAAAACCCATTTCATCCGCGAGTCGATGGCGCACGCGGCGGTGCAGCTGGCGCGCGATTTGGAGCTGGACGCCATCGTGGTGCCGACGCATACCGGGACCACGGCGCGCATCATGGCCGCGCACCGGCCGCTGGCACCGGCGGTGGGGGCCTGCGCCGATGAGCGGATCTGCCGGCGCATGGCGCTGCACTGGGGAATCGTGCCGGTGCAGCTGCGCGAGTCGGAAACCAGGAACTGGCGCCGTATCTGCAGCTTCATCTCCAGATGCACCGCGCTGGGCGAAGCCGGACACGATATACTGCTGGTGTCCGGATTCAAACACGACCCCGCAAAAAACGAACCGGTCCTGAAACTGCTGCACATGTAGGCACCGGGAGCAGGGCGGTGCTGCTGTCCCCTAGCCGCCACGATCGCCATGAGCGCACAAACATACGAGCTGTTGATCATCGGTGGCGGAGTGTCGGGAACTGCCCTGCTGTATGAGGCCGCCCGCTTCACGGATATCAGCAATATTGCGCTGCTGGAGAAATACGCCGCGCCGGCGCGGGTCAATTCGCTGTCCAGCAATAACAGCCAGACTCTGCACTGCGGCGACATCGAGACCAACTACACACTGGAAAAGGCGCTCAAGGTGCAGCGGGCGGCGCGCATGCTGGCCAACTACTGTCTGAGTCAGCCGGACCGCGAGCACCTCATCTACCGCTATCCCAAGATGGTGCTCGGCGTCGGCGCGCGGGAATGCCGGCTGTTGCGCGATCGTTATGAAACTCTCAGCTTGCACTACCCCCACCTGCAGCTGCTCGAAAAGAAACAGATCGCCAGGATCGAGCCGGCCGTGGTCAGCACTCGCGACGGGCGGCTGCGCGAGGACGAGGTGGTCGCGCTGGGGTCTGCCAGTGAATACTGCGCGGTGAACTTCGAGGCGCTGTCGCGCTCCTTCGTGCGTCAGGCACAGGCGGTGAGCGGAAAACGCGTCGACGTGCGCTACAGCGAAACCGTGCGCCACATCACCGTCGCGGACGGCCGTTTCCTGGTGGAGACGCAGGATACCGGTTACCAGAGCCGTACCCTGGTCGTGTGTGCGGGCGGACACAGCCTGAAACTGGCCCAGGACCTCGGCTACGGCCTGCATTATTCCTGTCTGCCGGTGGCGGGCAGTTATTACTTCACGCCGCAGATCCTCAATGGCAAGGTCTACACGGTACAGAATGACCAGCTGCCGTTCGCCGCCATTCACGGCGATCCGGACGTGCTGGTGCCGGGTAAGACGCGCTTCGGTCCCACCGCCCTGATCCTGCCGATCCTGGAGCGCTACAACTACCGCACTCTGCCGGATTTTCTGCGTGTGTTGCGCTTCGACCGGCGCGTGGCGCGGGTGCTGTGGGACCTGTTCCGGGTGCGCGATATCCGCAATTACATGCTGAAAAACGTCCTGTTCGAGGTGCCCCTGATTCGCAAGCTGCTATTTCTCAGGGACGTGCGCAAGATCGTGCCGGGGCTGCGCTTGCGCGACCTGAGTTTTGCGCGCAGGGTGGGTGGTATACGCCCGCAGCTGATCGACAAACGCGCCGGCCGGCTGCTGATGGGCGAGGCCAAGATCGACACCGGCAGCGGCGCCATCTTCAATATGACGCCTTCTCCGGGTGGTACCTCCTGTATGGAGAATGCGGAGATCGATATGCGTATCATCGCGCAGCACCTGGGAGCCTGTATCGACGAACAGGCCTTCCGGGAGGCGCTGCTGGGCGAGGACCGCCGCCACGGTGAGCAGGATTTCACCGGCCTGGTGCTGAATGAGTCGGGCCGGTGAAGCGGACGCGGGAACAGTGCCGGTGAGTCTGATCTGGGAGCAGCAGCGGGGCGACACCCTGTACCAGGTGCGGCGCGCCGGAGGTTCGCTGCGGCTGTATACCAACGGGGTGCTGCACAGTCAGTACAACGCGGCGCGGCCGCTCACCGGCAGTGTCTGGGACCTGTTGATGCTGCCGGCTTTTTTTCTCCCGCCGGGCAATATTCGGCGGGTGCTGGTGCTGGGCATCGGCGGTGGTGCGGTGATCCAGCAGCTGCGGCGCTTCGTGCAGCCGGCCAGCATCCTGGGCGTCGAGCTGAGCGCCGTGCACCTGTCCATCGCGCGGCGTTTCTTCGGCGTGCGGGGAAAGGATGTGCGGCTGATCCGCGCGGACGCGGCGCGGTGGCTGCGGGGCTACCGCGGCGAAGCCTTCGATATGGTCGTCGACGACCTGTTCGCCGACGCGGACGGGCAGCCGGTGCGCGCCGTGCCCGCCAGCCGGCAGTGGAGCGCGCTGCTGCTGCGGCATGTCGCGGCCGGTGGCGTCCTGGTGTGCAATTTTCCCACTTCGCAGGAGCTGCAGAGCTCCGCGTTTCTGTCCGAGCAACGCATCCGCTCGCGTTTCGTTTCCGCCTTCGGCCTGAGCACGGCGCAAAACGAGAACGCCGTCGGTGTGTTCTGCCGCGCGCCGGCCACTACCAGGCAACTGCGCGAACGCCTGAAAGCAGCTCCGGGGCTGGATCCGCGTCGCGGTCGCCTGGGCTACCGCATTCGTACCCTCTCGGGCTGACGTATTATTATCTGAAAAAATCCGAGTCAGGGTGCTTTCAAGAACATTCACGGCGCGGGAAAAGCGCAAGCGAACTGTGGTAGGCCATCCATCGCGCCGGTGGGCGGCGCTCCTGCAGGCGGGTCGCCGGCCCCTCGTGGGAGCAGCCTCCCGGCCGGGATAGCGGGCTGTTTCAACACGCAGGCACGCAAAGGTGCACAAAGGCAGGGCGAGGCATTCTTCTAGCACATTCGAGCGCCTTCGTGTTCCTGTGGGGTTCAGGTTCCTGGGCAGTCTGGAGTCACCACCGAAGCCGGGATCGCGCACCAGCGAAAGCCGCGAGGAGAGGGCGATATGTCGGAGCATTGCGGCCTTCAACCAGGCCGCTTGCGGATCTGCTCACGGCAGACGAGCTATGGAACGAGGTTTTGGTATCCAGACTCATGAGTGCGAAAAAGCGTTACACTAAGCGGGAACTGAATCAACAGACCGCACGCGTATACTGGCAGGAATTGGAGACCCACTTTGCTCGCGGCGTGGTTGTTGCGGTCGACGGTGACCTGGATCTGGTTGAGGTCGCCACCTGTTTGGCCAACGATGACAAGCTGGCGGTCGAACAGTGGATCCACGACGGGCGGGTACAGCACCTCAGCATGGCGACTGCCAAGGACTGGGCGGCGCGTGACCCGGATCTCTGGGCAGTTGTGGTGGCCCCCTGGGTCGTCGTGCAGGAGCGAAAACGTTGAACCGACAGACTTCTCTCGCCAGGCTGTTGATCGCGGCGACGCTGCTGCTGGGAGGCTGTGCCTACCTGCCGCAAAAACCGGAGTCACCCCGGGTGTCGCTGATCGGACTGAACCCGGTATCGATCGAGCTGTTCGAGCAGCGTTACCAGGTGCGGCTGCGGCTGAAAAACCCGAATGACTTCGAGCTGCCGGTGCGCGGTATGGACTTCAGGCTCGATATCAACGGCGAGGCCTTCGCCGACGGCGTCAGCAACCAGACTCTGACGGTGCCGCCATTCGGTGAGGAGGTGTTCGAACTGGAGGTCTCGTCAAATCTGCTGCAGGTGTTCCGCCAGTTGCAGTCACTGCAGCAACGCGGTGCCCCGGGTCTGGCGTACCGTATCACCGGCAGTGTCGCGGTCGGCAGGTACGGCCAGCGGTTGCCTTTCGACTACTCGGGTGAGTTCGCCGCGCAGGACAGGGATCGGCCGGACCCCGAAAAGGGCGTGCAAGGCGTTCCGGGTTTTCCACAAAAGCTGTGGATAAAGTTGTGGATGAATACCAGAACAATGCACTTTGCAGCGTTTAACAGCTATCCCGCGTTAAATCGTTTAAAATTTGACCAATCCGTAATATTTAAGCAAAAACATATAGATATACATGTTATCTAAACCTTCGACTAGGTGAGGCGGTTTTTGCGCTGCAATTTTCGGAGTTGGACTTTTTCTTGTGTATAAGGGTCAAGGCGGGGGGCGCATCCGGCCCTAAAAGTCAACGCAGTGGGACCCTGAAAAACGGCTATGATTTGCACTGCGGCTGCGAGTCGAGGAGACGCCGATGCTTCGCTGGACTATCTTCCTGCTGTGGATCGGGCTCGCCGCTTGCGCCTCGATGCAGTTGGCCTGGGACTACGACGAGCAGGCCGACTTCTCGGTACTGCAGCGCTATGACTGGCTGCCAGCGCCGCAAATGTCGGGCGACGGTCCGCAGATTCGCTACGACGGCCTGCTGGAGTCACGGCTCAGGAGCGCCGTGGATGAGCAGTTGCACCTGAAGGGGTTCCAGCGCGCCAGCGAGCGACCGGATTTCCTCGTTGCCTACCACGTCGCCGTGGAGCAGCGACTCTCGGTGACCTACCTCAACGAGCTGTACGGCTACGGACCGGACTGGGGTTATACCCGCCACCGACGACTCTACGGCTACCCCGGCCGGGCGGCGACGCTGAGCGAATACCAGCAGGGAACTCTGATCCTGGATGTGGTGCAGGCAGAAGACGGACAGCTGATCTGGCGTGGCTCGGCGAGCGACGAGCTGTACCCGGACCTCAGTGCGCAGGCCCGCGAGCGGCGTCTTGCCGAAGCGGTACAGAAGATCCTGGCCCCGTTCCCGCCGTCCGAACCCTAGCGCATCGGAAAATGGGGTCAGAGTCGAATGGCACTTACTTAAGGGTTAACCAATTGAT
>CAJICB010000685.1_pt1 | contig 15359 bp, 11 predicted proteins | sample 9199491 | NCBI WGS metagenome assembly CAJICB01 (sample SAMEA7708320, study PRJEB35096) | sediment metagenome | biome: marine neritic benthic zone biome [ENVO:01000025]; feature: sediment [ENVO:00002007]; material: shallow marine sediment [ENVO:03000034] sea grass bed [ENVO_01000059] ... | reverse complement strand
CATGGGGAATTTCTTTCCCACGGCTTTATAAACCATGAGGTAGCCGCCATCTGGCCGACGGCAGACCGAGGGATTGGATGTCATCAGCGAATCCCAGGCATCGTCGTTGGGGCTGACATCCATCACCGGTTCGTCGAAGCGTTTCCACGGCCCGTCAGGACTTTCGGATACGGCGACACCGATACGCTGGTTGTTCCGGTGCGTCCAATTGAGCTCCACCCTCCCGGGCTCGCCCTTCACTACCCCGTCGCCCGTATTGCCCATGTAATACAGGTAATATTTGTCCCCGAACTTGTGAATGGTCGGGTTGTGCGTGCAGAGCCCGTCCCAATAATCCGCGCCGCGAACAGGCAAGGCGACGTCCTTGAAGGTAAAGGGCCCGAACGGACTCTCGGAAACCGCATGAGCGATTTCGGAGTGAGTCACCCACGCCCAGCCCAGCTTCTTCTCCCAACGGGAGTAATACATGTGATAAAGACCGTCCTCGCCCTTTACCAGCGATCCGCCCCAAATGCTCATCGTATCGCTGCTGAACTTCGCCGACAGAGGAGCTTTGCCCAATCTCAATTCGAAATCGTCCTTCATCTTCTCAACGCCGCATCCCGATAGCAGCGCCCAAATCGCAATCAATATAGCATATTTCATCATAACTTATCCTCATTCAGTAATTTTCAAGACCGCTTCCTTTTCGAAGCCCAGATAACCGTATGAAACGACGACCGATTCCGCATTCCTGGGCATTCTGTACGTTGCCGTAAATACGCCCGTATTCGGACCGGTCTCGCGGAGCGCGAGCTTTCGCATCGCCTGATCGCCCACACGAACATCCACCCATCCCTCGTCCCGCTTTTCCCAATCCTGATTCAAGGCGGCCTTCAGCTCGATGAGAACGTTTTGTCCGGACTTCGCCTCCTCAATCGCCTCGCCGGATCTCGCATCCAAAATTCGCATACGATGGCTGCCCAAGGTCGAAAAAGTCAGCGTACCCATCCAGCCTCTATTCGAAATGCCCCACCCTTCGGTCGCGTAGGCCTTGTTGCCGAAATCCTTGCCTAGATTCTTTCCCTCGTGCGCCTCAACCTCATCCGTAATCGGAAACTGACTATCCAACGGGCTGCCATCCAGCGTACCGCGCACCTTTCCCAACCTGCCGAAGCCGTTTGGATGAGATGACGGCCAACCTCTTTCGACGCCCTCCCAATACCCGATCGCAATGCGATCTTCGCTTTTATTGCCGAGATGGGTTCCGACTGGATTAACGCCGAATACGAAATCGACCTGAGCCCAGCCGATTCTCCGGAGCTGAACATCATCAAGTAAATGAGAGACCGCGAACATCGATCCTCCTAGCGCCGGAGCCCCACCTAATTCTTTCGTCTTCGGATGAGCCCATTCTTCCTCGCTATGCACTCGGTACTTCCAGAAATTGTTGGTCTTCTGTTTCATATGCGACGCCCACGCTTGAAGCTTTCGCCGCGCTCCCTTCGGAGCTTCGCTTGGTTCCAACAAGAGGAAAAACGCTAGCGCCTGAGGCGTGATATGCTCGGCATTGCGGATCCACCACATGTGACGCGGGTTATTGAAGTCCCAATTTTCGACAATGTCCGCCGCGCCTTCCCGAGCCCAGTCGAGAAACTTTTCCGCATCCCCAGAACCCTCGTTTAACTCGCAGCGATACATGAATAGATTTCTGAATACAGACTGACCGTAGGCATTGCCCATCTCATTGAATTCCTGAAAACCGCGATCCACCCACTTCGTGCTGTAGGTCCAGTAGCGCACCACTTTGTGGCGATCGTACTCCTCCCATTTATCCAAGCAGACCTTGCGATATTTCTGGAATGTTTCCTCATCTAAGTACGGTTTGAGAAATGAATGGTAAGCGCCGCAAACCGCCGCCAGCTGATCCAAAGTATTCCAGAAATCGAAGTTCATCCGCGGCTCGCCTTCGTAGCCAAGCGTCCCATGGCGCTTCAAGACCGGGCCGTTGTAGTCGTGATACTTGTACGCGAACGCCGCGTGCCAAAGAATCAGCTCGATCAGATCCGAGACTTTTTCGTCCCCCAGTTCCGTCGTCCAATTGTCGAACAACGCAGGATTGCTGGCATACTGCAGCACCTCGAATACCGTTTCCAGGCCGAAAGCGCCTCCATCCCGCGTCGGTCCTCCACTGTAAACCTTCGAAATCTCATAGCTTTCCAGATCCTCGAATCCGCGGGCATCCACGAAGAAATCATAGGCAAGCTTTGAGGAGACCTTTTCCATCAAATGCTCAGCAATCCAGAACGGGACTGAACGACCATGCCCTTCGACTTCAACCACATACTCGTCAGTGGAGCTCGCCGGATTGAAGGGACTAAACCAACCCTCGTGGTTGAGCATCTCGCCTTCGAAAACCACTTCCGAATTCTTCGTATTCAAAATTCGAAACGGCGTTCCATCATCGGCCCCATAGCACACGAAGCGCTTCGACTCGCCTAAGTTGTATCCCGCTTGATTAACCAGTGGGGGGTAAGTCTTTCTCTCCGAATTCCCTTTCGCTGCCGCGACTGCAATCAGCGAAAACATCAAATATGCGACTATCTTTACCATTATCTAAAACGAAACTTTAATCTTATATTCAATCCGCGGGCGCTGACACCCCAACAATCCGAGACCACTCGCTTTCACCTCCAACTCCCGTCCGCTTAATCTGAAAATTGACTTCAGTCATATTTCCAAGGCCTACGGTCATCATGCCACGATTGTTGGTTGAAACCACATCGTTCATCGAATGCTTGTCGACCCCGTATCTAATCGCATACCCCTCATCACCCGCTTCGCCCGAGTACCCGACGATAAGCTTTCCATCGCGGATAGAGGCGTGCCAGATCACAGGAGGCAAAGGGCCAGCTCCTGATCGAATTTCTATCGCCTCGGATGGCGCGCTCTCTCCTGCTTCATTAACCGCAATGAGTTCCGCGCTGTAAATACGTCCCGATGCCAAATCGGGAATATCTATGTAATGATCCCAAGTCGGCTCGGTTTCGACGACCTTTCCGTCTGCGCCCGCATAGCGAAGGAAATGCTCGGCAGCGCCAAACGCCTTCGAAAAGATCACTCTAACACTCCCCTTACCCTCTGCAATTGCTGTTATCGTCGGGCTATTCGGAACGCGGAAAGGCAATACCCGCTCGTAACGAGTATAACCGTTCGCGGATAGCAACCGTATTCGAAAATCGAATGCATCTGGATTGGAATTTTCCCAGGAAATATTCCCTGTCCATTCGCCATCCTCGGGCCTGAGCAAAGGCAAGTGTTCGCTTCCTTCGACCAAGACCGAACCGCTCTCATCCCTCAGTTCCCAACTCAAACGGTAGTCTCTCATCGAATAGCTGGGAAAATCGTCCGCCGAGCGGATCGGAATCTTTACCGAAGCGCTTCCCTTTTCCATATCCAATGCTTCGACCACAATGTCTCTGACAGGGCTGAGCTCCCGCTGCAGGCGCTCATACAAACGCCGTTTCTCGCGCCATACATTCACTAACCCCCAAGCTCGATTCTCATCTTCTAAAGTCTGAACGTAGGGACTGCGATAATCGTTGAATGTCCAGAGCGACCCGCCGATGACAAAGGTATTCTTCCCGCGAATCGTCGCATACCAATCCGTCAATCCGGGCAAATCTCCATCTAGTGACGGCGTGGTGAATTTTCCGATACCGAACTCGGAAAAGAACATCGGCTTGCCCGGCCACTTGGCGTGAATAGGTGTTATCATGCCCTCGGGAGTTTGCATGTAGCAATTCTGAAGAATCAGGTCGCTCAATCCCAAAGGATCGTTTTCTGGGGTTTCGTTTTCTCGGTGACCCGTATTGCTCACGCAAGATACGAGGCGGTACGGATCGAGCTCCGATTTTACGTATTCAATCGTCTCTTCAACATAACGATAATGCAGCCTAAGCTCATTGCCTACGCTCCAGCCGATTATGCTCGGATGATTGCAATCGCGTTCGATCATTTCCCTCAACCATTGCTTCGCCAGCGGGTATTCCGGATAAGTGAATTCTGGATTCGTCAACTCGCGAACATTCACCTCCTCGATCACCAAGATCCCTTTCTCATCGCAGCGATCTATGAGTTTTTCGTTCTGCGTACCGTGCATGATTCGCATGAAATTAGCTCCCGCATTCTTCATCAGATCGACGTCTAGATCGATGATCTCTTGCGGCTCGGAAGACCCCCAGTAGCGATGATCGCTCACGCGGTTAAACCCACCCAAGCGAACCGCCTCGCCATTCAATAGGAGCTGATCATCCGTCACCTCCACTTTGCGTATGCCAAAGCGATCTCTGCGCGTATGCCCAATTTCGCCACCTTCGCTCAGACTGCTTTCGACATGGTAAAGATGCGGCGCGTCGAAATGCCACAACTTAACATCGGAAGCGCTAAGGTCTGTATTCAAAATCACATCCTCAATGGAATGCGGCTTCACTAGTAAGGAATCTTCGGTCTTGCCGATTCGCTTCTCGCCGAAAATCTCCGCGCGGACTTTCACTTCCCTCGACTCGCCCGAATCATTCTCCACCCGGATCCTAACGCGAACCGCAGCAGCGCCCGTTTCCAAGTCAGGCTCAGCATGGACGTATTGATGTCCGATCCTTACGTCGCTGTTCTTAATCAGCCAAACATCGCGAATAATGCCGCCCCAATTCCAAGTGGCGCCCACAAGCGCGCTGTTATCCGCCTCCACTGCCAAAATGTTTCGGCCTCCGTAATCGATCAAATCCGTTACATCGAATTCAAAGGGAGTAAAACCACCTTGGTGTCGACCGACATATTCACCGTTCAGATACACGTTAGCAATATGGTAGACCGCATCGAACCTAAGCCGAACACGTTCGGAAGGGCTTTTCTTCCAATGATCCGGCAAATTCAAGAGCGTGCGATACCATCCCTTTCCAGTATAGCCCGCGAATTCATTCAGCATGCCCCAATGGCCCGGAACCTTTAGATCGTCCCACCCGGAATCATTGTATTCAAATTCGACTACTCTCTCCCTTTCTGCCTGCGCTCCTTGATACGTTTCCGCATCGATAGACCTCAGCATTACCGCATCCGCCGTCACGCTGCCTCGACCAGTTATCGCCGATACTTCTACATATCCGTCGCCCTTCCTCTCTAGCCAATGCGTTCCCAAGCTTACCCATTGCCCGCAACGATTCCGCAAATTGACGTGCGTCGCGCTTAATCCTTCGGCATGCTTGACGTTGATACGGGCGGTCAAATGGATGCCGAAAGGGTAAAAGACGAAATGCTCGTAGTACCCGTCCTGCGGTATTTCGTATCTGAATCGAACATACGAATCGGGATCTCCCTCCGGAAATTCCCGCTTTAGATAATCCTGTCCCCAAAACGTCGTTTCGCGCTCCCCGACATCCTTTACGCTCCAATCGCCGCTAATTTCGACCCTGTCTCTCTGACTGTTGTCGATGATAATATCTTGCGACGTCGGCTTGATATTTCGGTAGCTCGAACCATCCCCTAGCAAAGTCGAGAATTTCCAATACCCGCACCACGCCATGCTCTCCCGCCGCCGCTATGCCGTAGCCGAACAGACGACCGATGCCGACGGCGTCGGCGCCCAGTATCATGGCCTTGACGATGTCGGTACCGCGCAGAAAGCCGCCGTCAATCAGTACGCTCGCCCGGCCAGAGACAGCGCGCACGACCTCCGGCAGGAGCTCGATGGAGCCGCGTCCGTGATCGAGTTGACGTCCGCCATGGTTGGAGACATAGACACCCTCGACACCATGCTCAACGGCCAGCATCGCATCCTCCGCAGTGGCAATACCCTTCAGCCACAATGGTATCGGGAAGGTGTCCTTGAGGCGTTTCACGTCATCCCACGAGAACTTCGCCTGGTGCTCGTCGCCGGTGACACCGCGACGGGCTGTTGTCAGATAACGTCGGCTCAAATCACGCTCGCGGCGACCGTAGCGATCCAGATCGATAGTGAGGCACAAAGCGACATAGCCGGCATCGATCGCGCGGCGCACATGGTCGTCGACGTATTGCCGATCGCCGCGTACATAGAGCTGAAAGACCTTGGGGCCATCAGCCGCTGCGGCCGTCGCTTCCAGACCGGGTGCGCTGCTCGAGCTCAGCATCGTGATCGTGCCGAATTGTTGCGCGGCGCGCGCGGCGGCAGCGCCGGCTTCAGCACGCAGGTCCTGCAACGAGCCGATCGGGGCAAGGAATACCGGAATGCGCATGCGCTCACCGAGCAGCTCGGTGGAACAGTCGATCTCACTCACGTCGCGCAACACCCGCGGTCGGAATGCCAGACTATCCAGCGCCCGGCGATTACGCTTCAAGGTCGTTTCGGTTTCCGCGCCGCCAGTCAGATAGTCCCAGGTTTCGGCGCTGAGGTTCTCGCGCGCAGCACGATAGATTTCGTGCAGCACCACCAGATCTGGTTGCGCTCGATTCATCAGCTCTCCTGACCGGCGCGCTGAGGAAGCGCGGCGTGTTCCGCACTCCAGCGTGCACCTAGAGCGCTGCATTGATTGGGCAACGGCTTGCGCAATCGCTCGTCAGTATCCGGACGGCCGGGCAGAGTGTGACGGCTGCCTGCGTTTCAGTCGGCGTAGCCGGGCATTTCCCGATCGAGCACGCGCTTCATCGCTTCAAAGTACAAGGTGTCCCGTTGCCCGCGGTGGCGGTCGTTCTCGTCGGGCGCCTGCACCTGGGCAACAAGCTCGTCAGGTATTGTCGCCAGCTTCTCACTGGTGCTCATCGCCAGCAGCTGCGTGCGGCAGGCCCGCTCCAGCAGGTAGAGTAACTTGTACGCTTTAGCGATGCTGCTTGCGGCCACCATGACGCCATGGTTTTTCATGAACATCACGGATTTGTCGCCGAGCATGCCAGCCAGCTTCTCGCCTTCTTCGAGCGTGTCCGCCGTACCGCGATAGTCATCGTCGTAGGCAATATGCCCTTGAAAGAACGTCGCGGTCTGGGTGGCTGGTAACAGGCGATTGTTCTCGAGCATATTCAACGCGAGCGCCCAGGGCTGATGCGTGTGCATCACCACGCGCACACCCGTGATGCGGTGGATCGGAGCATGAATGCACTGTGCGGAGAGCTCCACCAGACCTTCGCCTTCGAGCGTATTGCCCGCCTCGTCGAACACGATCATGTCGCTGGCACGCGCTTCCGACCAGTGCAGACCAAACGGCAACACCAGGTAGCGATCCTCGTAGCCCGGAACGGTCACGGTGAAGTGATTGTCGATGCCCTCTTCCAGCTCGTGATAGACCGCCAGGCGATGCGCGGCGGCGAGATCGATTCTGGCCTGGATCACCGGATCCGTGGTCGATTTTGCGTCGAGGGCATGAATGGGCATGTTGGTCACCTTGAAGCTCGATCAGTAAGTTGGTCGGCACTTAACCGGCGCCGACCGCTTGCCGCCGCATCTTACGCTATTTGATCGTTCGTGTGGCGGCTCGCCGGCATTGTAACTTCGGCGGCCGATTGGTCATCCAAATGGTGTGTGCGGTATACCTCAATCGACAACGAAACCCTTGGGTGCAACGAAGTTCGCTAAGCACCCAGGCGATCATAAAAATGCAAATCTGCAACCCCCGACCGCCCGTACGGTAGTCTGGTATTTATGGCACAGAATCAGGAAAGCGTACATCTCGACCGGGGCGTGAACTACCAATCGAGTTTCACGCTCGGCGTTCTAGGCACGCGCATACCGGAACGCGTGCAGACCCTGCTGCACGATGCGCTCGACCTCGACGAACCGCAAGGTTGGCGCAATCAGATCTCGGACGGTGGTGAGCTCACGGCCAAATAGAAGGTCGCGCGCCAGCAGACACTGGCGCAGAAACCTGCCCCGCAGGCGAGCGGGTACGATCTCAATGCGGTCATCAACGCCAGTCTCGGCTATGTCACCGAGGTCGGCACCGGTATTTCCTGGCGTTGGGGAGTGATCGATTCGCCGTTGGTGGAGCTTCAATCCGCACTTCGCCGAGTACATCATCCTGGGGCACCGGTGGCAGCCAACGAGGACGCCGTACGGCGCAATGAGTTTTTTCTCTGGGGCGGTCTCAACGTGGTTTACCGCGTATACAACGCCCTGCTGGAAGGGCAGTTCCGCGATAGCGAAGTCACGTACGAGCGATCCGAGCTCAACAACCTGCTGGGTGAGTTGAGTGTGGGAGTGACCCGGGAGCTCGAAAACGGCCTGCGCATCAGTTTTACCGTGCGCGCCCGCGCGCCTGAACTGGACGGCGCCGATGGCGAAGCGCCGCTGTGGGGTGGGCTGATCGTCAGCAGATCTTACTAGCCGCAAGCGAGGCGCCGGACCGGCGCTGCGCCCTCACTCGAGCGGCTGCAACTCCTGCAACACAGTTGGAATGAGTTCCGCAACCGTCGGGTGGATGTGCACGGCACGCGAAATCACAGTGTACGGCTGTTTCGCGTACATGACGTCCAGCAGGGAATGCACGGCCTCATCGCCGCTGAGCCCCAGAATTGCCGCACCGAGGATCTGCTCCGTTTCCTGATCTACCAGGATTTTGATGAAGCCCTGGGTTTCGCCGAACTCACGCGCACGACCCACGCGGGTCATCATACGTTTGCCGATCAGGGCAGGTCGACCCGATGCCCTGACCTCGCGCTCAGTCATCCCGACGCGGCCGAGTGGCGGATCGATGAACAGCCCGTAGCAGAGAATCCGCTCGTCAACGCTGCGCGGATCATCGTCGAACAGGTTAGCGGCAACTATCTCGAAGTCGTTGTACGACGTGTGCGTGAACGCGCCGCGGCCGTTCACCTCGCCGAGCGCCCAGACACCGGACTGGGTGGTGCGCAGCTGGTCGTCGACTTTGATGATGCCGAACTGATTGGTTTCGATTTCAGTATTTTCCAGCCCCAGATCATCCGTGTTCGGCTGACGCCCCACCGCGAACAGCAGGTGGCTGCCGACCTCCTCCTCCGGACCGTCTTCACAGCTGACCTGCACCGCCACACCCGCGGCGTGAGGCCGCGCGCTGAGGCATTCCGCACCGAGGCGGAACCGGACGCCCTCGGCGGCGAGGATTTCCTGCACTGCGCTCGAGACGTCATCGTCGTCGCGGCCTATCAAGCGATCCTGCATTTCCACGACCGTTACCTCGGCGCCGAAGCGTCGGTACATCTGCGCGAATTCCAGACCGATATAGCTGCCGCCGATGATGATCAGATGCTCGGGCAGATAATCCACGTCCATGATCGAGGAGTTCGTCAGGTACGCAATGTCCTCGAGCCCGGGCCAGTCGGGAATGCGCGCCCGCGCACCGACGTCGATGAAAATTCTTTCCGCCTCCAGGAAATCGTCGTTTACGGCCACGCTGTGCGGTCCCGTGAACGTGGCGTGACCGCGGATCAGATCGACGTGGTCCATGCCTTCCAGCCACTGCGTGACGCCGCGGTTGGAATCGCCGGCGATTTTGTCTTTACGTGCTTTGACCTGTCGCATGTCCGCGCGCACGTCGCCGTCGATCACAATGCCGAATTCCTGGGCGCGGCGCGCCAGTGCCGCAACGCGCGCGCTGCCCACCAGTGTTTTTGTTGGAATGCATCCCGCGTTGACACAGGTGCCACCGACCAGATGGCGTTCAATGACGGCCACGCTGAGCCCTTCGGCATTCATGCGCCCGGCGAGTGCGGGGCCGGATTGCCCGGTGCCGATAACGATCGCGTCGTAATGGCGTGCCATAATCAGGTCCTCCGTGGACGGGAACCGCACACCATGATACCCGCTACCTGCGACGGGTGTTACTCCTCACACGCCTGCAGCTCGCGGGTCGTGAAGTCCTCGGACCAGCGAATGCGCAATCTGCCCTCACGGAGATCGACAAACACCTGATAATCACGCAGACCGTCCTCACCGCATTGCGCAAGGGCATGCGCCTGCGTGCCGGCCGCGTCGCTGAACTGCTCGCGCCACACCAGGTAGCAGTAAACCATACCCTGTTGAATCCAATCATTGCTGACCACATACGGAAACAAACGCATGTCGGTGTTGTTACCGGTTTTGTGAGCAGCGCATTGCGCGGCCGTTCCCCACGTGCCAAACAGTGCTACGGGTCCGCGGTTGTCAAAATCAGGTTGCACGTTGCTCTGCGCATGCCCCGCGCTCATCGCCACTGCGGTGAACACGCTCGCCGTCACGAGTGACAGCGGCTTCGCGCGCTTATTCATGGCGGCGATCCGGGGCTCAGCCGATCAGGGTGCCCGCCACCTGGTTGGGAAAATAGTCCTCGCAGCTCCCCTGCCGATGCACGTCAGCGGTGGCGCAATGCAAACCGCCGCCGAACGGATAGGCATCGCGAAACGGCACCGGTATGACTTCCATCCCGAGCTTGTCGAGCTGTTCCATCTGGTAGACTTCGCTTGCCTCCACGCACACCGTCTTGTGGTCCAGAATCAGACAATTCATCGACAACCAAACGCTCGAATAACATAGAGGTGGCGGCTCGTTGTGCGCCGGTTGTGCAGCATCGATGATATCCCAACCGTTGGCGGCAAAGATCTTGCGCTGAGCCTCGGGCAGGCGCCGATTGGGATTGTTGATGATCAATCCGGGACGCAGCGTCACGAACGTCGCATCGATATGGATCGGATAGGGATCGCCCGGGAAATTCACCGCATGCACCCGATGCGAGGGGTAGTGGCGCTGCAACCATTGCATGCCACGCCGGTTCGTCGTCAGTCCATGCTGGCAGAACAGATCCCTGCCGATGCGCAGCACGTCCGCGGCATCGAACAGGGGCTCGTGTTCGGTGGTGACGAAGTCGAGCGCCGCGGTACGTTGGAGACGCTCTTCCAGCGTGATGTCGTCGAAGTAATGCTGCTTGTAGGACGTATCGGTCAGGCGTGGGCGCGGCGCCTGCTCCCAGCGGAAATTCGGGTCCTCGTCGAAATACCGCTGCATCAGATCGTGATACGCGAGGTACTCCCAGTAGCGGCAACGGAACGACATCGGCGCGCTGAGTATTTCGTTGCCAATGGTCAACAGCACGTCGCGCGGCGGCATGCAACCGAACATGGAACCGGTCATGAAGTCCGGCGTCTGCACGGCCTGATTCCACTGGATGGGTTTCGGTCGATCCACGCGAATGCCGCGGTTGGTGAGCAGGTCGGCCAGCGCATCGAGCTGCTCGTTCGCCTTCTCCACCGTTTGCAGCGGCCGCGGCCCCCACATACCGCGCATGTCGCTGTCCTCCGGCACTTTCGCCTCGGTAGCCGGTTCCGTGGGCGGGATACAGGTGTGATCGGCTCGACCGACGATGACATGCGTCAACGGATCGAAATCGTTCCAGGAACTGACTACTGTTTCGGCCATAAGCAAAACCCGACTACCCGGCGCAGCACGCCGCTGCCCCACCGGGCGCGGATTGTGACGTGTACGCACCGCCCGGTAAAGGAGTGGTTACCCGGCCTGGTCGCTCACCGGCTACAATCGCACCGTTATGGCCGCCGCCGACGCTGCACCGCTGATCAATTTCGCCGACCTGCCGCCGGCGTTTTACGCAGATCCCTATCCGACCTATGCACGACTCCGGGCCGAAGCGCCGGTCTATCGCTGTCCCGACGGCAGCGTTTTGTTGACCCGTTACGCCGATTGCCATGCCGTGTATCGCGACCCGCAGTTATACAGCTCCGACAAAAAGCAACAGTTCAAACCGCAGTTCGGTGACAGCCTGCTGTTCGAGCACCACACCACAAGCCTGGTGTTCAACGATCCGCCACTGCACACGCAAGTGCGCCGGGCGATCGGCAACGCGCTTTCGGCCCGGACCATCGCGCCGATGCAGGCGCCGCTTGAAGCATTGGTGGAACGGCTGCTGGACCAGGTGGAAGCCAAGGGTCGTTTCGACGGCATCAGCGAGTTCGCAGGCGCCATACCGGTCGAAGTCATCGGCAATCTGATGTGCATTCCGCAAGCGGAGCGGGCGCCGTTGCGACGCTGGTCGCTGGCTATTCTCGGCGCCCTGGAAGTCGGCCTGACGCCTGAGCAGCTCGCCGAAGGGAACACGGCTGTCGCCGAGTTTCTCGCGTATCTCGACGATTTCGTCACGCGCCGACGCCGGCAATTGCAGCCCGACGATGACGATATGCTGGCCCGGCTGCTGCGTTGGGAGGACGATGGTTTTCGACTGACCGGCGCGACGTTGTACCACCAGTGCATTTTCATACTCAACGCCGGACACGAAACGACCACCAATCTCATCGGCAACGCAATCCTGGCGTTGCTGCAGCACCCGGATCAGCTGACCCGGCTGCAGCGCAACCCCGAACTCGTCGACACCGCGATTGAAGAGGTGTTGCGTTTCGAGAGCCCCAATCAGCTCGGCAACAGGCTCACCACCGCTGACGTCGAAGTTGGCGATATGCATATCCCGGCCGGCACTGTGCTGACGATGTGCATCGGTGCAGCCAATCGCGATCCGCAACAGTTTCCCGATCCGGAAACATTCGACATCGCGCGCACGCCCAACGAGCATCTCGCCTTTGGCGCCGGCGTGCACACGTGCGCGGGTCTCATGGTGGCGCGCCTGGAAGGGCGGATCGCCATCCAGCGGATTTTTTCGCGCTTCCCCGGCTTACGGCTGGAGGGCGAGCCGACGCGCAACACACGCGCCCGTTTCCGCGGACTCAGTCAGCTGCCGTTACGTATCGCATGACGACCGTCACGCTGAAAGGTATCGCGGACATCACGTGGCACAATGTCCAGGCGATCGCCTACGACCATGCCACTGTCAAGCTGCATCGCTCAGCGCTCGCCACCGTGCAAGATGGTCGTGAAAGGTTTCAGTCGGCACTCGATGCGGGCCTGCCCTGCTACGGCGTATCGACCGGACTCGGGAAGTTCGTCGCACAACGGGTCGCTGATCCCGACGACCGGGAATTCGTTATCAGCACGCTGCGTGCTCGTGCCGCCGCCAGCGGGCCGCCGTTGCCGCGCGCGGTTGCGCGCAGCGCCATGGTTCTCAAGCTGACGAATTTCTTGAGCGGCATGGATGGCGTCAGGCCGACACTATGCGAATACATGGCCGACCGACTCAACGACGGTCTGACTCCCTGGATACCGACTTACGGTCACGGTATGGCTGCGGACGCGACAGCGAACAGTCATGTTTTCCAGACACTGGCCGGTGAAGGTTTCGTGTGGGGCGCGGAGGGCGAGCGCCGGGCCGCGAGCGAAGCGCTGGCGCAGTTAGGCGTGGCCGCTTATGTGCCGGATCGAAAAGAAGCGTTGGCACTGATCAATGGTATCGCGGCGGCGCCGGCGTACGCGATCGACGCACACCGTCGCCTGCACACGTTGCTGGCAAGCGCCAACGCGATTGCCGCAATGAGCATGATATCGGCGGCTCTGCCGCTGGATTCGATCGCGCCCGCGGTGGCTGACGCGAGCGCCATACCGGGTATCGCAAGCGTGCTGGAGCGTCTGCAGAATGTCGCTCGCGGGCAGGCTTATCGCCCTCACACGCTGCAGGCGCCCGTGTCGTTTCGCGTTGTTCCGCAGGTGCATGGCGCGTTTGCCTCGGCGCTGGATGACTTGCGCTCGCGTGTGGAGGACTGTTTCAGCAGCTTTTCGGACAACCCGATGCTGACCAAGGATGGCGCCGGCGAGTTGCGTTTCCTGTCAGTCGGCGTGTTTCATAATCAGCATCTGGTCAATCAGATCGATCACGTTGCCTTGGCGTTGGCTCACGTCGCCGGACTCAGCGAACGCCGCCTGCACCGCCTGTTGGACACCCAGGTCACCGGACTGGCTCCGCAGCTCGCGACAGAGCCTGGTGTGCACGCCGGGCTGGTCGTGGCCCATAAAGCAGCACTGGATTTTGTTGCGCGCCTGAAAGTACTGGCGCAACCGGTATCACTGCATACCGGGGAGAGCTCCGGAGGTCAGGAAGACTACATGTCGATGGCGATCCCTGCGATCCACCGACTTTATCAGATGGTTTACCTGACGCAGCAGACCCTGGCCTACGAGTTTCTGGCGGTACTGGTGGCGCTCGATCACCGGCCACCGAGTGATGCTACGCCAGCGTCCGAGCTCTACGCGAGCGGCCGCCGCACGGTGGACCGAATGAGTGGGGACCGGGCACCGGGACCCGACGCCGAGGCTTTATTCGATCTGCTCGAGAGTGAGGACTGGCAGGTACTTTGTCGACACGATTGAGGACGGCGCAACGACGGTTCAGCGGGCGCACCATCGCCGGCAGCCCGGCGCCAGCCATGCCAACTACGATCGCATTGTCGCCGGCGAGCACCAGATCGACGAATATGACCTGCAGCAGCGCGCTGAGGAAATCATGCAAGTTCCCAGGTTATTGCATCGCGGCGACCCTACCGCAGCGGCCGATCAACACCTTGTTACCGACCAAGTTCGAAGTGTTCTCCGGGAAAATACTTGTGCAGCCGATCGTCGCCCGCGTACGCATGACCTTCCATGCCCTCCGCGCGTGAGATGCGCGCGCTGGCGGCACCAACCGCACGGTTCGCATCACGCGTCATGCGTTGCCAGGTCACGGTCTTGATGAACTTGCCTACGCTGAGACCACCGGTGTAACGCGCCGCACCTTTAGTCGGCAGAATGTGGTTGGGCCCGGCCGCCTTGTCGCCGAAGGCCACCGTCGTTTCCTCGCCGAGGAACAGCGAGCCGGAGTTACGTAGATTCGCTAGCCACCAGGCGAGATCTTCGGCCTGCACCTCGAGATGCTCCGCGGCATACTGATCGCTAACCGCGACGGCTTCCTCGCGCGTGTCCACTATCACGATCTCGCCATAGTCACGCCAGGCAGAGGCGGCGGCGGAACGATTCGGTTCGCCGAGGCGTTCGATGTAGTACGCCGCGCGCTCTGTCACGGCCTCTGCCAGCTCGCGCGATGTCGTGATCAACCACGCCGGTGAATCCGGCCCGTGCTCGGCCTGACCGATCAGATCGCTGGTCACGAGCTCGGGATCCGCGCTGGCATCAGCAATCACCAGAATTTCCGTCGGACCGGCAAACATGTCGATGCCCACTCTGCCGAACAACACCCGCTTTGCTTCCGCGACGAAGCGATTACCCGGCCCGACCAGGACATCGGCCGCATTCCCGGTGAACAAGCCGAACGCCATCGCCGCAATGCCCTGCACGCCGCCGAGCGCCAGGATCGTATCGGCGCCTGCGAGCTTCGCAGTGTAGAGGATGGCCGGGTGCACGCCGCCATCACGGTGGGGCGGCGACACTGCGATCACGTTGGGGACACCCGCGACCCGCGCCGTGGTGACGCTCATGATGGCCGAGGCGATGTGGGCATAGCGCCCGCCCGGCACGT
>CAJICB010000028.1_pt1 | contig 15469 bp, 10 predicted proteins | sample 9199491 | NCBI WGS metagenome assembly CAJICB01 (sample SAMEA7708320, study PRJEB35096) | sediment metagenome | biome: marine neritic benthic zone biome [ENVO:01000025]; feature: sediment [ENVO:00002007]; material: shallow marine sediment [ENVO:03000034] sea grass bed [ENVO_01000059] ... | reverse complement strand
GTCGTCGAAACCCGCCGGGACTACCGGCCCTGGGACATCATTGCCGCCGACGAGGACCTCAACGCCGTCATGCAATTACTGCAAAGCGGGTACTTCAACCAGTTCGAGAAAAACCTGTTCAATCAGCTCATCCATTCTATTACGAGCGCCCAGGATCCCTGGCTGACAGCGGCCGACTTCCGCAGCTTTGTCGATGCCCAGGAGCGCGTCGCGGAAGCCTACCGCGACCAGGAGCGCTGGACGCGCATGAGCATCCTCAACACGGCCAACAGCGGCAAATTCTCGACCGACAGGACCATGCTCGATTACAACGAGGAAATCTGGCGTCTGTCGCCAGTGGCCCCCGGTCCCTTGTGAGTGGCGCGTTGCGTCTATCCCGACGCGAGCCGTGCCGAACCATCCGCAGGGACGCAACAGGCCAGAACCGAAGGCACCACAAGCTCTGAGAAAGCAGCCGCTGCCCGGCAGGCTGGCCGCCCGTGTCAGCGGAAGCAGGAGGGACATTTGTTTGACATCTGTCTGCATTTGCAGACACCTGTCGGCCTCGTGAGACATCTGGTAATAGTGCGCCACCCTTTCTATCCTGTGGCCGACGTGTTTGTGGCGTGGAGGAGGCAAAGACTACGCCACGTTTAATAGGTATCAATACAGGACACCTGTATTTTCAAGAAGGAAACCGCATGAACAAAAGACTTATGACCTTCACCATGTCTGCGGGTCTGTTATTCCCCGGATTCACCAGTCAGGCAGAACCAGTCGACAACACCAACACCCTCCCTGATGCAAAACCCGGCCAGTGCTATGCAAAGGTGATGGTTCCGGCCCAGTACGAAACCAAGGACGAAAAAGTTCTGGTACGCGAGCCCGCGGAAAAAATCGAAACCATTCCCGCGCAGTACGAGTGGACCGAGAAGACGGTTACCCTCAAGCCGGCCCACACCAAGCTGGTACCCGTACCGGCGCAGTACGAGCAGGTGACCGAAAAGGTCGAGGTAAGTCCCGCCCGGCAGGTCTGGCTGACCAGCCTGGAAAAGGGCGGCGTGCCGGTCAGCCCGACGCTGCTGAAGTCAGCCAAGGCATCGGGTTTCAACACCAACGAAGCGGTTGCCGGCATGTGCTTCAAGGAATACTTCACACCCGCCCAGTTCAAGACCGAGACCAAGGATGTGCTGGTGAAGCAGGCTGCGGAAAAGGTGGAAACCATTCCCGCACAGTATGAAACGGTCGAGGAGCAGGTGCTGGTCAAAGAGGCCTCCAAGAAGATCATCGAAGTACCTGCCACCTACGAGATGATCACCGAGGAGGTGCTGATCGAACCCGCCAAGACGGTTTGGAAAAAGGGCTCCGGGCCGATCGAGCGCGTCGACAACACCACCGGCGAAATCATGTGCCTGGTGGAGATTCCGGCCAGGTACAAAACGGTCCAGAAGCAGGTCATAAAGACCGCCGCCACCACCAGGGAAGTGGAAGTACCCGCGGTCTACAAGACCGTAAAGGTGCGCAAACTGGTTAAACCGGAGCAGGAAAAGCGCACCAAGATCCCGGAAGAACACAAGCAGATCACCAAGCGTATCAAGGTCTCGGATGCCACCTTCGCCTGGCACGGCATGCACGAGGTCAGCAAGCCCGAGGGCTCGCCCACCGGCGCCCAGGTCTGCCTGAAGGAAATTCCGGCCAAATACGAAACCGTCACCAAACGAGTCGTGAAGGCGCCGGCCAGCTACAAGCAGGAACAGGTTCCGGCGGTCACCGAAACGGTCAAGGTCCGCAAGCTCGTCGCCAAGGCAACGGAAAAGCGGAGCAAGATTCCGGCCGAATACAAGACCGTTTCCAAACGCAGCAAAGTGGGTGATGAACGACTCGAGTGGCGCCAGGTGCTGTGTGAAACCAACATGACCAAGGGCATCGTGACCCGTGTACAGCAGGCCCTCAAGGATGCCGGCTACAAAGTCGGATCCGTGGATGGCATCGTGGGCGCCGGAACCCTGCGCGCGGTCGATGCGTATCAACGCGACAAGGGACTGCCGACCGGCGGTTTGACACTCCGCACCCTGGAATCCCTGGGTGTCAAGATCTAGGGACGATCGCAACTGACAAGTGGGCCACCAGGGGACAGGGAGGTCCCCGCCCGTATCATCTGGCCCGGACGATCAGCACCGAGCCCTGAATCTTGTCCGCCAGCGCTTCGAGGCTGTCACCACCGCGCGCAAGCTCCGGGATCCTCCGGCCTCGCGCCGGCATTCCCTCCAGCAGAGCTCTGATCGCCTGGATCTTCAGCGCATAGTTGATTCCGGGCATGGGCTCGGGATCACCGCCTGCCGAATCTACCCTGCCCAGCATTGCCGTGATGACGCCGACGGCCTCGCCGTGCATGTTCAGCAGCGGACCGCCGCTGTTGCCGGGCTGGATCGGAACAGAGATCTGGTAGCTGTCGGGGTTGTCGTAGAGGCCGTTTACGCCGCTCACGATGCCGGCGCTCAGCTTGGGTGTCTTGCCCATGACGTCAACGCGTGGAAATCCGATGGTGAATACACTGCTGCCCAGGCGGGCGCTGCTCGAGGCGAGCGGCAACGCCGGTGGCAGTCTGCCCGCGTCCTCGACCTTCAACAGCACGACGTCGAGGACCGCGTCGCTGGCAATCACCTCGGCACTCAGCTCCTCGCCGGAGCGGGTCAACAGCACCACCGACTGCGTGCCCGCCACCACGTGGTGATTCGTGACCACATAACCCGCGGCGATCGGCCAGCCGGTGCCCGTCTAGACCGCCGATGACCCAGCCGGCTGTTCCGACTGCGACCACTGCGTCAGCCGGGTCTCCAGTTCCACGGCCAGCTCCCCGCCGGGCGCAACCGTATTCAGCGCGGCCACCGCGGCGTGGGCACCTTCACGGTCGTCGCCGGACAGATAGCTCAGGCCTGCCCGATACAGCCACTGCGACGCATCCGCCAGGCCGGTCTCACCCACCGCGCCGTCAGCATAGCGTAATCCGAGCTGATACTGGGCATCGGCATAACCCTGTTCGGCAGCCTTCAGCAGCCAGTACAACGCGCCTTCGCCATCCGAAGACAGACTCCTGCGTTCAGCCAGGAACAAACCGAAGTTGTATTGTGCAATCATGCTGTTCTGGCGTGCCGCGGCTTCGTACCACCCGGCGGCGCGCTGGGCGTTCTGGTCGACACCGTAACCATGGTCATACATCACCGCGAGGTTGATCTGGGAGCTGACGTGACCCTGTTCGGCCAGCGGGCGCCAATACTCGACGGCAGCGTGGTAATCGCCCTGTTCGTAGGCCGTCCAGCCGCTCAGGAATGCCGCCGGCGTACCCAGCGACTCGGCGTTCGCCAAGCACGGCACGGCAAGCAGCAGGCCGGAAAACCACCACAGAGTTCGTCGCTTAGCGTTGCGATTCATTGCCGCCGCCATCCGTTTCAATGAAGTATTGATAAAGGTAAACGGCAGCGCAGGACTCGTGCTTGAAACACCTGGCCTACCGTAAATTTAATTTTTATAAACAATTACTTATCTCACGCTCCCTGACAGCCGCTGCGACCGATTGAGTCGCGGGACAGCGCTGCCGCCCGCAACCGCCCGGCCGCCGCGCCGCACAACAGGATCAGACATCCGACTGCACGGCACCGTTCAGGGGGGACGACGGGGATCGTCTGCGGGGGGGCTGGGGCAGCCGCTGCTGCCTGCCGCCAAAGACACCGCCAGGACCGACAGGAACCCGGGGAAAGCCATGCCGATCCGCGGATTCCGCTAGGCTCCATCCAGGCTACCGATTTGTGCAGCATTGATGCGTAGCTGAACGGGTCGAAGCGGGTCGGCTGGCGCGCTGAAGGTCGACCTGGAACCGCACAGCGCTCCGCGCTTCAGGCAACGCGGTAACCGAGCCGTTCCGACACCTGTCTGGCGGCCTTCTCGATCAACGGAATCCATCCGTCGCGGCGCCGCTCCATGGGTGCGGAGATAGACAGCCCGGCCACTACTGCACCACTGCTGTCATGAATGAGGGTGCCGATACAGCCCACGCCCTCTTCCGCCTCTTCGTCGTCCAGGGCGTAACCATCCCGCATGGCCCGGTGCACCACCCGCAACAGCGCCTTCGGCGTCGTTATCGTGTGCGGCGTATAGGACGGCAGACCGGTGCGCTCGGCATAAGCCCTGACGAAGGCATCTCCGAGCTCACCCAGCATCAGCTTGCCGACCGCCGTGACGTGTAGCGGCGCACGGCTGCCAATCACCTGCTCGACGCGCATCATGCGTTGCGGCGCCATGCGTTCGATGTAGATGACGTCGTCACCCTCACGCACGCTGAGATTGACGGTCTCGCCGATCCGGTCGCGCAGGGATTCCATCACATCCCTGGCCTCCTCGCGGATGTCTACACCGCGGCGCACCCGTCCCGCCAGGTACAGGAGCTTGCGTCCCAGCATGTAGCGCCCGGCGGAATCCCGTTCCACGAACCCCACCTCGGCCAGCGCCGCCAGAATGCGGAAGGCGGTGGACGGATGCAATCCGGTGTCGGCGGACAGGATCTTGAGACGCACCGGCTGATCGGCGGCCGCGACTGCATCGATAAGCCTGGCAGAACGGTCAAGGACCTGAATGGAAGACACGGGCTCACCCTTTCACATTGTGAAAACGATTATACATTGCGAAATGATAGCCCCTGTGCTACGGTTTTGCCAAGCTCCGCTTACGCCTAGGGCGGTGTCGGGACGCAAACCCGCACCGCCTTCGCTTAACCGATTATTTCTCACAATGTGAAATTCATTATACAGAATGAACCCCCCTTCGACCCGGGAGGACCGCACCATGACCGCGAATACCGCCGAAAAGCTTCCTGCCACGCCGGCCTTCTGTGAAGGCATCCAGCACTTCGGTGACCCCTGGCCGGATTCCGACCGCTGCGCCGACAGCGCTGTTATCGCCGCGGGCCAGTCGGCGGTCGTGGATGCGGGGAACGACAAGGCGGCCTACCAGACCCTGCTCGGCGCCGATGCGCTGCGCTACTGCACTCTGCAGCTGACCGGTTCCAAGGGTTCCGGCCATCCGGGTGGCTTTGCCTCCAGTGCCGAGGCCCACGCGGCCCTGATGATGCTCGGTCACACCAACATCCTAACCGAGGTGGGCCACCACGCCCCCGGCTTTTATTCGTCCATGTTCCTCGACGGTTCGCTGGAGGAAATGGGCATCCGCACCATGCACGACATGATGCAGCGCTTCCGCGAAAAGCACGGCCTGCTCGGTCACCTCTCCGGCGCCATCCCCGGCCTGCTCGCCGCCGCCGGTCCGCTCGGCCAGGGCCAGCACTTCGCCATGGCCGGCGCCTACCTGCACCGCGACAAGCTGTTCCCGGTCACCATCGGCGACGGCGGCATGGGCGAGCCCTATGTGCTCAACGCCATGATGCACTTCCACACCGCCTACCCCGATATCACCAACTTCCTGCCGGTGCTGATCTGGAACGGCTATTCGCAGGAGCACCACTCCATGGTGTCGCTGCACAGCAATGCACAGATGATCGATTACTGGAAAGGTCACGGCTTCGACAACGTGGTCCTGGTGGACGCCAGGGACTTCGACGACAGCGGCCAGCAGGGCAGCTTTGCGGACAGCACGCACTTCTCGTTCCCCGCTCGCCTGGCCTTCGCCAAAGCCGTGTTGCAGGGTGTCGACCAGGCCGCGCAATCGGCCATGAGTGGCAAACTGACCGCCTTCATCATCAAGCAGCTCAAGGGCAGCGGCGTGCACACCGTGGGCGCCAAGTCGCACAACCTGTACCCGGCCGATACCCTCGACCAGCCGCACATCATCGAGGGCCTGAAGCGCCGCGCCCTGCCCCCGGCGGCCTGGCAGATCGTGCGCGACAACTTCAGCCGTGCCGGCGGCGGCGCGGCGGCGAAGACCGTGGTCACCGAGCATGAACTGCAACTCACCCCGCTGCCGAAACTCGCCATGCAGGACTTCCCCGAAGACGCCAAGGCCGTGCCCTCCACCGCCATGGGTGCGCTGGTGGCACAGGTCGGCCAGGCCGACGGGCGCTTCGTGGTGACCAACGCGGACGGTAACGAAGCCTCGGCAATGAAGAACATTAACGACGCGCTCAAGATACGCCACCCCACGCAGGATCCCCTGTACAACCAGGAACCGGCCGGGCAGGTGTACGAGCCGCTCAATGAAGACGCCTGTGCGGGCCTTGCCGCGGGGCTGGCGCTGTTCGGTTCGCGTGCGCTGTGGCTGTCCTACGAGTCCTTCGCCATCAACGGCTGGCCGATCGTGCAGACCGTTACCCAGGCGATGGCCGAGTTGCGCCGCAGGACGCCTTCCATTGTCACCATGTTCACCGCCGGCGCCCTGGAGCAGGGCCGTAACGGCTGGACCCACCAGCGTCCGGAAATCGAGAACTACTTCGGCGCCATGATGCGTAACGGCAACGTCTATCCGCTGTTCCCCTGCGACGCCAACTCTATACAGGTGGCTTATGAGTACGCCACCAACAGCTTCAACAAGGGTATGACGATCATCGCCTCCAAGAGCCCCCTGCCGGTCTACCTGTCGCTGGAGGAAGCACGTCACGCCGTGGAACAAGGGGCCGCAACGCTTTATGAATCGCAGGACGGCGACAAGGGCACGGTGGTGTTCGCCGTGACCGGCGACATGATCCTGTTGCCGGTGTTTGAGGCGAAGGACAGGCTGGAAGCGGACGGCTACCGGGTGCGTATCGTGGCAGTGGTCAACCCGCGCCGTCTGTACCGGCCTGGCGATATCGCCTGGGACACGGTCGCCGAGCCGGACAACAGGTTTATGGACGACGACCACTTCAACGCCCTGTTCGACGGTGATGTGCTGCTGGCGGTGAGCGGTGGGCCCAGCGCGCCGCTGGAACCGGTGCTGCTGCGCGGCCGCGCGCCCGCACGCGACACCATCTGCTGGAAGCGCGGCGAAACCACCGCCTCACCCGGCGAGATCATGGCCTTCAACGGCATCACCGCGGAAACCATGGTACAACGTGCCAGGGCGCTGAAGGGTTAGGGGGTCCGCCCGTGCAGGGGTTGCGCTGAAACTGTCCTCACAGCGTGAAACCGCCATCGCGCCCCTGTACGGGTTTCTTTATCAGGCAGTGCGCTGTCAGCGCGGCCCGCCCATCGGAACAGGACGAAACCACGCATGACCGAGACCAAGATTGTCGTACTCGACGACGACCCGACCGGATCCCAGACGGTGCACAGCTGTCTGCTGCTGACGCGCTGGGATACACCCACTCTCGAGCAGGGGCTGCAAGACTCGGCACCGCTGTTTTTCGTGCTCACCAATACACGCGGCATGAGCGCAGAGCAGGCGGCCACAGTCACCCGCGAGGTGTGTGTCAACCTCCGACACGCACTCGATGAACTGGCCCGTGCGGGCCAGACGATCAACTCCCTGATAGTGAGCCGCTCGGACTCCACTCTGCGCGGGCACTACCCGGTCGAGACCGATGTCATCGCCGAGCAACTGGGGCCGTTCGATGCGCACTTCCTGGTGCCGGCGTTCTTCGAAGGGGGACGCCTCACCCGCGACAGCGTGCACTATCTGCTGGTGAACGAGGAGCCGGTGCCGGTGCATGAAACCGAGTTCGCCCGCGACTCGGTGTTCGGCTACTCGCACAGCTACCTGCCCGCCTACGTCGAAGAAAAAACCGGCGCACGGATCCGCGCCGACCAGGTCGAGCGTTTCCTGCTCGAGGATGTGCGCGGCGACAGCCTGCCGCGGCTGATGGCACTCCACGGCAACGTCTGCTGCGCCGTGGACGGCGAAACCCAGGACGATCTGAATCATTTCTGCAACCAGCTGATGAGCGCCGCCGCGCAGGGTAAGCGTTTTCTGTTTCGCAGCGGCGCCAGCCTGCTGACGGCACTCGCGCAGCTGCCGCCGCAGCCGGTCGCGCCCGAGGCCATGCACACCTACACCCGCCGCGGACGGGCCGGCGCCGTGCTGGTCGGCTCCCACGTCAGTAAGACCACCGGGCAGTTGCAGCAGTTGCTGCAGATGCCAGGTGTCGCACCCCTCGAGATCGACGTGGAACACATCGAATCGCAGCGCGACGCCATGCTGCGGGACATCGTCGACCAGGCCGCCCAATTGCACGCAGCGGGCACCACGCCGGTGATCTACACCAGCCGCACCGAGAAGACCTTTGCCGACCAGGCCACGCGCCTGGCGTTCGGCGCAACGGTGTCGGCCTTCCTGGTGGACCTGGTACGCAACCTGCCCGCGACGCTGGGTTTTCTGATCAGCAAGGGCGGCATCACGTCCAACGATGTGCTGAGCTCGGGCCTGGCGCTGCGCACCTCGCGGGTGCTGGGGCAGATTCTGCCCGGCTGCTCTGTGGTACGCTGCCCGGCAGATCATCCGCGCTTTCCCGATTTGCCCGTGGTCGTCTTTCCCGGGAACGTAGGCGACGAATACGCCGTTGCGCGCGCCTATGCGCGCCTGGCCGGCATTGGCGAAGCGGCTGACAACGTCGCTGCGACCCGCACCTCGGCACTGAGGTAGAATCACAATCCGGAGCCATGCGCACCACCCGAATCGGCGGGAACAGCTGCGCCAACGGCGCTAAACGGGCAAACACTAGCGGCACAACGGCTTGATGAACCAGTCATCGCAACAATCCGAGTTTCCTCATGTCGATCGCGCGCAGCTGCTCGAGCGGCTGCGCAGTATCCTGCCGGGACAGTCGCTGCTGCACGAGGCAGAAGACCTGCACCCCTATGAGTGCGACGGCCTGTCCGCCTACCGTAAGCTGCCGCTGGTGGTCACCCTGCCCGATACCGTCGCACAGGTGCAGGCCATCCTCCGGCTGTGCCACGAACTCGAGGTGCCGGTGGTGGCGCGTGGCGCCGGCACCGGCTTATCCGGTGGCGCCCTGCCACACAGCAGCGGTGTACTGCTGAGCCTGGCGCGCTTCACCAGCATTCTGGACATCGACGCGCGGCGGCGCGTCGCGCGCGTGCAACCCGGGGTGCGCAACCTGGCGATCTCCGAGGCGGTCGCCGAACACGGGCTCTACTATGCCCCGGACCCCTCCTCGCAGATCGCCTGCACCATCGGCGGCAACGTGGCGGAAAACTCCGGCGGCGTGCACTGCCTGAAGTACGGCCTCACCGTACACAACATTCAGCAGCTGCGCGTTGTCACCATCGACGGCGAGCTGCTGACCATAGGCGGCAGTGGCATGGATGCGCCCGGCTACGACCTGCTGGCACTGATGACGGGCTCCGAGGGCATGCTGGGCGTCATCGTCGAGGTCACGGTAAAGCTGCTCCCGCAACCCGAACGCGCGCAGGTGATACTGGCGGCGTTCGACGATGTGGTCAAGGCGGGCAGCGCGGTGGGCAGCATCATTGCCGCCGGCATCATCCCGGCCGGGCTCGAGATGATGGACCGGCTGGCCATCCGTGCGGCCGAGGACTTCGTGCACGCCGGTTATCCCGTCGACGCGGAGGCCATATTGCTGTGCGAGCTGGACGGCACCAACGAGGAAGTCTCCGAGCAAGTATTCAAGGTGCGCGAGCTTCTCAGCGCCAGCGGCGCGACCGAGGTCCGAACGGCAAAGGACGAAGCGCAGCGCGCCATCTTCTGGAAAGGACGCAAGGCGGCCTTCCCGGCGGTGGGCCGCATATCGCCCGACTATTACTGCATGGACGGCACCATTCCGCGCAAGCGCCTGCCCGAGGTCCTCAAGGCGATATCGGATCTGTCGGCGGAATACGGGCTGGCGGTCGCCAACGTGTTCCACGCCGGCGACGGCAATCTGCACCCGCTGATTCTTTACGATGCCAACAAGCCCGGTGAACTGGAACGCACCGAGGCATTCGGCGGACACATCCTGGAGCTGTGCGTTCAGGCCGGCGGCACCATCACCGGTGAGCACGGCGTGGGCATGGAGAAAATCAACCAGATGTGTTTACAGTTCGATGCCGCCGAGCTGAGCCAGTTTCATGCCGTCAAGGCAGCGTTTGACGAAAAGGGCCTGCTCAATCCGGGCAAGGCGGTACCGACCCTGCACCGCTGCGCGGAATTCGGCGCCATGCACGTGCATCGCGGCGAACTCAAGTTCCCCGAACTGGAACGCTTTTGAACGCCGGCAGCGCACATGACTGACTGCGATCGCAGCACGGAACTTCAGGAGCAGGTCAGACAGGCCATCGCGACCGTTACTCCGCTGTGCATCCGGGGCGGGAACAGCAAGGCGTTCTACGGGCGCGAACCGGTCGGCGATGTCATCGAACTCGGCGCACACCGCGGGATTGTGAGTTACGAACCGACCGAACTGGTGATCACGGCCCGGGCCGGAACGCCCCTGCGAGACATCGAAGCCACGCTGGCGAAACACAAGCAGATGCTGGCCTTCGAACCCCCCGGTTACGGGCCCGACGCCACGCTAGGCGGCACCCTGGCCTGCAACCTGTCGGGCCCGCGCAGGCCGCACGCCGGGGCGGCACGCGATTTCCTGCTCGGCACGCGCATCATCAACGGCAGGGGCGAGGTCCTCTCATTCGGTGGCGAGGTGATGAAGAACGTGGCGGGCTACGATGTATCGCGGCTGATGAGCGGCGCGCTCGGTACGCTCGGGATTCTGCTCGATATCTCGCTCAAGGTGCTGCCGCGACCACAGACCGAGCTCACCCTGGCACAGGAGACCTCGGCCAAGCAGGCGCTCGACCGGCTGCACGCCTGGGGCCGCCGGCCGCTGCCGGTGTCGGCCAGCCTGTACGACGGCAGGATACTGTTCGTGCGCCTGTCCGGAACCGAACGCGGCGTCAACGCGGCGCGCGACAGCATGGGCGGCGACGAACTGCCCGACGCCGCGGGTCTGTGGCTCAAACTCAAGGAACACCAGCACGACTTTTTCACCAGCGACCGGCCCCTGTGGCGCCTGTCACTGGCGTCCGATACGGTGCCGCTCGGCATAGACGGTGAGTGGCTGTACGAATGGGGCGGCGCACAGCGCTGGCTGCTCAGCGATGCGGACGCGCGCAGCGTGCGCAGCCTGGCCCAGGCCCACGGCGGCCACGCCACGCTGTTCCGGGGAGACCCGCAGCGCGACAGCGTGTTTCATCCGTTGCCCGACGGCCTGATGCGCCTGCACCGCCGCCTCAAGCAGGCCTTCGACCCGCACGGGATTTTCAACCCGGGGCGTCTGTACCGGGGCGTCTAGCTCGCCTATGCAAACCAACATCAGTGCAACCTTTCGGGATACGGCGGAGGGCCGGGAGGCGGATGCCATCCTGCGCTCCTGCGTACACTGCGGCTTCTGCACCGCCACCTGCCCTACCTACCAGTTGCTCGGCGACGAGCTGGATGGCCCGCGCGGGCGTATCTACCTGATCAAACAAGTGCTCGAAGGCCAACCGGTCAGCGCCAGGACGCAACTGCACCTGGACCGCTGCCTGACCTGCCGCGCCTGCGAAAGCACCTGTCCATCGGGAGTACGCTACGGCCGGCTGGCGGATATCGGGCGGGCCCTGGTCGAGCGCCGGATCACGCGCCGTCCCGGCGAGCGCGTCGCGCGTTTCCTGTTGCGCAAGCTGATCCCACATCCGTCGCGCTTCGCGCCCCTGCTGTTTGTCGGACAGGCGCTCAGGCCGCTGCTGCCGGAGCCACTGCGGCGCAAGGTGCCCGCGCGGCAGCGCCGCACACCCTGGCCGCGGCAGACGCAGTCACGCAGAATGCTGGTGCTCGCCGGCTGCGTACAGAGCGTCGCCACACCGCAAACCAACGCGGCGACGGCGCGCGTCTTGAACCGACTCGGCATACAACTGCTGGCCGCAGCCGACGCCGGCTGCTGCGGTGCGGTGAGTCATCACCTCTGCGCGCACCAGGAGGGTCTGACCTTCATGCGCCGCAACATCGATGCCTGGTGGCCGCACATCGAACAGGGCATCGAAGCTATCCTGGTGACGGCGAGCGGCTGCGGCGCCCTGATCAAAGACTATGGCGATCTGTTCGCGCAGGACCCCGCCTACGCGGACAAGGCGCGGCGCGTATCGCAACTGGCCCGGGATATCAGCGAAGTCCTGCGCGATGAGGATCTGTCCCGCACCGGGCTCAAGCGCCCGGCCGGCAAAGTAGCATTTCACAGTCCCTGCACGCTGCAACACGGCCAACAGCTCGATGGCGTGGTGGAGTCGATTCTTACCCGGGCCGGTTTCAGCCTCAGCGCCGTCGCCGACCCACACCTGTGCTGCGGCTCGGCGGGCACCTATTCCATCCTGCAGCCCGGACTGTCGCGACGACTGCTGGACAACAAGCTCGCGGCGCTGGAAAAAGAGGCCCCCGACGTCATCGCCACAGCCAACGTCGGTTGCCAGATGCACCTCGCCAGCCGGGCAGGACGCCCGGTCAGACACTGGATCGAGCTGCTCGACGAAGCCATGCGCTAGCCGCAAAGCCAGCCCGTCCTGCACCGGTGATACGGCGGGCTCGCGGTGATTCAAGTGGCCAGGCGTGCTATAATCCGGATCCGGGTGCAGGTCGCGATCCGGCAATGGAACGCTTTCCGATCCAAAGCACCACACCACCAAGAGCCGACAGGGCCGTGCAGGGAACCAGGAGTTCCGCAGCATGCCGCGCTGCCTGCGCGGTCGTTGTGCAGTCTGGTGTGAGTAACAAGGTGTCAAAGAGTTTGTCTAACAATCGTGCTTGCGGCGCGCCGGCTAAGAGCCTCGGCCCGATCCTGCCAGCAGCCGAATCCCGCTCCGCCATCCCGTGAAACTGCGCAGCCAGATATCCCTGTTCCTGTTGCTGCTGGGGCTGGCTCCCCTGGTGGTGTCCGTGGTGATCAACGTACCACTGGTACTTGATCGCCTCGAGCTGTTCTATCACAAGGCCTATCTGCAGAAGTTGCGCGCCGATTTCCGGGATCTCGATCAGCACATCACCCGCAGACAGGAAATGGTGCGCCTGTTCGCCAAGATGCCGGAGCCGGGAATGGCCCTGGCCGCGGACAGCGCAACAGCCGGAGACGAGCTCGACCAGTCCCGTGCCAGGTACGCAGACTGGGCCAACCGGGTGTTGTTCGACCAGCCTGACATCATCCAGGTTAACTTTGTGAACAAAAACGCTGAGCTCGCCTACTCGCTGGATCGTGACAAGGAAAGCGGCATCCTGACCAGCGACAGCCAGGCTGCGGACCTGCCGGAGGCGAATTTTGTCGCCGCCGGCCTCGAGGTCGCGCCCGGTGCCGTGCTCACCAGCCCCATCAGCTTCAACCAGGACATCGTGGCCTCGGATCCGCAGCGCTTCATGACCCTGCGCTTTATCAGCCCGGTTATCGCGGCCTCGGCGCAGGACAGGCCGCCGGAACTGCAGGGAGCGGTGATATTCAACCTGGACGTCGGCGGGCTGGCGCACGTCTACAATGGCCTTTATTGGGCCCTCAACAACGGCGCATACCTGGTGCGGAGTGAGGAAGACACACCGCGTTCGACCGCCTTCAGAGACTTTCCCGGCCTGCAGGAAATATTCACCAGGGGCGAACTGGCGCTATGGGAAAATGGCGGTCAGCAGATTTTCTGGCTGCCCCTGTTCATGACCGAGGACTCGGGTCCTTTGTGGGTTGGACGCAGCGTCGACCCCTCGCCGATTGCGGAATTCCGCGCTGCGCTGGAACTGCGGGTGGTCGCTATCGTTACCGGACTGCTGCTGGTGGTGCTGCTGGTCGCCCGCATCATCGCCATTCGCACCGACAGAGTCAGCCGGGAGCTGACCGATGGCATTACCAGGGTGCTGGAACAGGATCAGCCTGTGAAGTTCTTCTGGAAACGCCCCGAAGAACTGCGCCGCCTGGGCGACAACCTTTCGCGCCTGGCCGAAAAACACGCCCGGGACGCGGGCGCGATGCGCTCCCACGCCCGCGAACTGGAAGAGTCCAATCGCTATAAATCGGAGTTTCTCGCCAACGTCAGCCATGAACTGCGCACCCCGCTCAACTCCATCCTGCTGCTGTCCAAGATGCTGGCCAGCAACGCCAATGCCCTGACCGCGGAGCAAGTTCGCCAGGCGCAGGTGATCCACGATGCCGGAAATGATCTGCGCACGCTGATCGATACCATCCTCGACCTGTCCAGGATTGAAGCCGGCAAGGTATCGCTGAAGACTGAGCCGGTAAAGCTGCCAGACCTGCTGAAAAACCTGCTGGCACTGATGCGCCCGCAGTTCGAGGAAAAGGGGCTGGAATTGCGGGTACTGTTCGACGCGGACGCACCCACTTCCCCCGTAACGGACCACGAAAAGCTGCGCCAGATCCTGGTGAATTTTCTCTCCAATGCCCTGAAGTTTACCGAGCGCGGCCAAGTGACTCTGCGACTTGCGCGCAACGCCGGCGCCGACACCGGCGACCGTCCGGTGGCCATCAGCGTGACCGACTCCGGCATCGGCATTCCCGCAGACAAGCAGCCGCTGGTCTTCGAGGCTTTCAAGCAGGTAGATGGATCGAGCAGCCGGCGTTATGGGGGGACTGGCCTCGGCCTCACCATCAGCCGCGAACTCGCCCGGCTGATCGGCGGCCGCATCGAGGTCGAAAGCGAGGCGGGCGTAGGCTCCACCTTTACGCTGCTGCTACCGCTCGCCATCCCGGATGCGACCACGGCACCGCGACCGACTGCAGCCGAACGCGCCGCAGGCACGGACAACGGCCCACGGCCTGCACCGATTCCGCAGGCGGATTACGCAGGGAGCCGGGTGCTGGTTGTCGACGATGACTTGCGCAACCTGCTGGCGCTCACTCCCCTGCTGGAACGCTGGGGCACCACCGTTGCCGCCGCCGGCGACGGGCACGAGGCGCTGGAAACCTTGCAGGAGGACGGCGATTTCGATCTGGTGCTCATGGACCTGATGATGCCGGTGCTGGACGGCTTCGAAACCATCCGGGCGATACGCTCCGACGCCGGCCTGGCAGCGCTACCGATCATCGCCCTGACCGCCAGGGCCGCTGACGATGACCGGAACAGGGCGATCTCCTGCGGAGCGACCGATTTTGTCAGCAAGCCGGTCGACCCGACGCGACTGAAACAGCTACTGGACCGGTATCTGGTACCGCGGCGCAGCCACGACAGGACGAGCAACATCGCGGGGCAACCAACATGAAGCGTTACCACGATTTCAGGCTGCTCGCCGTCGACGACAGCCCGAGCAACCTCTACACCCTACGATCCCTCATTCAGCAGCACATGGAGGTCGAGGTCCTGGAAGCGAGTTCCGGCCAGGAGGCGCTCGATATCGCCCTGCAGACTGGAAATATCGACCTGATACTGCTGGATGTACAGATGCCCGATCTGGACGGTTTTCAGACCGCATCCATGCTCAAGATCCGGCGCAAGACCCGCGACGTCCCGATTATTTTCCTCACCGCCGCCTTCAAGACAGACGAGTTCCAGCAGAAGGGCTACGAAGTGGGCGCGGTGGACTACCTCATGAAGCC
>CAJICB010000533.1_pt1 | contig 15652 bp, 13 predicted proteins | sample 9199491 | NCBI WGS metagenome assembly CAJICB01 (sample SAMEA7708320, study PRJEB35096) | sediment metagenome | biome: marine neritic benthic zone biome [ENVO:01000025]; feature: sediment [ENVO:00002007]; material: shallow marine sediment [ENVO:03000034] sea grass bed [ENVO_01000059] ... | reverse complement strand
GCGGTTGAACAGGCCGCGCCGGGGCGCCGCCTGCGCCAGCACAAAGGCGGCCTCGGCGCCCTGAACCGCCTCGTGGTCATCGACCAGCAGTACCATGCCCTGGTCGACATCCAGACCCGCGGCCTGCAGCTGCTGCAGCGCCTGGCGGTCCTGGCGCGCATCGATACAGCGCAGCTCGCCGAACGCCGGGTCGACCTGAGCGTGTGCCGCACCCGCCGCGCACACCGGGCACTGGCCATCGTATACCAGGCGGTAGCGGTGCCGGCTCATGCGGATTTCCTCGCCGGTTTCCTGTTCAGGAAGCCGGTGATCTTGGCGCCCATTTTCATCAGTTTGACCAGCGTCGGCTTGGGCACAACGCGCATCTGCTCGTACCAGCCGGTAAGCGTTTCCATGAATTCCAGCACATTGGCGATGCGTGCCTTGATTTCGGCGGGCGTCTCCTTGTCGTCTTCGCTTTCCAGTACGCAGGCGCGCAGCATGGTCAGGGTGGGGTCGATTTCGCGCTGCTTGCGTTGTTCGATGATCACCAGGAACATGTCCCACAGATCCTTCATCGAGCCGAAGTGATCGCGCCGGTCACCCATCACGTGCACGATCTTTACCAGTCCCCAGCCCTGCAGCTCTCGCAGGCTGGTGCTCACATTGGAGCGCGCCACCCCCAGGGTCTCGGCGATTTCCTCGGCGTGCAGCGGCTGGGGGGAAAGATAGAGCAGGGCATGAATCTGCGCCACGGTACGGTTGACCCCCCAGCGGGTGCCCATCTCGCCCCAGTGGAGGATGTATTTCTGCATGATCGGGGTCAGTTTCATCTTGTCACCAATTTCAGTAAGAACAGAAATTACTGAAAGTCATGGAGAATGTCAAGAGAGAAAGCTTGATGTAATATATGCCTCGGATTTTAAAAGAGTTGAATCCTTACCGGGAGCGACGGCGCGCCGCCACGATCGGGCCGAAGGGTGGCGTTTATGCCCTTTGGGTGCTCCTACGGGTGTGTCACCAGCCCTTGTGTAGGAGCGGCCTCTTGGCCGCGATGGCGTGCCGTAACGATCGCGCCGAAGGCCCGCGTTTATCCCCCATGGGTGCTCCTACGGCTGTGTCACCAGCCCTTGTACGAGCGGCCTCTTACGCCCCGCGGGTTTCCGGGGTGCCTGGCCGCGATGGGTTTTCTCGCAGCCCGATTACGGTTATAACCACACCGCATCCCATAACGGATAATCCCCAATGTTCTGCACCAGGCCTGCCCGTAACGGATTGGCCACCAGGTAGCGGGCTGTGGCAACAAGGTCTTCCGCCTTGCGCAAGGCGTGTTCGTGGAAGCCGGGTTGCCAGAGCCTTCCGGACCGGTTTGACAGCTTGTTTATTTGCCAGCTGCTGACGCCTTTGACGGTCCGCATTAACTCACCCAGCCGGGTATCGTCTTTCAGTTGCAGTAACCAGTGCAGATGGTCCGGCATAATGACGTAGGCGAGCGTTTCGGCGCGCTGGCGCTCTTTCATCATTACGTTGACCAGCACGCGCCCGTGGTTCCAATGCGAGAAAACCTGTTCTCGCCGGTGGGTCACGCAGGTAATGAGGTAGATGCGTCCGTTCTCGGATACGCGGGCGTTACGCAGATCGGACGCGTGTGGTTTTGTCGTGTTCATGTCACCTCCTTGTGACGTTGGGTCTGTGGTAATAGCCCCTGGGGGGCATAAACGGCCATCCTGGCCGAGTCGGTGTTCCATGATAATCGCGTTGAAGGCCGGCGTTTACGCCCTTTGGCGCTCCTACGGGTGTGTCAGCAGCCCTTGTGTAGGAGCGGCCCCTTGGCCGCGATGGCGTGCCAGAGCGATCGCGCTGCAGGAGCGGCCTTTTACGCCCAACGGGTTTTTGGGTGCCTGGCCGCGATGGCACACCAGAACAATTGCGCCGAAGGGCGGAGCTCCTACAGCTTGTGCAGCTTCTCCTCGATGCGCCTGCGTCGATGTTCGTGAATGGCAGCGTGCGGCAGGCGCTCGCAGCAGCGCCGGGCGGCGGCCAGGTCCTTGCTCACGTGTTCGTGGTACTTGGCGAGGCGTTCCACGGAATCGTTGCAGCCGGCGGCGGCGAGGGTCTCCCAGAGGGCGACGGCCTGTGGCCAGTGTCCGGCGCGGCGTAACAGGTGTGCCAGGAAACGCTTGCCGTCGTCGCACAGATCGCCCTGGTAGGCTTGCAGCAGCGCCCGCGCGTCGTCTTCACTGCCTTCGGCCAGCCAGCGGGCGAGGGCGTGCAGGTCCACGTCGAAGACGCGCGGTTGCGCAATGACCTGGCTGAGGGCGCTATGCGCAACGGCCAGGGACACAATGTCCTGGCGATTGTGCGCGACGACTTTCACCAGCTGTGCGCCCTGACCAAAGCGCACATAGCTGAACCAGGCCGCCGGTGCCTCACTGCCGGGCAGGTCGTCGACCCGGCTGAAACCGAGCAGGTTCTGCTCCAGGCTGAGCAGCCGGCAGTCGGCCCAGCGGGCGCTGAACAGACGTCGCACCGGGTGGAGCAGGTCCAGGTGCGGCAGTCCCGCGAAGGGGTGCGCCATCGCCTGCATGCGAAAGCGGGTGATCAGCAGCGGCAGGTCATAGCTCTTGCCGTTGTAGCTGAGCAGCCGGTCATCGGGTGACAGGGTTTCGGCGAAGGCCGCCAGTAGGGGGGCTTCGGCGGCAAAGCGGGTGAGCAGAAACTGACTCAGCGCGATAGCGTCGGCTTCGACCACGGCGACGCCGGCCAGGAAGGCCAGTGTACCGCTGCCGCCGGACAGTCCTGTGGTCTCGGTATCGATGTAGACGCGGCGCAGGTTCTTGCCTGTGGTCTCGCCGGGCAGCTGCGGTTGTTCGCGGAGGGTAGTGAGATCGATCGATCCGAGTTTACCGCTGAGCGGCAGGCGCTGGTCGATGCGGATCACGCCGTCGGCGATGAGCTCGCCGTCCAGTGTGTGGGCCAGTTCCTCCGGTGCGAGGCGCGGGTTGGAGCTCAATGTCTGCAATGGGGAACGTCGACTCCGACCCCTTTTTTCCAGTTGGGCAATGCGCTCGCGCAGGCTCGACACGGAGGGTTTCGGCGCAGAGGAACCGGCGCCGGTACCGGCCTGCGTCTGCAATCGTGACAGTCTGGATCTGAGGTTCATGCGTTTGACTCGAATTCCTTCGTCTTATCGTTGCAGTAGATTCGACTGTAGGAGCGCCCTTTTACGCCCCGCGGGTTTCCGGGGTGCCTGGCCGCGACGGCCTTGCATAAGCGCGCGCCCAAGGGCGGCGTCTATGCTCTTTGGGTGCGCTTACGGGTAGAGCAGGGACAACACCTGCAACGCCACCTGTTTAGGCGAATAGCCGCGCACTTCGTCGCTCGCCAGGATCGGGCCAATGCAGCTCGGGCAGCCGTGCTTGCAGCCGCAGGCGTTCACCAGTTGCTGTGCGTCGGCCAGGATCGCGGCCCTGTTTTCGTACAGCGGTGCCGAAATGCCGATACCGCCCGGGTAGTTGTCATACAGGAACAGGGTGGGCGTGAAGCGCTGCAGCTGCCCGGGGTCGACGGCTTCGCCCTCGCTGTTGCGCAGCTGGCCGCGGCCGTTGGTACCGACGGTGGCAAACCATTCGGCATTGCCGTCGCCCACGGCGCGCCCGATGTCCTGCGGTTCGGACAGCATGCGCATGGACGCGACGATGTGCATGGCGTAGCCCGCGCCGAGGAATCCGTCCAGCGCCATGTGGCGTGACGCGAAAGCTTCCTCCAGCGACTCGGGTTGTACCTGCCACCACACCGCGGTGGTGTGCATCTCCTGGTCGGGCAGATCGATGTTGCCGTAACCGATGTTCTCGTGAGTGTAGTAGCGGATCTTCTTGTAGCCGGCGATGCGCCGCACCAGGTGCACCTCGCCCTGGGCCACGGCGTGGTGTTGTTGCCGGGCCTGGTCGAAGTTCTCCAGGATCTTGAGCCGCGTGTAGTCGATGGCGTCGGTGTAATAATCCGCGCGGGTGCGGGTGACGAAGGCCTTGCGTCCCTCCCAGTCGAGTTTCTCCACCTGGTGGGGCGCGGATTGGATCATGTAGATGGCGCCTTCATAGATGGTCTCCGGCGCCGAGCTGTAATCGACCTCGGCGATGACGGTCTGGGCACCGCCGCTGGTATCGATGACCACGAAGTTTCCTTCGGCCACCGAGCGCAGGCTGACGCTGTTGGCCGGATAGCTGTCGGCCATCCAGTGCCACTGCTGGCCCTCACGGTGCACGACACCGTGTTCCTCCAGATAAGCGAGCATTTCGCCGAGATCCTGTTTCCCGAATGCGTCGCCGTCTCTGAACGGCAGCTCGAAGGCGGCACAGCGGATGTGATCGAGTAGGATCAGCAGCTGGTCGGGATCGATGCGCGCCTGCTCGGGCGAGGCGCCGAGGAAAAACTCCGGGTTGCGGATGATGTACTGGTCGAGCGGCAGGCTGCTCGCCACCAGTACGCCGACGGCGGTGCGCTGGCGTCGCCCGGCGCGACCCAGGCGCTGCCAGGTGCCGGCGATGGTGCCGGGATAGCCGTTCAGCACGCACACGTCCAGCGAGCCGATGTCCACGCCCAGTTCCAGCGCCGAGGTGGATACCACGCAGTCGATGTTGCCCTCGCGCAGCTTCTTTTCCATGGTGCGCCGTTCGCTGGGCAGATAGCCGCCGCGGTAGGCGGCCACCCGCGCCGGGGTGCGCGGATCCTTGTCGAAGGTGTCCTTCATGTACTTGGTCAGTACCTCGACCATGAGACGCGACTGCGCGAACAGGATGCTCTTGAGGCCGCGTTTTACCGCCATGCGCGCGATGCGCGTGGTCTGTGAGCGGGCAGACGCCCGGATGCCGAGATCCGCATTCACCACCGGCGGATTCCACAGCAGCAGGTGTTTGGCGCCCGCCGGCGCGCCGCTGTCAGTAATGGCGGTTACCTCGGCATTGATCAGCTCCGCGGCCAGCTCGGCCGGGTTGGCGATGGTGGCCGAACAGAGCATGAACAGCGGGTCGGAACCATAGAAGCGGCAGATGCGCTGCAGGCGTCGCAGCACGTTGGCCACGTGCGAGCCGAACACGCCGCGGTAGCTGTGCATTTCGTCGATCACCACGTAGCGCAGGCTCTCGAAGAACTGCGCCCACTTGGTGTGGTGGGGCAGTATACCCTGGTGCAGCATGTCGGGGTTGGTGACCACGATGTCGCCCCGGGTGCGCACCGCCTTGCGGGCATCGCCGGGCGTGTCGCCGTGGAAGGAGAAGGCGTGCACCCCGAGCCCGCCCGCCTCGTTGAGCGCCGTGAGTTCGGCCACCTGGTCCTGCGCCAGCGCCTTGGTGGGGAACATGTACAGGGCCTTGGCCTTGTCCTGCAAGGCCGCCTGCAGCACCGGCAGGTTGTAGCACAGCGTCTTGCCCGACGCGGTGGGGGTGACGACGACGCTGTGCTGGCCGGCCCGCACCTTTTCCCAGGCACTCGCCTGGTGGGTGTAGAGCCGCTGCACACCGCGGCTGCGAAGGGCGCAGGCCAGTCGCGGGTCGAGGTCCTCGGGCAGCGGCGCGTGCTGGCCGGCCCTGGCCGGGATGACCAGCTCGCCGGTGATGCGGCCCCGGTATTTGTCGCGCAGCCGTTGCGCCAGGGCCTCGACCGGGTCGCCGAGGGCGGGTGTCATCTGTTCGGCGGATGTGCTCATGGGTTGTTCTCCATCCGTTCTCTTTGTCTAGCATAGAGAACAAAGGGAGAACAGATCAAGGGGTAGGGCAAAATTGGCCTGTCGGAGTGGGGGCGGACCGCTAGCCATTGCGCCGAAGGGCGGCGTTCATGCTCCGAAGTGGTGCTCCTATGCGCGGGTCGGGTTCCGCGCCAAGGGCGCCGGAGGGCCCGCGCCGGCAGCAGCCGGAGACCCGAATTTACAGGGAATCCCTGATACCGCAGGGGGGCGGAAAGGTGCATCCTATGGACCAAGTGGACCGAAACCGGAGTGCGTAGACTCACGGGGGGGACGCAGGGAAATAGCGCAGAGGCAGCGCCTGCCCATAAGCGGCAGGCGTTGTTGGATCTGCTCGCGTTTGGGTGACAGGAGCGCCACCCCAACAAAGCAGGAACGTGAGTTCCAGAATCAACCAACTGCACGGACGTCAGACGCACTGGCGGTCATCTTAACTCCTCCAGACCCGCCGGTGTGTTGCACCAGTCGATCCGCGACTGGTTTTTTTTCGCCCGCCGCCGGGGCCCTGGCCAGGGCATGCCTCACAAGACCGCGATCGTCACCTAAACTTACCCTTGGAAACCTGGCAGATACCCAACACGAAAAAGAATCGGATACACCATGCAGCCGGCAAGGATATTCATCGTCGATGATCATCCTCTCGTGCGCAGCGGCTTCCACCAGCTGATTGCGGGCGAGCCCGACCTGAGCGTCTGCTGCGAAGCCGGCAGCATGACCGAGGCGCTGGAGCGACTCACTGCCCACAAGCCCGATCTGGCCATAGTCGATGTCTCGCTGCCGGATGGCAACGGCTTGGAACTGGTCAAGCGCATGCGCTCCCGCAGCCCGCAGACCCGCGTGCTGGTCGCCTCCATGCACGATGAAGAACTGCTCGCCGAACGGGCCCTGCGCGCCGGTGCCATGGGCTACGTGAACAAGCAGGAGGCCGCCGAGCAGGTCATTGACGCCATCCGCCAGATACTCAAGGGCAGAATCTATCTCAGTCCGCGCGTGGCGGAGCGCCTGCAGCGCGACGGCCATATCAGCGCCGCGGAGCCGGGCCACTCGCCGGTCGAGCGACTCTCCAACCGGGAGCTGGAAGTCTTCGACCTCATCGGTCGTGGCCTGAGCACCGGCGAGATTGCCGACAGCCTCCACCTGAGCGTCAAGACCATTGAAACCTATCGCGCCAACATCAAGAAAAAACTGAAACTGAAATCGGCCGCCGAGTTGTCGCGCAGCGCCATCCAGTGGTCGCTGGAGGGTTACTGAACCGCCGGCAGCCATGGCCAGGTCGAGATCAAAATCCGGAAAAGAACGATCGCCCCGGCGACGCCCGGAGCCCACCGCGCCGTCGGCTGCCGATGCCTCTGTGGAACCCTCCGCCGAAGAGCTGCGGCGGCTCAACGAAGAGCTGGAGCAGCGCGTCGCACAGCGCACCGCCGAACTGTCGGCGGGAACGCGAATTCCGTACCCTGGCCGACAACGTACCGGCGCTGTTCTCCTACCTGGGTGCCGACCAGCGGTATCGCTACGTGAACCGCCGTTACGAGAAACACTGGAAGCGGCCGGCGCCGGAAATCATCGGCAAGACCGCCATGGAACTGCTCGGTCCGGAGGCATACGCGCTGGCGCGCCCGCAGATCGAAAAAGTACTGTCCGGCGAGCAGGTGACCTACCAGGCCGAATTCAAGTTTGCCGACGGCCCGCACACCATGCAGGTCAATTACGTCCCCGACCTGGACGAGCAGGGCGCGGTCCAGGGTTTCTTCACCCTGGTCGATGACATCACGCCGCTGAAGCGGACGGAACGGGCCCTGCGCGAACGTGAGGGGCGCCTGCGCGCCATCATGAGCATGGCGCCGGACGCCATCATCACCATCGACCACAAGGGCGTGATCAAGAACTTCAACCGCGCGGCGGAGCACATCTTCGGTTATGCCTCGAGCGAGGCGGTCGGCCACAACGTAAGCATGCTCATGCCCCAGCCCTATTGCGACGAACACGACGATTACCTGCTGCGGTACCACGAGACCGGCGAGCCGCACATGATCGGCCGGCGGCGCGAGGTGCGCGGGCGGCGCAAGGACGGAACGATCTTTCCGCTGGAGGTTACGGTCACCGAGGTCGACGGCGTCGACCTGTTCGTCGGGATCACGCGCGATCTCAGTGCCCAGCGGCGGCTGGAGAAAGAGGTGGCCGAGGCCAGCACCTTCGAGCAGGAGCGCATCGGGCAGGAAATCCACGACGGCCTGGGCCAGAAGCTGACGGCGCTGTCGATGATGGCGGCCAGTCTGAAACGCGAGTTGGACAAGAATCGTTTTCCGCCCAGCCGAACGCTGGATGACCTGATCGCGCACCTGCAGCAGGCCACCGGGGAGGCGCGCGCCCTGTCGCGTGGCCTGGCCCCGGTGCCGCTGACGGGGCAGGGTCTGGCCGATGCGCTGCGCAAGCTCGCCGAGGACGTGCAGACCACCTCGGGCGTGGCCTGTCACGTCGAGACCCCGGCCAGTTATCCGCTCGAACTGGAAGAACGTACCACCGCCACGCAGCTGTACCGCATCGCCCAGGAAGCGGTCCACAACGCCGTCAAGCACGCACAGCCGCGCAACATCAGCATCCGCCTGACACGAGCCGGTCGCTCGCCGGTGTTCACGGTGCGTGACGACGGCAAGGGTTTCAGATCCGATGACGGCAATGGCGGGGGATTCGGGCTGCGTATCATGCGTTACCGCGCCGCCATCATCGGCGGCGAGTTGCAGATCGAATCGACGGCCGACACCGGGACCCTGGTACGTTGCACGCTCACCCCGGCGGAATCCCCCGGCGGTAACAACGACTCAGAATAAGACCAGGGCCTGTTAACAGGATGCCAACGGCAGCGTTGCTGCCCCAAATCCGGCCAGGCAAGGCGCGAGGAGGGAAGTTTGGTGCTTCCAAATGAACGACGAGGAACGCAGGCTAACCGGATTTGGGGCGCAACCCGAAGGGACGGCGCCATTATTGCGCAGTCCTGCCCGACTGCGGGCGCGTCAGGAGGCGAGCGTCCTGTACTCGGGCGGATAACCGTCAAAGACCATTGCGCCCAGGGTCTGCAACAGCACGGCATTGTCGGCAACAAACACCACCGCCACACCGTCATCGGCACAGCGCGCCACGACGCCGCGCTGGGTACAGCCCGGTACGCCCGTCTGCTCGAACACGAAATGCATGTCGACCACATCCTGCAGCCGCAACTCGGTTTGCGGACCCTCGATGAATACCCCCATGGAATCGATATCCCGGGTCTGGAAAATGCCCAGGCTCGAATGGTTCAGCCGCAGCTCGACGGCCATTCTCATTATGGTGCGAGTATCGAACCGGTAATTCATGTTTACTCTCCCATCCAGGCTGTGTTCGCTCCCGGGGCAGGGCGCGGCCCTGGGCGGAAGCGTCGTTTTTATGTGGCGTGAGGCCGAAGACTGCACAAGCATGGCACATTTTTTCGGTTCGGCCATAGGGGATTCCCTGATAGCTCCCATGCCTCGGGCTCCGGCCCCAGGTCGCCTCTTCACAATTTGTCTTGCAGGTGTAGAATAGAGAACCAATGGAGAACAAATCAAGTCCCGTGATCTGTCTACGAGCGGTCTTTTACGCCCAGCGGGTTGTTGGGTGCTTGGCTGCGATGGGCTTACACCACAATCGCGCCGAAGGACGCCGCTCCTACGGGTAGGTCACCGGTTCTTCTGTAAGAGCGGCCCCCTGGCCGCGATAGGTACTTCGCCATGAAACTGACCCGACGCCAGCAGGAAATCTACGACTACCTGCGCGATCACGCCGACGGCTTCGATCATCCGCCCAGCTACGACGAGCTGTGCCAGGTGCTGGGGCTGAACTCGCGCGGCTCGCTGCACAAACACATCCAGGCGCTGATCCAGGCCGGGCTGGTGGAGCCCATGGAGGGTATGCACCGCGGCATCCGCCTCGCCGAACCGGGGCCGGACGAGGAGGGCATTCCCTTCCTCGGCACCATCGCCGCCGGTCGTCCCATCGAGGCCGTGCCGCAACCCGAATACATGCAGGTGCCCGACGCGCTGCTGAGCGGCAGACCCAGCTACGTGCTGCGGGTGAAGGGTGACTCCATGATCGACGAGGGGATACTGGACGGTGACTACGTGGTGATCGAGGAGCGCAACAGCGCGCGCAACGGCGAAATCGTCGTTGCCCTGATTGGCAAGGAAGAAGCCACCCTGAAACGTATTGAGCAGACACCGGGCAAGGTCATCCTGCACCCCGCCAATGCCGCCATGAGCCCGATGGTCTATGCACCGGACGAGGTGCAGATCCAGGGCGTGCTGATCAGCCTGCTGCGGCGCTATCGCTGATCGCGCCGCAGGACGGCGCTCCCCAAGGAGGTCGTGGCCCACCTGTAGGAGCGGCCCCCTGGCCGCGATGGGCCCATGCTATTTAACCGCCGAAATTCCCGCTCCCGAGACACCCTCGGGACAGTCGTCGAACATCCCGAAGCCGACCTCGGTCAGTGTCGTCCGCATGTCCTCGAGGTTTTCCGCGGATTCCAATCGGTCCCGGAAATGTTCCAGCGCACCGAAATCGGTACAGCCCTCGACCAGCGGGCGGATGGTCTCCAGATCCTCGACGCGCGTGAAATTGACCGAATACCCGGGCGCAGCCACCGGGCTCTGCATGCCTATCGCCGAAATGCCTGTACCGGCAATACCCGAGGGACAGTCGTTGAACATGCCTAATCCGATCGCGGCCAGGGTGCTGCGCATGTTCTCGAGGTTGGCCGTGGATTCCATTCTGCTTCTATACAGCTCCATGGCGTCGAAATCGGCGCAGCCCTCGACCAGGGGGCGGATGGTTTCCAGATCCTCGATGCGCGAGAAATCCACGGTGTAATCGGTCGCGACGGCCACCTGGCTCAGCAAGGGTAATGCAATCATCAGTAGTCTTGTGTCGATCATGTCCTGTCCTCCGGGATTCTTCGTTCTTATCGCAGACGCCCTCGGAACCGCGGGTCCCGCAAAGCATAGCGCGGATTCCAGATGGCCACTACCTGGCGGCAGCTAAGGGTTGGCGCGGTCTGCCATGCAGCGGGCTGGCGATGGTCAGGTTTTACTCCACCGACGCAAGGTACAGAATCGGATTTGCGGGGAAGGCGGCTTGCCGGTCTGCCTGACAGTGACGCGGCCGAGCTGCCACCGTCGGGTGGCACGCCAAGCTGTGCGGGAGCGGCCGCGTGGCCGCGACGGATTCCGCACCGATCGCGCCAGAGGGCGGCGCTCCTACGAGTGGTTCGTCAAGCGGTGTAGCACCAGCTAAGGGTTGGCGAAGCTCTCGGTCCCCTCGAGGCTGATTCCTCCGGATGCTACTGAGCCGCCTTGCTCACTACCCCGGAATAGTCACTTTCCTGCCCACTGGTATCCAGCGCCGTCAGCACGAAGTGGTAGGTGCCCACCGGCAGGTCGGCGATGGTAACAGATGTCGTGGACGGATCGTCGATGCCGATGGTGCTGCTGTACTCGCCGGGCGCGGACCCATAGTGGATGCTATATCCTGCGATTTCGGAAAACGCGAGAGGTGTGCCGTCGCTGCGGGCCGTCGGTGCAGCCCAGCTGAGCGAAACCGAGCCGGTCTGATCTGCCGAGCTCTGCACCGCGATGCTGAAAGCTGGCAGTGCGGCGGTCGCGCGCCCATCCGATACCGATATCGTGATGTTGCTGTAATTGCCAACATCAGCAGCGTCGGGCACGCCGTAAAGCCGCCCGGTGCTGCTGCTGAAATTGGCCCAGGAGGGTCGGTTCTGAATGCTGAAACTCAGGCTGTCGCCGTCCGCGTCGCTGGCGCTGGGTCGGAACACATAGCGGCTGTCCGGAAGCGCGCTTTCGCCGGGGATCCCGCTGATGGTTGGTGCGGTATTGCTCTGCTGGGTCCTACCGCCTCTGCCCCAACGTTTCTCCTTGTCTCGTGCGGCTTGTGTTTGAGAAACGAGCAATGTAGTTAGAAAAAGTGCAAGAGAAATGAATTTGATTAAACGCGACAGCGATTCAGATAAACACATAAACAGTTTCCCCGCGCAAAGCAGCAGCGCTATTTCCTAATGAGAGCTTCAGCGGGCCTTGTGGTGCGATCGCAGAGCGGAAAGGAATAAAGACGTTCGCCCGCTAATTACGATCTGGTTGTCCGTTACCCGTTGTCCTGAAAGACCGAGCTGTTAACGTTTAGGGCCATTGCAACAGCTGTGCCAAGGGCGCGTGGTGTATGATTTGAAGGAGTTTTTTTGGGATTTGGAAGCTCGGGGTCGTCAACCGCGGGTGATTTCCGCTGTTATGTGTTGCCAATCTGTGACAGGGGGATCGAGCCGGATTGATAACTGATTGATGAGAGGTGGATTGCAGGGGTCGCCGTTAGCCTACAGTTGCTGCGAAATGACCGAAAAAAGCACAGTGCTGCAGGAAACACAGACCAAACCGGGTTCGTTGGCAGCCGAACGCCGGCCGGCTCCGAGCCATCCAGAAAAATGCCTGAGTCCGTTTGACGCAACGGGAAACCTCATGGAAATGGAGGAGCGGCCCCCTTGGCCGCAATTATCATGTAGGAACAATCGCGGCCAAGGGGGCCGCTCCTACAGCGCTTCGAATACCGGTCTTAGCCGGGCTATCGGGGAAACTCCTATGGCCTCGATCACCTGAATGGCCAGAGGCGACGCCTTTTTTCATGGCTTAAGAAACGCTTGGCATCGATTGCCGCGCATCAGGCTGTTTCGATTTGATCGCGGTGCTTAAGAATATTACCAGCTCCGAATTTGCCGGGGTGGATAAAGCAGACTATTGTGTCGAGTTAGCTATCGGCTTGATTGAAGGGTAGTACTGAAAGTTGCATCACGCCATTCGTGGTCCAGGTCTTACGGTCTGCATGCGCCATGACGACATGCCGAACCGGGACTGAAGGGAGACGCAGCATGGAACGACGTCGCAGCATCCGCTATCTAGTCAGCAAGTACATCGGCATTGCCTATCCGGGAGGAAGAACCGTCATCGGGCGGGCGCGCAATGCGGGATCCAAAGGGGTGTTTGTCGAGATCGATATGATCGATGCACCGGCACACGGGCTGGTGCAGCTATTGATTCCCATCCGCAGGCGTGCCGCCATAATCGACCACCTTCGTATACCCGCCGTGATAACACGCCGTGCCAGGGACGGCATCGGGCTCAGGTGCACCTATCGTGAGGATGCCGTTTTAGACTACGCACGCGCCTAGGTCGTGGTCCCTCTCCTGTAGGAGCGGCGTCTTGGCCAGGGTGGTTTTCAAACCACCCTTACCATCGCGCCGAAGGCCGGCGCGCCTACAGGTGTGTCATTGAGGTTCGGTGGTTCTGACTGTCGGCCCCTGGCCGCGACAATTTTCGGCCCAGCGTCACAATCGCGCCGAAGGGCGGCGCTCCTACAGGTGTGCCGCCGAGGTTTGCTGACCCTCGTTTTGTAGGAGCGGCCTTTTACGCCCAACGGGTCTTTGGGTGCCTGGCCGCGATCCTCGTCAGGGGAGCGCCTCCCGTTCCTACCTGACAGTCGTCGAGTCTTTCCAGGAACGCACAGCCCCTTGTCTGTTCCTGTCGCCCAAGCCCTGATCAACCCGCCGATGAACGGATTTTCCCCCTGGACGGGCGCCCGAGTGCTGGCGTATATTAGCTGACTCTAATATGCTAATGGGGCGACAGGGATCTCTGCCTGGCGTTGTTCCAGTTAGTTTCAACAATCCTGGGAGGGCACTCCAGTAATGTATTTTCCACACCGCGCGCGCCAGCGGCTAAAGGCGTTCATGTTGTTTTTCCTTGTTCTCGGTCTGCCGGCCGTTGGTCTTGCCGGTAAACCGGTGCCGGACCCCGAACCGACTGCGTCTCCTCTGGCAACCGATCTCGCCGCCCTGGTCACCCAGGGGCAGGCGGTGGATGCCCAGCTGGCCGGCATCAACCTGACGGTCGGCAACAGCTGCACGGAGCTGGGTACAGCCGGCACCTCGGTGGCCGACTGGCTGGCCGCGACGGAAAGCGTCTACGGCGGTCTCAGTGCAGCCTTCAGTGTGGATGTCGAGAGCCTCGGCTCCCTGGACGATCTGTCCAACCTGGCGGTCAGCGTGGCCGGCCGCATCCGGGGCCTGTCCAACGATCTGACCAGTATCTCCGCTGCTGCCGAACTGGTGGAATACGACGCCAGCCTGGCGGCCATTCTGCGCCTGTCGGATGATACCGGCACCATGGCCGACCGTATTGGTGAGATGGCCGATCGCATCCTGGTGATGGCCGACAACATCGGCATCATGGCGGACCGCATTCTCATTACGCAGCAGCTGCAGAACAGCAATGTGGTGCTGACGCAGAACTCCATTCTCGCCACCCAGCAGAACATCATCGCGCTCAGCGACACCCTCAGTACCCTGGTCTATGATCCGGCGCTGGCCAGTCTGCTGGCCCAGGCCAATGCCCTGGCGGTGTCCATGGACCTGGTGTCACTGAACCGGCTGAACATGGCGACCGAGCTGGCCCGCATCGAATCGGAAGTGGGCCTGTACCTCAGCGAGGTTGTGACCCTCTACACCCAGGCCATCCAGGACAGTGCCAGCGCCAGTCACTACACCAACGGGGATACGCTGACCCGGGCCGGTGACCTGTCCGGCATTCATCGCAACCTCGCGCTGTCACTGGAGAGCTACGCGGATGCCATCAATCAACTTGCTCCGTTGACCTCCACCCCGGTGCTGGCCGATGCCACCGCCAGCATGCTGCGTCTGACTTCCGACATCGGCATCATGTCCGACCGCATTATGGAAATGGTCGACCGCATCGTGGTCATGGCTGACAACATCGGTGTCATGGCCGGCCGCATCGTCGACACCCAGAATATTCAGCAGACCAACATCGAGTTCACCCAGGCTTCGCTGCTCACGGCGTCCAATGCCACCGTGAACCTCATTGCCGCCTACGGCCTGTGATCCGGTCCGTAACGCATTCTCAAGTCAGAACCGAATTGTCAGAGTGAATTGAAATGAATCATCTAGCACAAAAGAACCTGGCCAGCCTGCTGGCACTGCTGTTGGGTCTGTTCCTGTTGAACCCGGTGTTCGCCGGCAAGCCGGCGCCGGACCCCGAACCCACGGTGTCGCCCCTGGCCACCGACCTGCAGGCTCTGCTGACCGAGGCCAGTGCCCTCAATACCCAGCTGGCCGGCATCAGCCTGAGCGCCGACAATCTCTGTGGGGAATTGCTGAGTGCCAACCAGGCCGCCAATGCGCACATTGACAGCACTGCCAGTGTCGAGGCGTCACTGGCGGCCCCGCTGACGCTGGACGCCGATATACTGCAGGCCCTGGAAGACCTGAGCGGGGTCTATGTCAGCCTGGGCAGCGAGGCGGTGCGGCTGTCCACCGACCTGAATGCGCTGACTCGTACCGTGGAGCAACTCTCCATCGCCCAGGGCATCAGCGCGATGCTGCGCCTGTCCGATGACATCGGGACCATGGCCGACCGCATCGGCGAGATGGCCGACCGCATCCTGATCATGGCCGACAACATCGGTCTCATGGCGGATCAGATCCTGCTGACCCAGCAGATCCAGAACGACAATGTTGCGCTTACCCAGCAGAACATCCTGACCGCCCAGACCAATGTGCTGAATCTGGTGGCCCAGATCGACACCTCCAGCTACGACCTGGATCTGGCCAACCAGCTGAGCCTGGCGACCCTGCTGGAGGCGGACATGAACGCCGTCGTGCTGACCGCCGACAATGCGGCCAGCGAGCTCGCAGCCATCGAAACCGATGTGAGTGCGCTGAAGACCCTGATCCTGAATACCGACAGCGTCATCAGCTCCGATGCGGCCGGCAACACCCTGTACATCAACCAGCAGTCGATGATTACCCTGCTGGACCTGAGCGGCAAGCTCGACGCCCTCGCCGTC
>CAJICB010000709.1_pt1 | contig 15799 bp, 17 predicted proteins | sample 9199491 | NCBI WGS metagenome assembly CAJICB01 (sample SAMEA7708320, study PRJEB35096) | sediment metagenome | biome: marine neritic benthic zone biome [ENVO:01000025]; feature: sediment [ENVO:00002007]; material: shallow marine sediment [ENVO:03000034] sea grass bed [ENVO_01000059] ... | reverse complement strand
TTCAACACCCGCTTCAATATTTACCAGGGCGGTATGTCGAGTGCCGAGGCGCCGCCGGACGTCGTGACACGGCATGACCCTCTGATCTGGCATGACGAGTATGAAGATAGAACCAAAGATCAACATGATGTCGTATGGGTCGAGGAGGGGGGCATTGGAGTAAAAAACCGCCGCGTCATGGCCATTGTGTTCGGTGACTGCAGTACCTCGATCAACGGTCAGGGCGAGGTGCCGGTACTGGGTCTGGGTTGTTTCTTCATGACCCAGCCCACCTCGCACGCCGGTAACACCCAGTATGTATACGGGCAGTTCATCGAGGATTGTGAGGCCGCCGGGACCATCGAGGAAGATCCGCCGGGACCGGGCACAGGACCGGCGCTGTACAAGATCATCCTGTACAAGGATCCGGACAGCACCGACAGCTAGAGGGAGAGCGATGTACAAGTCAGGTTCAAAGGCGGGTCAGCGCGGGGTCGCGGCCATCGAAATGGCGATCACCCTGCCTGTTCTGCTGTTGCTGTTGCTCGCGACGGCAGAGTTCGGACGCGCCTTCTTCCAATACAACACGCTGACAAAATCGGTGCAAACCGGGGTCCGCTATCTGGCCGATAACGCCAAAGACGGCTTCGATCTGATCGATTTGACCGACGACACGCGCACTGCGGTGAAGAACCTGGTTGTCTACGGCAACACCGCCGGCGGCGAACCGCTGCTGACCGGGCTGGACGTGGCTAATGTCACAGTCACTCAGCTCGACGCCAGCCATATCGAGGTAAGCGTCAGCTTTGCGTATCAGCCCATGTTCGCCCGCATCCCGACCTTTGGTCTAGGCGCAGCCGACGTCGACACGGGTCTGACCCTGAATGCGGCGGCAACCATGAGGGCGATATAGTGACGAGACAAGCGCAAAGGGGTACCACCACGGTGGAGTTTGCCATCGTGGCCACCGTGCTGTTCATCGTGCTGTTCGGTGTTATCGAGGTGGGCAGGGCGCTGTTCGTCTGGAACACGCTCACCGAGGCGACCCGGCGCGGTGCTCGGGTCGCCGCGGTCTGCCCCATCAGTCATGCCTCTGTCGCGAAGGTGGCGGTATTTGGCGATCCGCTCGGCGGCGACGCCAGCCCGATACTCAGAAACCTGAGTACGGCCAATGTGCAGGTCGACTACCTGGACAATACCGGCACGCCCACGGCCGTTTACGAGGATGTCCGCTATGTCAGCGTCGGGATCACCAATTATCAACACACCTTCCTGATACCTTTTGTTGTGCAAACCATCGCTGTGCCTCCGTTCACCACGACCTTGCCGGCAGAGAGTCTGGGGATCATACCCGAGCTCGGGGTGCGACAGTGCTATGGCATCTAGTCGGTATTGTGTGCGCAGTGAGACCGGGTTTTCGGATAGAAGACGTTCAATGGTGGATGTGAAATGAATAGATTTTCCGACAACAGTACTCGTGTCCTGGCCGCCAGCCGTTCGACACAGGTCCTGGCGAGTCTGGAACAGACTCTGGGTAATCAGCCCGACATCGAATGCAGCACCCGGCAGCTGGTCAATGGCACGCTGGACCCCTTGCAGGGTATGCGCGAGCTGCCGGACGTGCTGGTCCTGGACCTCAGCGGGAACTGGAAGGCCGAGCTCGCCACCCTGAGGGCCCGCCCCGTCAGCGAACGCCTCGCGATCATCGCCCTCGGGGACGAAGACGATGCCAGAATGATGCGCGAGGCCATGAACGCGGGGGTGCGTGATTTTCTCACCCACGGCTGTTCCGGCGGCGAGCTGCTGTCGTCCGTGCACCACCTCGCCAGCGAGAGCCGCCGTGCAGACAACACGGGGAACGCGCACGTCACCGCCGTCATCAACGCCAAGGGCGGCTCCGGGGCCTCGTTCATCGCCTGTAATCTGGCGCACCTGATGACGGCGGATCTGGGCCAGAAGACCGCGCTGGTCGACCTCGATCTGCAGTTCGGTACCCTGCCCCTGTACCTCGATCTCAGTCCGAAGACCACCCTGCTGGACGCGCTGGCAGCCGCCGATGAGCTGGACAGCGTCGCCCTGGAAGGCTATATGACCAGGCACCACAGCGGGCTGCATCTCATGCCCTCCGTGTCCGAACCCCTGGGGCTGCCCTGGGAAATCCCGGAAGCCAGCCTGAATCGTGTGCTGAACATGGCGACGGCCAGTTACCAGCAGATTGTCGTCGATCTGCCGAGGCAGATCGATCCGCTGACCAGCAGTGTTATCGAACGCGCCGACGCCGTGCTGGTGGTGATGCAGCAGAGCCTGACCCATATTCGCGACGCTAAGCGCCTGCTGCAGCTCATCAGCAATGAGCTGGGTGTCCCGCGCGAGGCGACACGGGTGATCGTCAACCGCTACAACGAGAAACATCCTATTGCGGTGCACGACATCAGGCAGGCGCTGAAACACGAAGAGCTGATCACCGTGCCGAATGACTTCAAGCGTGTTTCCGAATCGGTGAATACCGGCCGGCCGCTGCTGGAGAGTGCCAGGGGAGCGGCCATAACGCGTACCCTGAAACGGGTGGCGCAGCGCCTGTCCGGCACCGAAAACGTGCATAAACACGGCGTGTTGAAGCGCGCCGTGTCCTACCTGTTCAACTGAGCGAGGGGATTACCGTCATGAATAGCATGTTCCAGTCCAAACGCAGGTATGCAGCGGAACCCGCCGTCGTTCAGCGCAACGCGGAGCAGAGCGACGGGTTTGCCGGGCCACAGAAAGCCAGTGCCGCAGAAAATGAGCGGGAGTGGCTGTACAAATTGCACGAAAAGCTGCTGGAGATCATGGACCTGTCGCTGGTGACCAGCCTGGTTGAGCGCGACGCGCGGTCGCAGATACGCGATACCGCACACCGCCTGATGAGCGAGGACTCGGTGCCGCTGTCGGCAACAGTGCGCCAGCGCCTGGCCGTGCAGCTCGAAAACGAAATTCTCGGGCTGGGGCCGCTGGAGCCCTTGATGGCGGATTCGTCGGTGGCGGATATCCTGGTCAACGGCCATGACTCCGTGTATGTCGAGCGCCACGGCAAGCTGGAGGTAACCCGGGTCCGCTTCCGGGACAACCAGCACCTGATGAATATCATCGACCGTATCGTATCGAATGTCGGTCGACGTATCGACGAGTCTTCCCCCATGGTCGACGCGCGTCTCCAGGATGGTTCCCGTGTCAACGTTATCATTCCGCCCCTGGCGCTGGACGGGCCGGTGCTTTCGATACGCCGCTTCGCCGTGGAGCGGCTGGGTGTCGATGAGCTGGTTGCCAACGGCAGCCTGACGCCGACCGTCGCGCAGCTTCTGCAGGGTATCGTCAAGGCGCGCCTCAACGTGCTGATTTCAGGCGGTACCGGTAGCGGCAAGACCACGCTGCTCAACATTGTCTCGAGCTTCATTTCGCCCGACGAGCGCATCGTAACCATCGAGGATTCCGCGGAGCTGCAGCTGCAGCAACCGCACGTGGCACGGCTGGAGACGCGTCCGCCCAACATCGAGGGCAGGGGTGAGGTCGCCCAGCGCGACCTGGTGCGTAACAGCCTGCGTATGCGCCCCGACCGCATCGTGGTGGGCGAGGTGCGCGGCGCCGAGGCGCTGGACATGTTGCAGGCGATGAATACCGGGCACGACGGTTCCTTGACCACCATTCACGCCAACGCACCGCGCGACGCCCTGAGCCGCGTGGAAACCATGGTCACCATGGCGGGGGTCAATCTGCCGATCCGCGCGACGCGCGCCCAGATCGCCGCGGCCGTCGATGTGGTGGTGCAACTGGAGCGCATGGAGGACGGTAAACGCCGCCTGGTCAGCCTGCAGGAGGTGCAGGGTATGGAAGGCGACATCATTACCATGGCAGAGATCTTCAAGTTCCAGCGCCGCGGTATAGACGCGGATGGCAAAGTAGTGGGGCAGTTCCAGGCAACCGGCATCGTGCCCAAGTTCAACGAACACCTGCGCCAGCGTGGCATCGAGCTCGACTTCGATATTTTCAATCCCAGCGCCGCCCTGTAAGCAGGAGGAGACAGAGCCATGACCGGCGATATGATGATCTTTCTGGCGATGGTGTTCATCGCCGTGTCTCTGTTGGCGACTTCCGTGATCGTTCCCACCTTCGGGCTGGAAACCAGGGCGACACGCCGCCTGCGCGACCGCATCCAGGCGGTTACCGAAGGGCTGGACGCCGAGGCGATCTCCCTGGTGCGCGAAAATCGCCTGCGGCGCCTGTCTCCGCTGGAACGCAGGATCGAATCGCTGCCCGGCATGGAGCGGCTCGCCGAGCTCATCGAACAGGCCGGCCGCTCGATCCCGGCCTACCGCCTGGTGTCGTTCATGCTCGCCGCCGCGCTGCTTATCGCCGTGTGCTTGCTGGTGCTGAGCGGCAGTCTGTTGCTGGCGGTAGGTGCCGGCTTCGCCGCCGGTCTGTCCCCGTTGCTGAAACTGCGCGCGGAGCGCAGCAAGCGGCTGGCGCGTTTCGAGGAACAGCTTCCCGAGGCGCTGGACATCATCAGTCGCGCCCTGCGCGCCGGCCATCCCTTTGTCGAAACCCTAAAGCTGGTGGGCGATGAAATGGACGATCCCATCGCCAGGGAGTTTGGCCTGGCTTTCACCGACATCAACTACGGCGCCAGTGTCCGCCAGGGTTTCATGAATCTGCTCGAGCGGGTTCCCAGTATGAGCCTGATGGCTGCGATTACTGCGGTCCTCATTCAGCGCGAGACCGGTGGCAACATGGCCGAGATCCTTGAGAAAATCGCGGCGGTGGTGCGGGCGCGGTTCCGCTATCAGCGCAGGCTGCGCACCCTGTCTGCCGAGGGTCGGCTGTCGGGCTGGATTCTGGCCCTGGTGCCGTTCGTGCTGGCCGGCGCGCTCATGCTCCTGAATCCGGAGTACCTGCCCCTGCTCACCAAGGACCCGCTCGGCCGGCAGCTCATTGCAGGGGCCTTCGTCATGGTCAGCCTGGGCATTCTCTGGATCCGGCGCATCATTCGAATCGAGGTCTGAGGAGGTCGTATGGAATATCTGTTGCAAATCTTCGCAACCCTCGTCGGTGACCCCGGCCAGGCGCAATGGATGCTTGCCATCGTGCTGGGGATTGCTGCCACGCTGTTCGGGCTCGGGGCGCTCTACCTGGTTCTCAATGTCACCGACCCTGTGCGGCGCAGGTTGCGCTCGGTCGGCGACGACCGGGAGGGGGGCCGGACGGGTGCGCAATCGCTTGCCGCCCTGGTGGAGCCGGTTTCGGACTATGTGATGCCCCAGAAGGACAAAGAGGTTTCCGAGATCCGCAGCAGGTTGATCCACGCCGGTTACCGGGCAGAAAACGCGATGGCCTCCTTTTACGCCACCAAGACGCTGGTGGGGCTGGTGTTCGTCGCCGTCGCGATTCTGGGCGCCACCTTTTATGCGTTTCTGACCTCGTTTCAGGTCGCCCTGCTCGCACTGTTTGCCGGTTTTACCGGGATGATGGTGCCCAATTATGTGCTCGCACGGCGGGCCAGGAAACGCCAGCGCCAGATCATGAACGACTTCCCGGACGCGCTGGACCTGATGGTGGCGTGCACCGAGGCCGGGCTCGGGCTCAATGCGGCCCTGCAGCGGGTCGCCCACGAGCTCGCCGTCAGCTCTCCGGTACTCGCCGAGGAACTGGCCCTGGTCAACGCCCAGGTGCGCGCCGGTGTGAACCGCGTCGAGGCCCTGAAGGACCTGGCCGACCGCACCGGCCTGAGCGACATTCGCGGACTGGTGTCGATGCTGGCGCAGAGCATGCGTTTCGGCGTCAGCATCGCGGAAACGCTGCGGGTGTACGCCGAGGAGTTCCGCGACAAGCGCATGCAGCGCGCCGAGGAGAAGGCCGCCATGGTCGGAACCAAGATGATCTTTCCCCTGGTACTGTGTATGTTCCCGGCGTTTTTCGTCGTCACTATCGGGCCCGCCGTACTGGGGGTCATAAGGGTGCTGAAAGGCCTCTGAGACCGACGCAGCCATCCCCTTACTGCTGCAGAGCGCTGCGAGCTGTGTTATTTTTCCGAGAATTTTCCGGAAGCAACGGCCAGTGCGCATGATGACAAGGAATTCGGGACCAGCCGGCTGGCGACAGCTGGGCTTTTGTTTGTGGCTGCCGGTGTTGCTGACCCTGGCGAGCTGCGCCACGACGCCGGAAGCATCCCCGGATGAGGCAGCCGGCGAGACCCAGGAGGCGACGGTCCAGGCGTCGTTGCTGCAGGGGGATCAGGCCTATCGCAGGGGAGATACGGAGCGTGCCCTGTTTCACTATGTCAGCGCCCTCAACCTGGACCCGGACAACACGGATCTGCTCTATCGCGTTGGTATGATCCACAGCGAGAGCGGAAATCTGGAGGCGGCCGAGCAGGCATTCAGGAGCATCCTGGATTCGCATCCGGAGCACGCCGCCGGGCTGGAGGGATACGGTCTGGTGTTGCTGCGGAACAGGAAATACGCTTCAGCCAAACAGGCGCTGGAACAGGCCGTGCGTCTGGAGAGCGGCCACTGGCGTGCACAGAATGGTCTGGGTGTTATCAGTGACATCGAGAACGATCATGCGCTCGCCATCACCTATTACGAGTTGGCGCTGGAGCAACGGCCAGGAACGGCCATGGTGTTGAATAATCTCGGTTATTCCTATTATCTGGCGGGCGACTGGGAGGCTGCGGAGGGCGCCTTCAACCGCGCTGTCAGCAGCGATCCGAAACATCATAAGGCCTGGTCCAACCTCGGCATGTTGTATACGCGCAAGGGCAGCTACGATCAGGCCCTGCAGGCATTTTCCCGAATGATGGACCGGCCCGAGGCGTACAACAGTATGGGTTATGTCTGCATGCTGGAGGGCAAGTTCGACCGCGCCGAGGCGTTTTTTCTCGACGCCATACGGCTGTCGCCGTCCTACTACCCGGCGGCGCACGACAATCTGGCGCGCGCCCGCTCGCGCCATTCGGCCAGCTCGGAAAGCACGTCAGACAGGGGCTACGGGCTGGAAGTCGACACCCCGGATGCGGTGCAAGGTCTGCCCTGACGCATTTCACTCCCCGTTCTGCAGCCGGGCGTAGCGGTCAGAACCGCGGAGTCAGGGGTGAACGGAGCCTCCAGATTGAGGTGGTGACCGGCGTGCGACAATGGCAGGTACCGGTTTCCGCGCGTGCTCCGTACCGACATGGCAATTTCTGAATTCGATATCATCGAGCGTTTTTTTCATCGATCCGATCCGCGCCGCGATGACGTGGTGCTGGGTATCGGCGATGACGCGGCGCTGCTGGCCGTGCCGGCGGATCGCGAGCTGGTGGTCGCCATGGATACGCTGGTGGCGGGCCGGCACTTCCTCGATGTCGGCGACCCCTTCGATATCGGTTACAGGGCGCTGGCGGTGAACCTCAGTGACCTGGCGGCGATGGGCGCCGAGCCGGCCTGGGCGACGCTGGCGCTCACCTTGCCGGAGGTCGATGTGTCCTGGCTGCGGGCCTTCGCGGACGGTTTTTTCTCACTGGCGGCGCGCTACCGGGTGCAGCTGGTGGGCGGCGATACCACGCGCGGGCCTTTGTCGGTGACGGTGCAGCTGCACGGGCTGGTGGCACCTGGTCGGGCCTTGCGACGTGACGGCGCGCGTCCGGGCCACAGGCTATATGTGACCGGGACCCTGGGGGATGCTGCCTGCGCACTGAAACAGTTACAGAGCGGTGCAGTCGTGGATCCCTTCCTGCGGCGGCGGCTGAATCGGCCCGACCCGCGAGTGGAGTTCGGCATGGGGCTGAACGCTATCGGATCGGCGGCCATCGATGTGTCCGATGGCCTGCTCGCCGACCTGGGCCATGTGCTCGAGGCCAGCGGTTGCGGTGCCACGCTGTGGGTCGATCGTCTGCCGTGCTCGCCGCAACTCGCGGCCCAGGCGACGCAGGAGGCGCTGGCCGGTCAGCTGAGCGGCGGAGACGACTACGAGCTCTGTTTCAGTGTGGCGCCGGAGGGGATGGAAGCGCTGCAGCTGCTGGCACGCGACAGCACTGTTCCCGTGACCGAGGTGGGGATCGTCGAGGCGCGGGATGGTCTACGCTGCCGGCACGACGATGGATCCACCTATCGGCCGCGCGCCAGGGGGTATGATCACTTTGCCTGACAAACGCCCAGCCGATGTAAGACCGCGACAGGTTTTTCGCAGCCCGGTACTGTTCCTGGCGTTTGGATTTGGTTCCGGTCTTGCGCCGCGCGCGCCGGGCACCGCCGGTAGCCTGGCCGCCATACCCCTGTATCTGGCGTTGGGCCGGCTTCCCTTCGCCGTGTACCTGGCGCTGGTGATACTGATCTCGCTGGCGGGCATCTGGATCTGTCAGCGGGCCTCGGATGAGCTCGGTGTGCACGACCACCCCGGCATTGTGTGGGACGAGTTCGCCGGTTTTCTGGTGACCATGATCCCGGCGCCGCTGTCCTGGCTGTGGGTGCTGGTCGGGTTCGCCCTGTTTCGTCTGTTCGATATCTGGAAGCCCTGGCCGATATCCTGGGTGGACCGTCGCTGTAAGGGGGGACTCGGAATCATGCTGGATGATCTAATCGCCGGTGGGTTCGCCGCCGCGGTGCTGTTTCTGCTCATCGGGCTGGTCGGATGAGCGGGCCGGGCCGGATGTCAGGCCGCCTTGCCCTGCTTCTTGCGGCGCTGTTGGCTTGTCTTTTCGCGGGCGGGGCGGCCGGCGAGAACATGCGGGACCTGCACGTCGTCGGCCTGTTCAAGGACCGCGCGCTGGTCGTCGTCGACGGGGTGCGCCACCTGTTGACTGTGGGTGAGACCAGTCCCGAAGGGGTCAGGCTCATCTCGGCCGACAGCGCCGGCGCCGTGTTCGAATATCAGGGCAGAACCCTGGAGCGGCGGCTGGACGGGCGCAGCCGCGCTCCCGTGTCGGGGCCGTCCGCGCTCCAGGAGTTTCACATCTACCGCGATCCGCGCGGCATGTTTCGGACCGTGGGCAGCATCAACGGACTGCCGGTGAGCTTTCTGGTGGACACCGGCGCCAGCGCCATTGCCATGAACGCCGCACTGGCGCGGCGGCTGGGCATCGATTACCTGGTGGAAGGGAATTCGACCTTCGTCACAACGGCGTCCGACGTGATTCGCGCGTTCAAGGTCAAACTGGACGTGGTCAAAGCGGGCGCCATCGAGTTGCGCAACGTCGATGCCCTGGTCATGGAGGGGGAGCAACCCGATGAGGCCTTGCTGGGTATGTCCTTCCTCGGCCGGCTGGAGATGATCAATGAGGGGAACGAGTTGATCTTGCGCCGCAAGTACTAGGCGACGCAGGCGCGGGCTCAGGCGGCGCCCGAGCGGCGGTTCAGACGGCCTTGACCGGATTCTTGCGCTTGTCGCGTTCGATCAGGGCGTAGGCCGAGTGGTTGTGGATGGATTCGAAATTCTCGGATTCCACCGTGTAGGCCGAGATACGCTCATCGTCGTTAAGCTTGGCGGCGATGTCGCGCACCATGTCTTCGACAAACTTCGGGTTGTCGTAGGCGCGTTCCGTCACGTATTTCTCGTCCGGCCGCTTGAGCAGGCCGTAGAGCTCGCAGGAGGCCTCTGCCTCGACCAGCTCGATCAGCTCCTCGATCCAGACGAAGTCCCTGGTGGTCGCGGTCACGGTGACGTGCGAACGCTGATTATGGGCACCGCGATCGGAAATCTTTTTCGAGCAGGGGCACAGGCTGGTCACCGGCACCACCACCTTGATCTGCATTTCCGGCTTGCTGTCGCGTATTTCGCCGATGAAGCAGACCTCGTAATCCAGGAGACTCTGTACGCCGGATATCGGCGCGGTCTTGTTGATGAAATAGGGGAAGCTCATTTCGATGTGTCCGGCTTCCGCTTCCAGCCGATCGGTCATTTCTTCCAGCATGACCTTGAAGGACTGCACGCTGATTTCGCGTTCGTGGAGATTGAGAATCTCGACAAAGCGGGACATGTGGGTGCCCTTGAAGTTGTGGGGCAGGTTGACATACATGTTGAAGCACGCGATGGTGTGCTGCTCGCCCTCGGTGCGGTCCTTGACGCGTACCGGATGACGGATGTCCTTGATACCCACCTTGTCGATGGCGATGCGGCGCGTATCGGCACTGTTCTGAACATCTGCAATGCAGGTGCCGGTCTTGCTGCTGGCCGCTTGCTGCTTGGTCATGATTCGTCCTCGACGTAACGCACACAGGCGCGTTCGGTTTCCCAGAGTGTGACAGCGTGTACCCTGATCCGGGGGCTGTTCAACTGCGCCGCAAGCTCCGCGTGGAAGTAGGCCGCAATGTTCTCCGCTGTCGGGTTGATCCGGCTAAAGGGTTCCAGGTCGTTCAGGTAACGGTGGTCCAGCCTCGCGGCTATGTCACGGGTCGCCTGCTTGATGACCTTGAAATCCACCCCCATGCCGATTTCGTCCAGCTGCCGGGCAACGACTTCGACCTCGACTTTCCAGTTGTGCCCGTGCATCCGCGCGCAGGCTCCAGGGTAGCCCCGCAGCGTATGTGCGGATGCGAAGTCAGCAAGAATCTTCAGGGTGTAGCATGCGGCCACATTAATTCCTGACTTAAATAGTCAAATATTAATCGACCGCGCGTAGCGTTGCAATTCTGCCCGCCAATTCCCTTTGAACGCGATGGTAAATACCGTCGGCATCCAGTCCACACTCGGCCAGCTGCTGCTCGCGGCTCGCGTGTTCGATGAAATGGTCCGGAATCCCGAGCATGAGCAGCGGCACCGGCGTGCCGTGGCGCGCCAGGGCCTCGGCGACTCCGGCACCGGCGCCGCCGACCACGGCGTTGTCCTCGACGGTTACCAGCAGGGTGTGGCTGGCGGCCAGGCGGCCGATGCACTCCTCATCCAGAGGCTTGATAAAACGCATGTTTGCCACGGTGGCGTCGAGTCGCTGCGCGGCTTCCAGCGCCGCGGCCAGGGGACTGCCGAAAACCAGCAGGGCGACCTCGCCGCCTTCCCGGCACAGTTCGGCCTTGCCGACCGGCAAGGGTTCGAGACCGGCTTCGACCAGGGTACCGGGTCCACTGCCGCGCGGGTAGCGCACCGCCGCCGGCCCCTCGAGCTGGTATCCCGTGGAGAGCATTCTGCGACATTCGTTCTCGTCGGCGGGCGCCATCAGCGTCATGTTGGGAATGCAGCGCAGATAGCTGAGGTCGAAATTTCCCGAATGCGTGGGCCCATCGGCGCCGACCAGGCCTCCGCGGTCAACGGCGAACAGCACCGCCAGGTTCTGCAGCGCGACGTCGTGGATGAGTTGATCGTAGGCACGCTGCAGGAAGGTCGAGTACACCGCCACCACCGGTTTCAGGCCCTCGCAGGCCATGCCGGCGGCCAGTGTCACGCTGTGTTGCTCGGCGATGCCGACGTCGAAATAGCGCGCGGCGAAGCGTTGGGAGAATTCCACCAGACCCGAACCCTCGCGCATGGCCGGCGTTATGGCCACCAGCCTGTCATCCTGTAGCGCCATGTCGCAGACCCATTCGCCGAACACCTGGGTGTAGGTCTTGCGCTGGCCGGGTGATCCTTCTCCGTCGCCCGTCTCCGGGTCGAATTTGCCGACGCCGTGAAATTTGCAGGGATTTGTTTCCGCCGGGTGGTAACCCTTGCCCTTCTGCGTGACCACGTGCAGCAGTTGCGGTCCCTTGAGCGCGCGCAGGTTGCGCAGCGTCTTCAACAGGGCATCGAGGTCGTGACCGTCGATCGGGCCGATGTAGTTGAACCCCAGTTCCTCGAACAGGGTACCCGGCACCACCATGCCTTTCATGTGTTCCTCGGCCCGGCGCGCAAGTTCCCACACCGTGGGCATATTGGCGAGCACCTTCTTGCTGCCCGCGCGCACCGTGGCGTAGGTTCGCCCGGACAGGACCCGCGCCAGGTAGTTGGACAGGCCGCCCACATTCGGTGAAATCGACATGTCGTTATCGTTCAGCACCACCAGCAGGTTGGCGTCCAGCGTCCCGGCGTGGTTCAGCGCCTCGAAGGCTTGCCCGGCGGTCATGGCGCCGTCGCCGATAACCGCGACCACCCGCCGATTGCTGCCCTCGCGCGCGGCGGCGATGGCCATACCCAGCGCGGCGCTGACCGAGGTGCTGGAGTGGCCGACACCGAAGCTGTCGTAAGGGCTTTCCGCCCGTCTGGGGAACCCGGCCAGTCCGCCTTGCTGGCGCAGGCTGCCCATGCGCCCGCGACGACCAGTCAGTATCTTGTGCAGGTAACTCTGGTGGCCCACGTCCCACACCAGGCGGTCGTCCGGCGTGTTGAACACCTGATGCAGGGCGATAGTCAATTCCACGGTACCCAGATTGGCCGCCAGGTGTCCACCCGTGCCCGCTACCGACTCGATCAGGAATCGGCGTGCTTCGTCCGCCAGTGCAGACAGCCGCGGGTCCGGCAGGCCGCGGAGGTCGGCAGGGGAATCAATGCGCTCCAGCAGCGGAAAATCGGCGTGGGTCTTCATCGGGGAACGGCTCACTGGGAGGACCGTTATTATCGGCGCTCGGCCTGCGCGAGGCAAGCCGGGGTGGGCTCAGACGCCCCGGTCCACAATGTATTCTGATAGCCAGCGCAAGGGGTCGGCGCGCTGGTCCAGCGTCGCAAGGCTGTCGAGCGCTGCCTGGTGGAGCTCCCGGGCGCGTTCCCGCGCGCCCCGCAGACCCAGCAGGGCTGGGTAGGTCGGTTTATTCATTGCCTGATCGGCGCCAGCCTGCTTGCCCAGCTGTTCGGTGCTGCCGGTCACGTCGAGGATATCGTCCTGCACCTGAAAAGCCAGACCGATGTATTTGCCGTAGCGGTCCAACGCCTTGTGTGCCCTGTCGGGCAGCTCGCTGGCGCAGAACGCGCCCAGCAACACGGAGGCACGGATCAGCGCGCCGGTCTTGTGGATGTGCATGTCCTCCAGTTGGGCAATATCGAGCTCGGCACCCATCGCGGCCAGATCCAGGGACTGCCCGCCTGCCATGCCGCGCGAACCCGATGCCTGTGCCAGCAGTTCGATCATTCTCAAGCGGCGTTCGGCGCTGACGCCGCTCATGTCCGCGTGTGCCAGAATGTAAAATGCCAGAGTGTGCAGGGCATCGCCGGATAGAATCGCTGCGGCTTCGCCGAACGCCTTGTGGCAGCTGGGCTTGCCGCGCCGCAGCGCATCGTCGTCCATGGCGGGCAGATCATCGTGCACCAGCGAATAGGCGTGTATGCATTCTACTGCGCAGGCCGCGGCGTCGAGGGCCCCGTGTTCCGCTCCGAGCGCCTGCCCGGCGGCATACACCAGTAGCGGGCGTATCCGTTTGCCGCCTCCCAGCACGCTGTAACGCATCGCCCGATGCAACTCGGCGGGGTGGGTCTGCTGGGAAGGAAGGAAACGCTCCAGCGCCGCTACGACGCGTTGCTGGCAGTTGCTCGCAAAGCGGTTGAATTCAGGGTGCCGGTTCGTCTCTTTGGACCGGCTCGAGCGTTTGCTGTCCGTCTTTTTCCAGCAGAACCTGTACCTTCTGTTCGGCGTCCTGCAACGCCTGTTGACAGGAACGGGTCAATTGCACGCCGCGCTCGAACTGCTTGAGCGATTCGTCCAGGGTCAGGTCGCCCTGCTCCATTTTTTCCACCAGGGCCTCGAGTTCCGCCAGGGCGGCCTCGAAATCGGGGGGTCTTTTCTGTCGCTTGGTCAAGATTCCACCCAAAGCTGCTTTTGACGGGGGCGGTAACGTTACAGCCCGCGCCGAATGCGGTCAACGGCGGAACACCAGGGAGCGGTCAGAGTTTCTTGCGGCGTCGTCCCACGGTCGCCATGCCAATCAATCCGATGGCGAACAGCCAGGCAATAGCCAGTAACTGCTTGCGGGGCACGGGATTGGCAGGGGAATTGAAATTCATCTTGCTCAGGCTCTCCCCGATCAGCGGGTCGACCAGGGAATCGAGGCGTACCAGCTCGATTACCGCGAACTCGCTCTTTTCATCCGCGATGTCGGCGATATCGAGTTCGGAAATATCCTTCTCGGCGTGCAGCTCGACACGTGGCTGAGCGGTCCCGCCCCTGACGTACAATGTGTTAGCCGACCAACTGGCTAGCTGCCGTTCAGCTGAGGCCGGCGAATCACCGGTCGATCCCCCCGGGGGTGGGGGCGCGTAGACCTGAGCCCCCTGTGCTTGACTCGCAACGAGAAATCCCGCCGCGATAATGGCGCTGATTAGCCTTTTCATTACTTCTCCCGCGCTAATCGTACGGAACACAACATTTTTGCCACACTCCGGCGGCTCGTAGTCTCCAGCACAATTTCTTATTTAATATTATAGACCAAGTTACGCTGATAAGTGGTTGTGTCCTGTCGGTCGTTTGCCAGTGACGATACGCGTATAGAACAGCATAGACGGTGCTGAGCATAATGCAAGTCGAGAGCGTTTCAAAGTCGAAAGTGGTTGAGTTGTGGTTTTCATACCACTCCATGTGCGCCCTCTGTATCCCGGACTGCACAGGCGGATTACGGCATTGACAGTTAGGCGTTAGTGGGCTAAATTCTGCAGCCAGTTTAGACTGAGTCTAAATTATCGTCAGGAACCCTTTGAAACCGTATGGGAGGCAGAAGTCATGGATCTGAAAGGAAGTAAGACCGAAGAGAATCTCAAAGCCGCATTCGCCGGCGAATCGCAGGCCAACCGCCGCTATCTTTACTTCGCGGCCAAGGCCGACGTCGAAGGCTACAACGACGTGGCGGCCGTGTTCCGTTCCACCGCCGAAGGTGAAACCGGCCACGCCCACGGTCACCTCGAATACCTCGAGGCGGTCGGTGATCCGGCAACGGGTCTGCCCATCGGTGGCACCTCGGACAACCTGAAGGCAGCCATTGCGGGCGAGACCCACGAATACACCGACATGTACCCGGGGATGGCCAAGTCTGCCCGTGACGAGAAGTTCGACGAAATCGCGGACTGGTTCGAAACGCTCGCCAAGGCCGAGCGTTCCCACGCCAACCGATTCCAGAAAGCACTGGATACCCTGGAAGGCTGACACGGGACGCGACAGGCGTGGGCCCGGCTGGACCGGGCTCACGTTTCCCGAGCCGATGGTTTTCGAATTGTTGGGAGAATTGGATGTCCGTTCGTGAAGGCAGCCTCGAGGCGCCGACCCGCCACCCGCTCGACTGGCGCAATCCGGATTTTTACGACGAAGGCTCGCTGGTGCAGGAGCTCGAGCGGGTGTTCGACATCTGTCACGGCTGTCGGCGCTGTTTCAGTCTGTGCAACGCATTTCCCACTCTGTTCGACGCAATCGACGAGTCGGAGACCATGGAGCTGGACGGCGTCAGCCGGCGCGTGTACTGGGATGTCGTGGATCACTGTTATCTCTGCGACATGTGCTACATGACCAAGTGTCCCTACGTCCCGCCGCACCAGTGGAATATCGATTTCCCGCACCTGATGCTGCGGGCCAAGGCCGTGAAACACCGTCAGGGCAACACGCGGGCGCGCGACAAGATTCTCACGTCCACCGATGTGGTGGGAAAGCTGGCCGGCATTCCGGTGGTTTCGTCCGTGGTGAATGCGGTCAACCGGAGCAAGGTCGGGCGCAAGCTGCTCGAGGAACTGCTCGAGGTCCACCCGGATGCACACCTGCCCGACTACCACAGCGATACGCTGCGCAGACGCCTCGACACAACGCGTAATCAGAAGGCCGAGGCGGCTGCCCCGGCGGGTCCGACACGCGGCAAGGTCGCTCTGTTTGCCACCTGTTACGGCAACTACAACGAACCCGAGCTCGGCCAGGACCTGATCGCCGTGTTCGAGCACAACG
>CAJICB010000725.1_pt1 | contig 16152 bp, 15 predicted proteins | sample 9199491 | NCBI WGS metagenome assembly CAJICB01 (sample SAMEA7708320, study PRJEB35096) | sediment metagenome | biome: marine neritic benthic zone biome [ENVO:01000025]; feature: sediment [ENVO:00002007]; material: shallow marine sediment [ENVO:03000034] sea grass bed [ENVO_01000059] ... | reverse complement strand
CGCGGACGTGTTGTAGGTCGGAGCTGCGACGCTCCGAGGTGTTGCTGCCTATTCACCTGCTGATAACAATCACTATGCCGATCTCGAGGCACTCGGTGTCGACCTCAGTGTTCCGGGCAACCTGGTTCCAGCAGTGCAGTCGTCCCTGAATGGAATTCCGTCCTCCGCGACCGCGGGTGTGATGACGTCTCGGGCAGCGTCTGAGGCGTTCTTTGTCGCCGGAACCAACCGGGCCATGTTTCGCTTCACGCTGATGAATCATATGTGTAATGACCTGGAGCAGGTCAAGGATACCACTCGGACGCCGGACCGCATTCGCCAGGACGTCAGCCGCAGCCCCGGTGGCGACAGCCGGATTTTTCTCAACTCCTGCATCGGGTGTCACAGCGGGATGGATCCTCTGGCGCAGGCATTCGCTTATTACAACTTCGATGAGAATCTGGGGCGCCTCATATATACGCCAGGTCAGGTTCAGCCGAAGTACCTCATCAACGCCGACAATTTCAAATACGGCTATGTAACGCCCGATGATCAGTGGGATAACTACTGGCGTGCCGGCCCCAACGCCATACTCGGCTGGGACAGCAACCTGCCCGGGAGCGGTAATGGCGCGAAGTCGCTCGGCGAGGAGCTGGCCAGCAGCGACGCTTTTGTGCGCTGCCAGGTTACCAAGGTTTACAGAAACGTATGCCTGAGCGATCCGACTCAGGCTCAACTCGATACACTGAAGGCGACCTTCCAGACCGGATACAACCTGAAACATGTCTTCGCTGAAGCTGCTGCGCAATGCCCGGGCGACTGACAACAAAAGGTTGAGGGGAAAGACACATGAATCCAGATATCGAATTCCTTCTTACAGGTTCCGGTTTTCAGAAATTTCGCCGTGCGGCGCCACTAGCGCTGATCCTGTCGCTCCTGGCCACCTTAGTTGCCTGCGGCGGTGGTGCATCGACCGAAAGCAATCCTGCCACCAGTCCGAACAACAACGTTGGAGCCTCAAGCTACAATGGGCCAAACGCTCTGACCGACGATATCCGCGCATTTCAGGTCAATGTGTGGGAACGCCTGAGGGATTCCAACCGCTGCGGCGCGTGCCACGTGGAGGGTGAGCAGTCCCCCATGTTTGTCCGCCAGGACGACGTCAACCTGGCCTATTCAGAGGCCAACTCCCTCATCGATCTGGATTCTCCGGCCAGCTCTCGCCTTGTGACAAAAGTGGGGGAGGACCATAATTGCTGGCTGCCGAGCGTTGCAGCCTGTACAACCGCGATCACCTCCTATATCGAAGACTGGGCGGCGGGGACGTCGAGCGCGGGACGCGAGATTCAGCTGGTTGCGCCGGTTGCCTACAATCCGGGATCCACGCTGAGCTTCCCGGCAGACGTCAACCTGACCACCTTCGCGACGACCGTTTGGCCGCTGCTTACGGCAAACTGTGATGGCTGCCATATCGACTCATCGCCCACGCCGCAGCAGCCATTCTTCGCCAGCGGCAACCTGGCCGACGCCTACGAGGCGGCAAAATCGAAGATCAATCTCAACGACCCGGCGTCTTCCCGTCTGGTAGTCCGGCTCCGCAATGAGTTCCACAACTGCTGGACCCAGTGTGACGCTGATGCCAGCGCGATGGAGAACCAGATCATTGCGCTGGCTGGTTCGGTTCCGGTGAATCAGGTTCAGGCGCCGACCGTTTTCAGTAACGCACTGACGCTGCCCGAAGGTATAGTCGCCGCAGGCGGCAGCAGGCACGAAGCGGATGTTATTGCGCTCTACGAGTTCAAGACCGGCACGGGTAGTATTGCATTGGATACCAGCGGTGTGCTGCCAGAGCTGAACCTGACGCTCAGTGGCGATGTCAACTGGGTCGGCGGTTGGGGTATCGAAGTGGTGTCGGGCAAGGCGCAGGGTTCGACCGCCAACAGCAAGAAGCTGCACGACCTCATCAAGGCTACGGGTGAATATTCCATCGAGGCCTGGGTTGCGCCCGCCAACGTAGTGCAGGAGGGTCCGGCACGGATCATCAGCTACTCGGCTGGCACCAACGCGCGTAATTTCACAGTGGGACAAACCCAGTACAACTACGATTTCCTGCATCGTTCCAGTACTACAGATGGAAACGGTGAGGCCGCGTTGTCGACCGCTGATGCGGACGAGGACCTGCAGGCGACACTTCAGCATGTGGTGGTGACCTTCGACCCGATTAACGGTCGCCGTATCTACGTCAATGGAGTATTCACCGATGACCTGGACCCGGCGCCCGCCGGCAACCTCAATGACTGGGACGACAGCTTCGCTTTCGTACTGGGTAACGAGGTTTCGGGTGACAGGCAGTGGATGGGTTCCATTCGTATGGCGGCTATCCACAATCGCGCCCTGACCCACGAGCAGATCCAGCAGAACTTCGATGTCGGTGTCGGCGAGAAGTTCTTCCTGCTGTTCGGCATTGGTGACCTGATCGGTCTGCCGCAAAGCTACATTATGTTCGAGGTGGCTCAGTATGACAGCTACAGCTACCTGTTCAATACGCCGACTTTCATCAATCTGGATCCGAACGCCGTTCCCAGCAATATCCCGATCCGGCGTATGAGTATCGGCATCAACGGCAGTGAAACACCCGTTGGTCAGGCCTACCGGAGTCTGGATACGACTATCGACGCGAGTAACTACGACCCGGCAACCGGACAGGTGCTTGCGGATCTGGGGACCATTGTCGCCCTGGAAAACGGGCCTGATAACGATGAGTTTTTCCTGACCTTTGAAGTGCTGGGTGGAAACACCAACGTGGTAACCGAGAACTCGCCACTGGTTCCGCCGCCGCTGCCTGCGCCGGCTCAGGTTTCGGACATCGGGCTGCGAACCTTCGATGAGATCAACGCCTCGATGGCGGTGATTACCGGTGTCGATCCGCAGCTGATCCAGAGCGAGTTCGACGTGCTGCGGCAACAGCTGCCCGCGGTGGAGACGATCGAGGGTTTCCTTTCTGCGCACCAGATGGCGATCGCTCAGCTTTCCATCGCCTACTGCGACGAATTGATGCAGGATTCTGCCAAGCGCGCGGCTTTCTTTGGTTTTCCAGATGTCGCCAGCGGTGACGCCTTCTTCGGTTCCTCGGTCGCCGCGGCGTTCGACGCCGCCGCGAAAGATCAGATCACCGACGCTCTCTTTGAGAAGATGTCCGGACTGCCAGGTACAAGCGTTGCTCTGAGCAACGCGCCGACTCAGGCTGAAATCAAGGCTGAAATGATCGGTCCGCCTGTTGGGGCCAATCTTTTTGATCGGCTCGAGGCGAACTGCTCTGCCGATCCGGGGTGCAACCCGGATGCCAACCGTACTCAGGCCATTGTAAAGGCCATGTGCGCCTCGACCCTGGGCGGTGCTGGGATGCTGGTGCAGTGACGACGACTGGTGATGCAAGAATAAGCGAGAGGAATACAGATCATGGCAAAGCGTAAACAACTCCTTCATCCGGACGCTCCTCTGTTGCATCAGGATCATTCACGCCCGGTAACAAGGCGCGATTTCCTCCGTCAGGGATTCATTTCGGGCACGGGCATGGTGATGGGCGGCTCCTTGCTCGGACTGCTAACAAATCCGCGCCTGGCGAGGGCCTTGTCGGCCGATCTGGACGATCCTGGTGGCAACGGCCTCGCCCAGCAGATCAGCTGTGTCTTGGGTGGTTCAGGAAGCGGGAAGATTCCCTTTATCTGTTTCGATCTGGCGGGCGGTGCTAATCTTGCCGGTTCCAACGTTCTTGTGGGGCGCGACACACCGCTGGATTTGTTGTCGACAGCGGGCTACAGCAAACTCGGCTTGCCGGGTGACATGATACCCGGCGTCGCGGAAACCAACCCCACAGCAACCAGTAACGGCGATCATACCGATACCACGCTGGGCCTGCCGTTTCATTCCGACAGCGCGATACTGCGCGGCATACTGGAGAAAATAAACGTTGTCGGGACAGCGCCCAATATCAACGGCGCAGTGATTCCCGCGCGGTCCGAGAATGATACCGGTAATAATCCGCACAATCCGATGTACGGCATTGCCAGGGCAGGCCTCAACGGCGAAGGCGCCGATGGGAGTGTCGTCACCCTGATCGGTTCCCGTAACTCGGACTCGGGGGGGAACTCGATGGCTCCGGCCATGTTGATCGACCCGGAAATCCGACCGACCAAGGTCGATCGTCCCAGCGATGTTACGGGCATGGTGGATACGGGCGGACTTGCAAATATTTTTTCCGACGAAAAGGACGTAACGGCCGTGATGGAGTCCATAGTGCGTCTCAGCGACAAGAAACTCGGCTACGTTGATACCAAGCTTCCTGTCAGCGAGGACACGGCAGCAAAAAATCTGGTTCGTTGTGGCTATCTTAAGGCTGCAGACATTGCCGAGCGATTTGTAGGCGTGCCCATCGACCCGGACGATCGGAGCGATCCGAACGGCGATATCGTCGGCCCGGGTCGTATCTTCAGCGAGGCGGAGTTTGACGGCGACAGCGAGTTCCGGAAGACTGCGTCCGTCATGAAAATGGTCGTCGACGGGTATGCGGGTGCCGGTACCATCACCATGGGGGGTTACGACTACCATACCGGCGATCGCGAGACCGGGGAGAGACGCGATCTTCGCGCGGGGCGCTGCATGGGCGCCTGCCTGGAATATGCAGCGCAACGGGGCCAGCCCCTGATGATGTATGTTTTCAGCGACGGTTCGGTAGCCAGTAACGGGACTCTCGATAACTCCGTCGATGGGCGTGGCAAAGGGGTATGGACGGGTGACAATTCCTCAACCGCGTGCTCATTCATCCTTGTTTATAACCCCAACGGTGCGGTCACGCCCTTGCGTCAGCAGATCGGTTACTTCCGCGCAGATGGCTCGGTAGAGACGGCGTCGAGTCCGGCGGCCAACAATGTAAATCTGCTGGTCGAAACGGTTATCCTGAACTACATGTCGCTGAACGGAGATATTGCGCTTTTCCCCGGCCTGTTCAATGGATTCGGTGCCAATCCGAGCGCGGCACTGCTTGACAGCCTGACTGCCTTTGGGCCGCTGAGCTGACGAAGGCGCGAGAACTCTATTAAGCCGGGGGGCAGATTCAGCATCTGCCCCTTTTTTCACATGGCTCTGGCAATTACCCAAGCAGCTACCGATTCAGCGCCGGCGTTCTTGAGGGTCCTGGCCAGTTCGTTGAGCGTGGTCCCTGTCGTCAGTACGTCATCAATCAGGAGAAAGCGCTCGCCGTCCAGGCGCCGGTTCGCCACAAACGCTCCTCGCATGTTCCCCCTTCTGCTGGCGGCAGAAAGTCCGGACTGAGCATCGGTGTTGCGTGAGCGCTTACAGCACCGGGCATCGATTCGGAAGCCGTACCGTCTCAAGGGGCGGGCGATCTCCATTGCCTGATTGTACCCGCGTTCCGCGAGGCGCCTCCTGTTCAACGGCACCGGCAGAATGCGTCCGGATCCGGCGTCGTCAACCGCAGGCAGGCTGTCGGCGAGCAATGTGCCGAGCAGGCGGCCGAGCGCAATATCCTGGTGGAACTTCAGGTCTTGAATCCAGCGGTCGACCGGCGGTTGATAGGTGAACAGCGCCCGGCATTCATCGACGGAAGGTCGCTTCGTTTGACAGCTCGCACAGACGCTTACGTTGGCCTCCCCGGGCAGTGGCATGGCGCAGAAGCGGCAGGCGTGGTTCAACCAGGGCAGGTCTTCTCGGCACTCGGCGCACAGTTCCAGCCCGGGCTCACCGGGTGCGCGACACAGTCGACAGGTGGTCGGAAAGCTTGTATGTTGTAGCCATCGTAGCCAGTTGTAAACCATAGCCCCCATCCTTGGTTGACATTTGGTTTGCGCTGCCCGCATAGTGCGGCACTCGTCGGAAGTGTATCTCATTGAACCCGATGACAGAATCCGAATATTCAGAGGTGGTTGGTGCCGGTATCCGGATGGTGCCGGGACGTAAAGCCCGTAGCGCCGCCGCCGTGTTCAACATCGGCAATATCGTCGCCATCATTGTCCCGATTCCACTCGGCATGCTTTGGCTCGGGATGTCCATGCTGGTTTATGCCATGAACCGGCACCACCCAAACCCGAAGGTCGGTCATTACACTCAGCAGGCCGCATACCGGTTTTATGGCATCACGGGCTTTTTCGTGGCCGCTGCCACATTCATCCCGGGTGGGGGCTGGGACTATTACCTCGCTGCCTGGGCTCTGGCGGCGCTGATATTGGTCCCCTGGTCGATTCTCGATCTGATTCGTATACGTCGTGATACCTGAGCAGATATGGAGTTAACGGTAAACAATGACCCATCCAGCAGCCACCATTAATAAGGGCCACCAAGACACTGCTCCGTTACGCTTCGACTGGCAGAGCGCTGAAATCGAGGCCTTGTTCCAGTTGCCGTTCAATGACTTGCTGTTTCGTGCCCAGCAGGCCCACCGAGACCACTTCGATCCCAACGAGGTTCAGATCAGCACTCTGCTGAGCATCAAGACCGGTGGTTGCCCGGAGGACTGCGGCTACTGCCCGCAAAGCGTGCACCACGAAACCGCTGTCGCAGCGGAAGGTCTGCTCGATGTGGAGGCCGTGGTTGAGGGCGCGAGAAACGCCAGGCAGGCCGGCGCCAGTCGTTTCTGCATGGGCGCGGCCTGGCGCAATCCGCGCGGGCGTAACTTCGAGCGGGTGCTGGAAATGGTCGAGCGGGTCAGGGCCGAAGGCCTCGAAACCTGTATGACATTGGGCATGCTGGACGCAGAGCAGGCGCGGCAGCTGAAACAGGCAGGGCTGGATTACTACAACCACAATCTCGATACCTCGCCCGAATTTTACGGCGAGATCATCAGCACCCGGACCTACGAAGACCGCCTCGAGACCATCAGCCAGGTGCGCGCTGCGGGCATCAATGTCTGTTGCGGCGGTATCGTGGGCATGGGTGAGTCACGCGCAGACCGTGTCTCGCTGATGGAACAGCTGGCTCGGCAGCAGCCGCACCCGGAAAGCGTGCCGGTCAATATGCTGGTGCGCGTACAGGGTACGCCGCTGGAAGCGGTCGATACCCTTGATCCGTTTGAATTCGTCCGCAGCATAGCGGTCGCGCGCATCCTCATGCCTCGCTCTCACGTGCGTTTATCGGCCGGCCGGGAACAGATGAGCGATGAAATGCAGGCGCTGTGTTTTCTGGCTGGCGCGAACTCCATTTTCTATGGCGAAAAACTCCTGACCACGCCCAATCCCGCGGCGGACGGCGACCGGCGCTTGTTCGAGCGCCTGGGGCTGCGGCCGGCCTGATTTTCCATGTCCGATCTTGCTGCAGCGCTTTCTGAGCGGAAGCGACAAGGCCTCTACCGTTCGCGCGAGACGCTGCAAGGCCCACAGGGTGTGATGGTCCGGATCGAGGGTCAGGAGTTCCTGTCCTTCTGCAGTAACGACTATCTGGGGCTGGCCAATCATCCACGGCTAGTCGACGCGTTCAAGGAAGGTGCCGAGCGCTTCGGTGTTGGAAGCGGTGCGGCCCACCTCATCACCGGCCACAGCTACGCCCACCAGCTGCTGGAAGAAGAGCTGGCCGAATTTGCCGGTCGTGCACGTGCGCTGCTGTTTTCCACCGGCTACATGGCCAACCTGGGTGTGGTGGCGGCGTTGACCGGGCGAGGCGATACGGTTTTCGAGGATCGTCTCAATCACGCCTCGCTGATTGACGCGGCTTTGCTCGCGGGGGCGCGGCTGAGTCGTTACAAGCACAACGATGTGGCCAGCCTGGCGCGCAGAGTCGCGCGGCGTGAAGACGGGGCACGCCTCATAGCCACTGACGGCGTTTTCAGTATGGATGGTGATTGCGCTCCGCTGGTCGAGCTCAACTCGGTGGCGGAGGCCAACTCAGCCTGGTTACTGGTTGATGACGCGCATGGGTTCGGTGTTTTGGGAGACGGGGGACGGGGCTGGTTCGTCGAGCAGCTGCCGTCTGCTGCGGACAAGGCCATCCTGATGGCGACGCTCGGTAAGGCTTTCGGTACTTTCGGAGCTTTTGTCGCCGGATCGGAGCTGCTGATCGAAACGCTGATGCAGCAGGCGCGCCCCTTCATCTATACCACCGCGCCGCCGCCCGCTCTTGCCTGGGCGGCACGCGCCGCCCTGCGGCTGGTTCGCGACGGGCAGCCGCTGCGCGAGCGGCTGCGGGAGCTGGTTCGGCGTTTCAGGTCCGGTGCCGAGCAGCTGGGTTTGCCGCTGCTGCCCTCCGTGACCCCAATCCAGCCCTTATTGCTGGGCGAAGCGGCCAGTGCCTTGCGTCTGAGTGAGGCATTGCGCAGCCGCGGAATACTGGTGACGGCTATCCGTCCCCCCACCGTCCCCAAGGGCGCGGCACGACTTCGGGTGACGTTCTCTGCAAGTCACACTCCGGAACAGGTCGATCGCCTGCTGGAAGCACTCGGCAGAGGCATCAGAGAGATTCCTGATGTTGCATGTTGACGTCAGCGGTGCCGGCCCGGATCTCGTCCTGGTGCATGGCTGGGGGATGCACGCGGGCATGTGGGGAGACTGGTATGGGGAGCTTACTCGCTGGTTTCGTGTCAGCGCGGTGGATTTGCCCGGGCACGGGAACAGCGGTTTCGAGGGCCAGGCCGAGCTGGGCGATTGGGCTGCGGCAGTGCTGGAAGCGGTGCCGTCCCGCGCATGGTGGTTGGGGTGGTCTCTGGGAGGACTGGTGGCACTGGCCGCGGCGGCGCGGGCGCCGGAGAGATTCAGGGGGCTCCTGCTGCTGGCGTCTACCCCAAGATTCGTCGTCGCATGCGATTGGTCGCCCGCGGTGGACCCAGAGGTGTTCGGACAGTTTGCCCGGCAGCTGGACGCCGATACCGAGCGGACACTGTCGCGCTTCCTGTCGTTGCAGGTCAGGGGTACAGAGGGCGGCAACGAAACCTTGCGCCGTCTTCGCGGCCGCTTGCGCAGCAGACCGGCGGCGAATGCGGCGGCTTTGCGCGCCGGCCTGCGCTTGTTGCAGGAATCGGATATGCGCCGGTCCATGCGCGGGCTTGGCATACCACTGTTCTGGTTGCTGGGGAAGCGCGATACCTTGATACCGGGGCAGGTAATCGACGAGTTTCCCGATATTTGTTCTGCCGTCATCGAGGGCGCCGGCCACGCCCCTTTTTTGTCACACCCGCGGCAATGCGCCGAGCACGTCCGACAGTGGCTGCTGGCCGAACAGGGGCACCAAAAGAATGGAACCGGCTGATTGGCTGCCGGACAAGGCGCTGGCGCGGCGCAGCTTCGAGGCGGCTGCCGCAAGTTATGATCAGTCTGCGGCCTTGCAGCGCGAGGTCGGCAGGCAGCTGCTGGAGCGACTGGACCTGGTCAAAATACAGCCGCGGCGCATACTGGATCTGGGTTCGGGGACCGGCCACTGCATACCCGGCCTTTTCGCGCGTTATAAAAAGGCGGAAGTCGTAGCGCTGGATATCGCATGGTCCATGCTGGCGCGGACGCGCAGGCGGGGTCGCTGGCTACGGCGGCCGCGCTGTGTATGCGCTGACGCGGAGCGTCTACCATTCGCGGATGCGCGTTTCGACCTCGTTTTTTCCAATTTGACCCTGCAGTGGTGTATTGACCTGGACCTTGCCTTTCGCGAGCTGCAACGTGTCCTGCGCCCGGGAGGGCTGTTACTTTTCACCACGCTGGGACCCGACACTCTGCGCGAATTGCGGGACAGCTGGGGCTCCGTTGATGCTTACTCTCACGTGAATATGTTCCTCGATATGCACGATGTGGGTGATGCATTATTGAGGGCGCGTTTTTCTGATCCGGTCATGGATGTCGAGAGGATGACGGTCACCTACCCGGACGTATGGAAGCTGATGCGCGAGCTGAAACAGATCGGTGCGCACAATGTAACCGCGGGCAGGCCGCGCGGCTTGATGGGCAAGGCACACATGCAAGGTCTCGTGCAAGCCTATGAACGCTATCGCAGGGACGGCGTGTTACCGGCCAGTTATGAGATCGTCCATGGGCATGCCTGGGCCACCAGTGGCGAAATCAGTATCCCGGTGGACAGAATAAGACGACGATGAGGCGCGGCTTTTTCGTCACGGGGACCGATACCGGCGTCGGCAAGACGATCACAAGCCTCGGTCTCATGCGGGCGCTGCAATCACAGGGGCAGATCGTGACGGCGATGAAGCCGGTTGCCAGCGGCTGTGAAAGCTCTCCATCAGGCCTGGTGAACGCGGACGCGCGGCGTTTGCAGGCGCAGGGCTCGTTGCGCGAGCCCTACGAGCAGGTTAATCCTTACGCATTTGCACCGCCCATCGCGCCGCACCTCGCTGCCGCGTCGGCTGGAGTAAGCATACAGATAGCGGTTATCGAACGAGCATACAAGGTCTTGGCGGATCAGGCGGACGCAGTCGTCGTGGAGGGAGTGGGCGGGTGGCTGGTCCCGATCAACGCGCACCAGACCATGGCCGATGTTGCTGTCGCGCTGGGTCTGCCGGTGATCATCGTGGTCGCGATTCGTCTGGGCTGTCTGAACCACGCGTTGTTGACCGCCGGCGCTGTGCGACGCGCGGGGCTGGATATTGCGGGCTGGGTAGCGAACCGCATCGACCCGGCCTGCCTGAATCCGGCTGACATCGTGCAGGCGCTCGGTGGTTGGATAGATGCACCGTTATTGGCCGACGTCGCCTACCAGTCTGATGGGCGTCTACTCGAAAGGCAGGCGCGGCAGATTGATCTTGGGCGCCTCCCGGGCTAGCGAGCTTTTCGTTTCAGCCGGATGATCTCGGTCGTAGCGGGTTCGTAGCCGTTGTCCCGAGCTTTTTCCAACCAGTCCAGGGCAAGCGCGTAGTCCCTGTTACCGGCAGCGCTGGCGTACAGTTTCCCGAGCTGGTACTGGGCCGGCGGATAGCCCTGGTCTGCTGATTTCTGCAACCAGGCCTGGGCCTCGGCGGTATCCTTGTCCGTGCCGATCCCTCTCAAGTAAAAGAGGCCAACCTTGTACTCGGCCTTGTCGAAACCCTGTCTAGCGGCCTTGAGGAACCAGTCTAAGGCCATCTCTTCGTCTTCGTCGACACCGCGGCCTTTCTCATAGCGGTAGGCGACATCGTATTGAGCTTCGGGGTTACCCTGTTGGGCATGGGCCAGGTCGCGTTGGAACATGGCCTTGGCGTCGGCGTGGCTTGCGCCCGAGAGAAAAATGGCGATGATCGCAACCCAGCTTGTCAGTGAGTGCTTCATATTCCGTTTCCTCGCGTATCCGTTCGGGTAGTGAGCGGTATTAAATAATACTTATATACATATAACCACGATTTTCGGCCGGTTCAGCGGCGACTTGAACGGGGTTTGGCGGCCGTCAAGCCCTGGCGGAGCCGCCTTGGTCAGTTGAAATATTGTAGACGAGCGTCCGTGGAAATTATGCCCCGCACCAGCCAGAGGGTCTGCGAGCGACCTGGTCGCAGGGCTTTGATGGCCGCTGCCCGGGAGGCGGAAGGCGCCGCGGGTAAGTACCCATCCACGCTGGTCGTCAATCCGTTAATTCGAATATTCGAATATAATGTTTACAAGCCGCTGATATAGCGAATATTTATGACCTTAAATTTATATTTATTTTGCACAGCTTTCCGGCGCTGGGGTAGCATGCGCTTCAGCCCGCGAGACGGTAGGTGTGTTGTGCGCGGTCGAGGTCGCTACGAGGTGCAACGGTGGTCGCGACTCAGTTTGATGAGCATGACTGCTCCCGCCGGTTTCTGATTCGGCCTAATTGCTCGCTACGCTGGCGCGATGTCGTGCGGTTCTATCTGGGCATAGTGACGATTTCGTTTGGCATAGCGATCGCTTTTGCCATACAAGGCGCCTGGCTGGTGTTACCCTTTGCCGGCGCCGAAATGCTGGTGTTGGGAGTGGCGCTCTATCTCGTCTCGCGCCGGGGCTCGTGCTGGCAGGTGATCTCGATCGATCGTGACCACATCGTTATCACGGAGCACGGGTCGCATCATCAGCGGCAGGAGACGTTTCAGCGAGCCTGGGCCCGCGTGGAGTTGCGGCCCCCGCCGATTCAGGGTCATCCGTCGCGGCTTACAATTGGCTCCCACGGGCGCCGTGTAGAGATCGGTGCTTGCCTGAACGAAGACGACAAAAAGTACCTGGCGCATGAGCTCAGCCTGGCCGTGCGGCCGGTCTACTGAATAATTTTCTCGCGCGAGCGTCACACTGTGACGTTCGTGGTTAGACGCGACATTCGGCATCTAAGGAGTTGGAAGGAGAGAGCTTGGCATGTTGGTAACAAAAGCAAAACGATTGCTGACAATAGCGGCGGGAGCGGCATTGTCAGCCTATGCGGGAGGGGCTACAGCGGAATATGCGCTCAACCTTCGCCGGGGTGTGACACCGATCAGCCAGGAGGCTTACGATCTGCACATGCTCATCATGTGGATCTGTGTTGCGATCGGTGTCGTGGTGTTCGGTGCGATGTTCATATCCATAATCAAGCACCGAAAATCGAAAGGCGCTGAGCCCGCACAATTCCACGAAAGCACGACGGTGGAGATCATGTGGACGGTGATCCCCTTTCTGATTCTCATCGGTATGGCGATACCCGCGACCAAAGCGCTGGTCGCCATGGAAGATACCAGCAATTCCGATCTCACGATCAAGGTGACGGGGTATCAGTGGAAATGGGGTTACGATTATATCGATGATGGGGTGAGTTTTATCAGCTCGCTTTCGACGCCGAAAGAGCAGATCTATGACATGCAGGACAAGGGAGAAAACTACCTGCTGGAGGTCGATCACCCGCTGGTTGTGCCTGTCAACAAGAAAGTCCGCCTCCTGATTACGGCGAGCGATGTCCTTCACGCCTGGTGGGTGCCCGATCTGGGTATGAAGAAAGATGCAATCCCGGGTTTCGTGAACGAGATGTGGTTCGAGATCGACGAGGAGGGCACCTACCGCGGCCAGTGCGCCGAGCTCTGCGGCAAGGATCACGGCTACATGCCGATCGTGGTCGTAGCCAAGAACGAGGCCGATTACGGGGAGTGGTTGTCCGCGCAGAAGACGGCGTCGGATGCGGTTACGGCGGCTGCCGAACACGAATGGGGAATGAGCGACTTGATGGCGCGCGGTGAAAAGGTCTACGACACCAGCTGCGCGGCCTGCCATCAGGCCAGCGGCGAAGGGGTCCCCGGCGCATTTCCTGCCATAAAGGGCAGCGCGGTGGCGACCGGACCCTCAAGCGAGCATTTGGCCCTGGTCATGAACGGCAAGCCGGGCACCGCCATGGCGGCGTTTGCGGGGCAGCTCAGCGACGTCGATCTCGCCGCGGTCGTGACCTACCAGCGCAATGCCTGGGGTAACAACGCTGGCGACCTGATTCAACCCGCAGAAGTAAAAGCTGCCCGCTAAGGGTCGTGGAGGAGAAGTAATGAGCACTGCAACAGCACACGACGCACATCACGAACATCACCCGGGCGGCCTGCTCCGTTGGGTTTTCACGACTAACCACAAGGACATAGGTACCCTTTACCTGATCTTCGCGCTGATCATGCTGTTCATCGGTGGCGCCATGGCCATGGTGATCCGTGCCGAGTTGTACCAGCCCGGGCTGCAGTATGTGGACCCGCAGTTCTTCAACTCCATGACGACCATGCATGCGCTGATCATGGTCTTCGGCGCCATCATGCCGGCCTTCGTCGGGCTGGCGAACTGGCTGGTTCCGATGATGATCGGCGCACCCGACATGGCCTTGCCTCGCATGAATAACTGGAGCTTCTGGATCCTGCCCTTCGCGGGCCTGATGCTGGTCAGCACTCTGTTCATGGAGGGTGGGGCACCAGCCAGCGGATGGACCATGTACCCGCCGTTGGTGTTGCAGACCGGTGACGCGTTTCCGTTCCTGATTTTTTCGGTGCACCTGCTGGGTATCTCCTCCATCATGGGTGCCATAAACATCATCGTGACCATCGTCAACATGCGGGCTCCGGGCATGACGCTGATGAAGATGCCTCTGTTCGTGTGGACCTGGCTGATCACCGCTTACCTGCTGATCGCGGTCATGCCGGTGCTGGCCGGTGCCGTGACCATGCTGCTCACTGACCGGTTTTTCGGTACCTCCTTTTTCAGCGCGGCCGGCGGCGGTGACCCGGTGATGTTCCAGCACATCTTCTGGTTCTTCGGTCATCCCGAGGTCTACATCATGATTCTGCCGGCGTTCGGTGTGGTCTCCCAGATCATTCCGACCTTTGCCCGCAAGAGGCTGTTCGGCTACAGCTCCATGGTGTACGCGACTGCGTCCATCGCTTTCCTGTCCTTTATCGTGTGGGCGCATCACATGTTCACGGTTGGCATGCCACTCACCGGCGAGTTGTTCTTCATGTACGCGACCATGCTTATCGCTGTGCCGACTGGTGTGAAGGTGTTCAACTGGGTGTCCACCATGTGGAAAGGGGCCATGACCTTTGAAACACCGATGCTGTTTGCATTGGGTTTCGTGGTCATGTTCACCATTGGTGGATTCTCCGGCCTGATGCTGGCCATCACTCCCATCGACTTCCAGTATCACGACACCTATTTCGTGGTGGCGCACTTCCACTATGTGCTGGTGACCGGTTCGCTGTTCTCCATTTTCGCTGCCGTGTATTACTGGCTGCCGAAGTGGACGGGCAACATGTACTACGAAAAACTGGGCAAACTGCATTTCTGGTTGTCGACGATATTCGTCAACATCCTGTTCTTCCCGCAGCACTTCCTGGGTCTGGCCGGTATGCCGCGGCGCATACCGGACTACTCGGTGCAGTTCACCGAGTTCAATCAGATTTCCAGTCTCGGTGGCTTCGCCTTTGGCCTGACTCAGTTACTGTTCGTGTACATCTGCTGGAAAACGGTGCGTGGTGGCGCGAAGGCCACCGACAGAGTCTGGGAAGGTGCCGAGGGCCTGGAGTGGACCCTGCCCTCGCCACCGCCCTACCACAGCTTTGAAACCGCTCCCGAGGTCAAATAAAACCTGCTGATACGAGGGCGCCGCGAAGCGCGGCGCTCCCGCGCAGCCTATAGCGTTTGAAGGGTTATGGAGCAGAACACCAAACGGAGACAGGCCAACATCAGGCTGGCGTTGTTGCTCGCCGCGGTGGCGCTTGGCGTGCTGGTGGCTTTCATGTGGGTCACGGCGACGGGAGGTGGTCCGACGTGACGGCGGCGCAGCGTTCAAACGGACGACTGGTGAAACGCCTGCTGCTGGCAGTGGCTGGCATGTTCGCCTTCGGCTTCGCCATGGTGCCGCTGTATGACGTGTTCTGCGACCTGACCGGGCTCAACGGCAAAGTAGGCGGACGCGCCGCTGCGGTGACGGTCGAACCCGATCTGGACCGAACGGTGACGGTCGAGTTCGTCGCTAACCTCAATCGGACCATGCCGTGGGACTTCAAACCCGAGGTCTCTCGCATGGAGGTGCACCCGGGGCAGGTGTATCGCACCAGCTATTACGCGCGCAATCGAACCGATCGGCTGATGATCGGGCAGGCCATACCCAGTGTGACCCCCGGCGTCGCAGCGCAGCACTTCAAGAAAACGGAGTGTTTCTGTTTCACCGAGCAACAGTTCGGTGCCGGGGAAGGGCGGGATATGCCGGTCATGTTCATGGTGGACCCGGAGTTGCCCGAGCACATTGAGGTCGTGACTCTGTCCTACACTTTTTTCGACAAACAGCAAGCAATCAACTGAAAAAATCTAGCCAAGACGAGGATTGAAGAATGACTAGTACAAACGGCGGCTATTATGTCCCGCACGGAAGCCACTGGCCGATTGTTGGCTCCATCGGTCTGTTCGTTATGCTGCAGGGCTTCGGCAACTACCTGAACGGTGAGGGTATCGGTGGCACCATCATGATGGCCGGTTTCCTGATTCTGCTGGTGATGGTGTTCGGCTGGTTCCGGGTGGTCATCAACGAAAGCGAAGCGGGTACCTACAACTTGCAGGTGGACAGGTCGTTCCGTTGGGGAATGAGCTGGTTCATCTTCTCCGAGGTGATGTTCTTCGCGGCATTTTTCGGTGCCCTGTATTACGCGCGTGTATTCTCGGTGCCGTGGTTGGGCGGCGTCGACCCGTCCACCAATGAGGTGCTCTGGAGTGGCTTCGAGGCGGCCTGGCCGACCAACGGACCCGGGGAGCTGGGCGG
>CAJICB010000803.1_pt1 | contig 16303 bp, 11 predicted proteins | sample 9199491 | NCBI WGS metagenome assembly CAJICB01 (sample SAMEA7708320, study PRJEB35096) | sediment metagenome | biome: marine neritic benthic zone biome [ENVO:01000025]; feature: sediment [ENVO:00002007]; material: shallow marine sediment [ENVO:03000034] sea grass bed [ENVO_01000059] ... | reverse complement strand
TTCGACATCGATCGCTTCAAACTGGTCAACGACCGGCTCGGTCACAAGGAGGGCGACGCCGTTCTGAAGGCGGTCGTCGACGCGGCGCACAGCATGTTGCGCGGTGAAGACTATTTCGGACGCTGGGGTGGCGAGGAGTTCATCTGCGTCCTGCCCGACGCGAGCCACGCGGATGCCACGGCGCTGGCGGAGCGCCTCAGGACCCGCATCCGCCAGACGCCGATGATCGTCTCCTCCGGCAGTCTGAATGTGACCGCCAGTTTCGGTTTGTCCAGCTTTCCGCAGGATGGGGACAGCATCGACAAGCTGATCGCGGCGGCCGACGCGGCGCTTTACCAGGCCAAGCATTCCGGGCGCGACCGCTGCGTGAGCGCCGAAGCGGTGCAGCAGGATATCTACAGCATCGGCAACATGCTCGATGCCGCGCTCGCCGAGCGGCGCATCGTGCCGGCTTACCAGCCCATCGTCGATCTCACGACCGGCAGGATCGTGGCCGAGGAAACGCTGGCCCGCCTGATTACGCCCGACGGCGAGGTCATCGAGGCGGGACGCTTCATCGCCGCGGCGAGCCAGCTGCAACTCCTGCACCGCATCGACCAGGCTATCGTCATGCAGGCGTTTTTCCACTGTGTGAGCGGCGTGCAGACCGGCATGAAGCGGCTCGATCATTTCGTCAACATTTCCGCCGACCTGTTGCGCCATTCGGAGATGGTGGACCAGCTGCTGGATGCCGCGCGCACCTACTGCACGGGCTGTGGAGCCCCGATCGGCGACGTGAAGCCCATGGTCATAGAGATCACCGAGCGCGAACTGCTCGCTGACATCGACGCCGCCCGGGACATGCTCATGCCCTTTATCGATTTCGGGCTGCAGCTGGCGCTGGACGATTTCGGCAGCGGCTACTCATCCTATCAATACCTCGCCGATCTGCCGATCGACTTTCTCAAGATTGACGGGTCCCTGGTCAAACGCGTCAACGAGCCCAAGGTGCGGGCCATTGTGCAGGGCATACAGGACACCGCCGATGAGCTGGCGATCACCACGCTGGCGGAGTTCGTCGAGGACGCCCGCACCGAGGCGGCCCTGAGGGAGATCGGTGTGCACTGGGCGCAGGGCTACTATTACGGCAAGCCGACCGTCGTCCGTCACCGGCAACTCGACTCCGGCGTCTGTCTCCTGAAAAACGGCACCAACCAGTCGCCCGTTTCCGATTGAATATCACCAGGAGTCCGAACCCAGGTCGAGCCTCGGGTGCGCGTCGCTGTCGGCGGAAGGGTGATCTGAACAGGGACGGCGATATGGCCTCGTTTCGAATGCGATCATGTATAATAAAAAACTTTACGGAAACGTCGTAACATCATATTAAATAATAAATAAATAGACATATTTCACCCGAAACGGCGCGCCAGGCCCGGGCAACGCGGCCGGTGTCTGGCCGGTTTCGCCGTTGGCGCCGCGCGGCGGCTCAGCGCGGCAGGCTCGCCGCCGCCACTCCATAGAGCGCGACCGCTGCCAGCACCACGGTGGTAAATCCGAAGTGCATGGCGAGCAGCGTCGCGAGCACCGCGCTGATCACCGAGGCGCAGCCGTTGATTCCCCACGACCAGGGTATCAGCTGCGGAGCCTGTTTCGCGACGCGGCTGATACCGAGCGGAAACGGCATGCCCATAAAAAACGCCAGTGGCGCGACGAGCAATACCGACACCAGAATGCGCAGGCTGTCTGGTGCGCTGGCGAGGGGCGCGAATATCCTGTCCAGCGCGACGAGATACACCAGGCTGGCGGTGGCGATAGCCGCGACCGGCAGGGTCACCGTGGCGTTCGCTTCGGTCAGCCGCTGCGAGTAGAGACTGCCGGCGCCCGCGAACAGGAGAAAGGCGGTCAGTACCACTGCCACTGCGTACAGCGGATGGTGCAGGAACAGGATGAATTTCTGGATGAAGGCGATTTCCAGGAACAGGAAGCCGAGTCCCAGCGCACTGAAGTAGACCAATACCCGCCAGCGCTGCGCGCCGCTCGCGCCCGCCGCGGCGCCGCGGCGCAGGAACCACAGCGGCAGCAGGATGAGCACCAGGCTGGCGGCCACGGCCTGCAGCAGTGTCGCAACCAGGATCAGGTAGCCGGTGTCGAGCAGTGGCACGCCGCCGCGCCCATAGAGGGTGAGTATCTCGGGCAGGGTGCGCCAGCGGAAGAAGCGGAAAAAGTACGGCTGGTCATCCGTCGCGGGTTCCAGGTTGAACTTGTAGTCGGCGAGAAAACGCTCCCGCTCCGGGCCCAACAGCGCCCGTGCGGCCAGATACAGCTGGGGTTCGGCCATGACGTTGAAGCGGTTGACTTCGGTGGGGCTGATGCCGGGATAGTAGCTCACGTCGAAGCTGCGCGCGTTGCAGAACCGCCGCAACGCCTCGATCTCGGTCGGTTCGAAGCGGCCGTTTTTCACCACCAGGGTGCTGGTTTGCCAGCTGCGTATCAGGGCCAGACGCTGGCCGGGGTCTTCAATACCCATTTTGTGCAGCGCGGTGACGGCGGTGGCGAACAGTTTGGGCGCATCGCGCGCGGGCATCTTGATCCAGCGGCTGATCGCCAGGTAGCCGCCGGGTGTGAGTCGGCGCAGATAGGCCTGCAGGGCTTCCACCGTGTAGAGGTAACCCTCGCTCAAGGCATAGAGTCCCGCCGCGGAGGCGCCGAAACTGTCCACCAGCGCGACCTGGATGAGATCGTATTGCCGGTTCGTGGTACTGATGAAGCCGCGCGCTTCTGCGGTGACGACGCGCACATTGTCGGCGCTGAACAGCCGGCCGGCGAACCCGGCGTGGGTGTCGCGCACCAGCGAGACCAGCTGCGGGTTGAGTTCGACCGCATCGATGTTTTTCGCACCCAGATAACGCGCCTGCAGTACCTCGCTGCCACCGCCGGCACCGAGGATGAGCACACGGGGGAGGGGTCCGAGGTGGTAGGGCAGGGCCCAGGTGAGCTGGTCGAGATATGCCAGTACGCCGGGGTCGTCGCTGACCGAGGTGATGGCGCTGGGGCCGTCGCCGTCGACGAAAATACCGAGCTGGGGCGGCGGGCCGGCCCGCGCGGTCAGGCTGAGTCCGGGCGCGTGGCGCAGCGGGATAGTCGGGTGCTCGGTTAGGCTGATCAGCCCCAGCGGGCTGGAGTGTTGTTCGATGATGCGTGTGCCGCTGATATGCAAGGCCTCGCTGAGGCCCTTGTAGGGCGACATGGTCGGTTGCAGCCAGGCCGCCGGCGGCAGGAATGGCAGCAGCGCGGCGAGCGGCAGCAGCATGCGCAGCGCTGCGGGCCGCATGCGCAGTTCCAGGGTGGCGAGCCAGGCCGCACCGATACCCAGCGCGGCCAGCAGTCTCAGCGCGGTGTGGGGAAACACCAGGAACAGCGCGCCGACAATGCCGAGGCTGCCCAGACCGGCGCCGAGCAGGTCGGCGCCGTAGATGCGCGCGGCGCTGGCCCGATATCGCATCAGCGCCAGGCCAATGGCGTTGGCGACGAACAGGAAGGGCAGGCAAAGGCAGAGGTAGATCACGGCCAGCCGCGCCCATTGACCCGGATCCCAGAGGATCTCCTCGGGGCTGAAACCGGTCCGCTCCGCGAGCAGGTAGGCGAGCAGGATGGAGAGCGCGAACAGCACCAGATTGGTCAGGTAGGCGGCGTCGAAACGCGCCTGCAGACGCTGCTGGAACAGCGCCAGAAAGGCGCCGCTGATGCCGTAGCCCAGCAGCGCCAGGCTGATGATCATGTAGGCATAGTGATGCCAGTGACTAATGGAAAACAGGCGTACCAGCAGGATTTCGTAGGCCAGCGCCGTTGCCGAGGCGAGCAGTACCGAGTAGCGGGGCAGGGCGCCGTTGACGGGTTCGGGCCGCGGGTCCATCGGTCGCCTTGTGTGCAATATGCGGGTTAGTGACCGCCCGTCAGCGGTACGAACGCCACGGGCAGGAGCTGCTGTGTGCGGACCTCGCCCTCCAGACCCTTGGTTACCAGCAGCAGTTGCTGGGTCATGAAATGTCCGCCCACCGGAATCACCATGCGCCCGCCCGGCCTGAGCTGCTGAATCAGGGGCGGTGGAATATGGCTGGCGGCGGCGGTCACCACGATTGCGTCGAAGGGCGCGTGCTCCTCCCAGCCATAATAGCCGTCACCGATGCGTAGCTGTACCTTGTCGAAACCGAGCCGGGCGAGCCGTTCGCGGGCCTCCTCACCCAGCGGTTCGATGATTTCAATGCTGTAGACCTCATCGATGAGTGACGCCAGTATCGCGGCCTGATAACCGGAACCGGTGCCGATTTCCAGTACCCGGTGCCGAGGCTCGAGGTCCAGCAGGTCCGTCATGATGGCCACGATGTAGGGCTGGGAAATGGTCTGACTGTGACCGATAGGCAGCGGCCGGTTGGCATAGGCGCGCTCGCGCAGCCGCCGCGGCACGAATTCGTGCCGCGGTACCCTGCCGAGCGCCTCCAGCACTCGCGGGTCCAGCGCCTCGCGGCCCAGATAGTCACTGGTTTCGCGTACGTGTTCGGCCACGATTTCCAGCAGTTGCCGGCGCTGCCGCGCGTAGTCGTCGTCCGCGGTCACCGGCGCCACAAGCCAGCCGGCCAGCAGCGCTGACACCAGAAGGGCAAAGCGGATGGTCATTGCAGTTCCTGTGCCTCGCTTCGTGTTACTCTAAATAAAGCAGTTCGACGCCGGGAGTCCAGCCGGCGTCAGTCGTGGCCCGAGGCCAGGCGGTGCGCCCAGCGCGTGGTCTCGGGCAGGCGAAAGCGCGTGGTGCAGCGCAGCACATAGTCGATCGCCGTTTTCAGGCTGACGCGGTGACCGATCGACACATACACGGGGCTGACCCGGCTGCGCGTGCGCAGCACGGCACCGATGGTTTCGCCCTTATCGGTCAGCGCTGTCCACTGTCCTTTCTCGGCGGCCAGTTCGCCGTGGCTGCCCAGCAGCCGCGACTTGGCCACGCCGATGCTGGGCAGGTCGGCCAGCACACCGAGGTGACAGGCCAGACCGAAGCGGCGGGGGTGCGCCAGACCCTGTCCGTCGCACAGCAGCAGGTCCGGTCGCGTATGCAGCTCGTCCAGTGCCTGCAGCACCGCCGGCAGTTCGCGGAACGACAGGTAACCGGGCACGTAGGGAAAGCGGGTGGGCTGACGGCCGATGGCCCGGTCGTGCAGTTCCAGACCCGGGAAGGTCAGTACCGCGAGCGCCGCGCGCGTGGTCCTGCCGCCGTGTTCAAAGCCGACGTCGACTCCCGCGACGTAGTGTACCGGTCCCAGCCTGTCGCTGCGGATCACGCTGCCGCTCAGTTGCTCCTGAATGGCGCGTGCCGTGGGTACGTCGGCAGGCCAGCGGTCCGGGCGCTGCAGTGCGGCGTGCACATCGGGCGCCGGTACGACCGGGCGGCTCATTGCTCGCGCTGCCAGATCAGCTGGCCGTTTCTGTATACCTCGCGGATGCGGTGCAGGGGGATGCTGTGCAACATCCCCTCGCGATCGATGAGGTCGAAGGCGAAATGATTGTCCGGCCGAAAGAAAAGCTCGCGCAAAGGCACGCGTATCACGCAGTCGTCGACTCTCTCATAGTAACCGATCACGAAATCGCCCTCACCGAACTGCCGATCCCAGCGAATGCGACTGAGCAATTCGTGGATGGGAATCATGGCGCCTTCACCGCGCGCAGCTCGCGCTCCCCGGGGCCGCCGCTGGCCGGGGCGCTAGCCCGTCACATGGTGCTTGCCCTCCAGATGCACGGTGCTCGCCTGGGGGCCGAGTTCGCCCACTTCCTCGGCGAAATGTACCGCATCACCGACCTGCAGGCGGCTGAAGTCCCCATCCAGAACACTGTTGCGATGGAAATACACCAGTCTGCCGTCAGCGGTTTCGATCCTGCCGAAGTCCTGTTCCGGTGACAGCTCGACAACGCGCCCGTGCGGCGGCGCGACGTGGGTCTTGGTGCGGCCGCGACGACGGCGCGCATAGTCTTCCAGTTGGCGCCGCACCGCATCAAACGCGTCGCGCATCGCAACGTAGACGTCTTCGTGGGCGTGGTTCCGCTGCGGTGCGCGGTTGGCGATCAATTCAGCGCCCGGTACGGTTACATCGACGCGCACTTGATAGATGTTGCCCTTATGGTGGTGCTTGTGACTGGCCTCCACCACCACCCGGCAGCTCATGATGTCGGCGTAGAAGGTTTCCAGCTTTTCGGCCCGTTCGCGTACCCTGGCTTCGATCGCGGCGGACGGTTCAAGATTGCGAAACACGATTTCCAAGGGAAGTTTCATATAGGCCCCCTCCTGGTCCACTACTCTTTATAATGCTGCAAGAACTGAAGATTGTTAATGATCTTTGTCAATCCTATGCCTGGCGAGGCTTTTCCGGCTACTCTTGAGTTAGATCAAGCGTCGCCAGTGGGGCTTGTGCTTTAATAATTCTAGTAGGGTTTGAGGTGTTGACCAGACTGACAGCATCGGGAGGCCAACAATGAACAAGAGCGGTGAAGCACCCATTGTCGGTGCGCCGGATCCGGAACTGCGCAACTCGCCCATTTTCGACGAATCGAGCGCCGAATTTTTGTCGCTCGATCTCGAGCTGGAAACCGGGGCCTGCTACTTCAACGACACGGCGTATCCGGTCGGTCAGTATGTGTGCAGCGGGGACGAGCTGCTGCACTGTGAAGAGCGTGGCGTCTGGATCCGCAAGGGCACCTGCAGGTAGCCCTGAGCGTGACTGTTGGCGGCCGGGTATGAACGCACACCATATAGCAGTTGCTGCACCCGACCCGGGAAAACCGGGCGAGCCTGAGGTGCCGCCGACGACACCGCCCGAAGAGCCGCCCCCCAACGAACCGCCGGGCGTGCCGCCGGAGCGGCCCGAGGAGGTACCGGGCGAAGTGCCGCTTGAGGTGCCGACCGAAACGCCGATCGAGATTCCGCCGGGCGCACCGCCGGAGACGAAAGGTGCTTGGTGCCGTATCATCTGAGGGGTCGCGCGCGGGTATTCCCTGCGAGCTTATCTCGTGGGAGCGCTTCTACGACTTGTCCCGCCAGCTGGCGCGCACCATACACTCCAGCTGGTTTCGGCCCGACATCATAGTCGCGATCGGGCGTGGCGGTTACCTGCCGGCCAGAATTGTTTCCGATTACCTGAATGTGTTCGATCTCGCCAGCCTGAAAATCGAGCACTATTACGCCGTGCACCGGCAGAAGCTGGCCCGCATCCGTTATCCCCTCACCGCCGAGGTGGAGGGACGCCGGGTGCTGCTGGTGGACGATGTCACCGATTCCGGCGAGACCTTCCACCTTGCCAGCCGGCACCTGCGCGAACGCGGCGAACCGGCAGAACTCAAGACGGCGGTCCTGCACCACAAGAGCGTGTCCGATTTCGCGCCCGACTATTATGCCGAAGAGGTCACCGCCTGGCGCTGGATTGTGTACCCCTGGGCGTTGATCGAGGACCTCGGGGGGTTCCTGAAGGCAATGCCGTCGCCACCCGAGTCACCGGAGGCGTTCGCGGCCTATCTCTTTGCGCAACACGGCATACGGGTACCACGGCAGACACTGGAAGACGTATTGGCCCTGGCGGGCGGCTGATGTTGCGGCCGCCGCGCTGCAGGTTTTCTATACTGTGTAATAGAAGGACCACGAAGCCCGGGCGTGCCAGCCGCTGCGCTGATGACGCCACGGCGGGTCCGATGCGTAATGACGAGGGAATGCCATGTTAGACCTCAACCCCGACACCGTATGTTTCCTCATTACCGAGGCGCGAGTGTTCCACAGCAAGGAAGGTGTGGTGTTGCCGGACGTCCCCGACAGTCCGGCGGATGACTGGGGGCGGCAGGTGTTGGCGGATCACGGTGACGACATCGTCTTTCAGGAATTCAAATCCACCGTAGAGGACCTGGAACCGGATCAACAGCAGGCGCTCGTCGCCCTGATGTGGCTGGGACGCGGTGAGTTCGGCGCCGAAGAGTGGGAGGAAGCCCTCGAAGAGGCCCGCATCAGCTGGACGTCGACCACCGCCGAATATCTTATTGCTCACCCGCAGCTGGCGGATCACCTGCTGGAAGGACTGGATCTGCTGGGTTATTCCTGCGAGGCCTGAGGCGCCGCGCCGGCCAAAGCCAAAGGTCTAGAGGAAGGCGCTCAGATCGATGGCGTAATCCAGCGGATTCAGCGCGGCGGTGATGCGGTCGGCCTTCTCGCTGGCCAGATCCACGTCCCGCACTTTTTCGTATCGCAGTTTTTTTACGTTGTAGATAACGCGCAGCCTGGGTCGCAGCATGTCCTCGCCGGGCTCCGTTACGATGCCGGCCAGTCCGGATTCCAGCCGCACCAGCGACCCGACCGGATAGATGCCCAGACAGCGGATGAAGTGTTGCACCAGCTCCTGATCAAAATGATCCGGGCTCCATTCCAGCAGTTTCTTCAGTGCCAGCGTGGGTTCCCAGGCATCCTTGTACACCCGCACCGAGGTGAGGGCGTCGTAGACATCGACGATGGCAGACATCTTGCCGATCAGGCTGATCTGGTCGCCGCTCAGGCCCAGCGGGTAACCGGTCCCGTCTATGCGCTCGTGGTGCAGCACCGAAATGTCCATCGCCGTCTGGCTCACACCGAGGGTCTCTTGTAGGATCTCGCGGCTGTGCGTGACATGCCCTTTCATGATTTCCATTTCCTCGGGCTCCAGTTTGCCCGGCTTGTTCAGTACCTCCTGGGGCGTCATGGTCTTGCCGATGTCGTGAATCAGGCCGCCGATAGCGACCTGCTGAATGTCCTCCTCACTGAAGCCCTGTTCCCGGGAGAAGGTCACCAGCAGCCCGGCGACACTGACGCAGTGCATGAAGGTGTATTCGTCTTTGGTCTTGATGCGGGAGATGCCGGTCAGCGCGTGGTGATTGCGGAACACCGACTGCACCATGCGTTCCGCCAGCGGGTCCAGAGAGGCGATCTCTACCTGTTTGCCGATCCTGGTGTCTTCCATGAGGTTGCGAATGACGGAGGTTGCTTCCCGATACAGCGCCTTGGCCTTGCCGAGTTCGGATGCCACCGCGATCGGCTGTGCGCCGTCGGCGCTCTCGACAGTCTGCTCCAGGTTCTTCTGCAAGGCGATGTCCACTTGCGCGACGCTGGGCGCCTCCTCGACGTCCTTGCCCCTGCTGGTATCGATCAACACGCTGCGAATGCCCGCGCTGGCGATCTTCTGGATGATCTTGGAGTCCTTGACGGGGAAGCGGTTCGCGACGAAGGGGTGGTCCATCCAGTTGCAGTCGAGGTTGTCGACATACATGCCGATGCGTAGTTCGCTGGTGCGAATTTTCTTGATCATGGCTTTGAACGCTCACCCACAGAACTGCCTGCACGGCCCCTGCAGTGAATATCGGTAGAGTCAGCAATGACTTGAAATCACGTAATTTTCGTACCAGTCTAGCGTGCTGTGCAGAGCCGGCCCACGCTGCTCGGCGCGCAGCGATGCCGGCTGCGGACGCCCGGAGTCGGCGCGGTGTTCCGAATGGCGGGCCAGGGGTCGTTAGCTCACCGTCGCGTTGCGCCTTTACTATCGGGATCCGATAATGCGCAGAAATAGCTAACAGGACAGAGGTGCAAAGTGTGTCGATGCAATAGGCAAGGCGCGGTCAGCCCAATCGCAATACTCGCTGCGGTTGTGGCCGGCAGTTGGTTTTCTTCCGCCTGGGCGGAGGCGGTACAGCCGGTACCCTTTGAAACGGGAATCGTAGCCTACCACTCGCTGGCCGATGAGGGGCGTTTTTACGGACGGGTTGAAGCGGTGCACCGCTCGACGATCTCCGCACAGACGTCCGGCGAAATCGTGGAACTGCCGTTTGACGTGAACGACTATGTACCGAAAGGGGCGGTGGTGCTGCGTGTTGCCGATACCAAGCAGAGAGCCGCGCTGGAGAGAGCGAAGGCCAGCGAGCTGGAGGCCAGTGTCAGGCGCGCCGAGGCGCAGTCGGCTCATGAGCGAAATCTGCGCCTGATCAAACAGGACGCCGTCAGCAAATTGCAGCTGGAGAAATCGGAGGCCGATCTGAAGGCCGCGCAGGCGAAGCTGAAACAGGCCAGTGCAGCTCGCGACGAGGCGCGGGAGCAACTCGATTACACCGTCATGAAGGCGCCCTACGCGGGCGTACTGGTGGAGCGTTTCGTCGAAATCGGTGAACAGGTGCAGGTCGGCCAGCGGCTTGGAGCCGGCTTGTCGCTGGAAAAGCTGCGAGTGGAGGTCGAGGTGCCGGCGCGCTATGTGGAGATGATCCGCGCCAGCGCCAACGCCCGCATCCAACTGCCCGGCGCAGAGGCGGGCTGGCTGGATGCGGCAAGGCTGACGGTGTTTCCCTACGCAGACAGCCGCAGCCACAGCTTCACCGTGCGTCTGACCTTACCGGAAGGCCAGCACGGCCTGTATCCCGGCATGCTTACCCGGGTGGCCTTTGCCCTGGGCGAAAAGCAGCAGCTGGTAGTGCCCAGCCGGGCCATCGTACATCGCGGCGAAGTCACGGGTGTGTATGTGGTCGACGTCGCGCAGCAGGTGCAGTTTCGCCAGATACGCGCGGGGCGCACGGTGCCCGGTGATCTGACCATTGTGATGGCCGGCCTGGAAGCCGGTGAGCGCGTGGCGCTCGATCCGGTCGCCGCGGTCATTTACCTGAAACAAGAACCTGCGGTTCCGGACCATGAGTGAGCGGCTGGGGTTTTCCGGCTCGGTCGCCAAGTATTTCCTGCAAACCGAGATCACACCCCTGCTGGCGGTGCTCGGGCTGTTGCTGGGGGTGTTCGCGGTGCTGGTCACGCCGCGCGAGGAAGAACCGCAGATCGACGTGACCTTCGCCAATGTGTTTATCCCCTATCCCGGCGCCACGGCGCTGGAGGTCGAACAGGTGGTGACCTCGTCTTCGGAACAGGTGCTGTCCGAAATCGAGGGCGTCAAGCACATTTATTCGGTATCACGACCGGGCCTGGCGATACTGACCGTCGAATTCGCGGTCGGTGAATCTCGCACCGAGGCCATTGTGCGGCTGTACAACGCGCTCTACTCCAACCAGGACTGGTTGCCGCAGGGCCTCGGCGTCGGTCAGCCGCTGGTGAAACCCAAGGGCATCGATGACGTGCCCATTGTGTCGGTCACCCTGTGGACCGATGACGAGGCGCGCGGCGCCGCCGAATTGCGCAACGTCGCGCATGCCCTGGAGGCCGAGCTGAAACGGGTGCCGGGCACGCGCGATATCTACACCCTCGGCGGCCCCGAACCGGTGGTGCACGTGTTGCTCGATGCCCAGCGCCTGGCGGGCCACGGGCTGGGGCTCGACGACCTGCGCGATGCCCTGACGCAAGCCAATCAGTCGAGTCGGGCTGGCGAACTGGTGACGGACAACCGGGCGATCCGGGTAAAGGCCGGCGAGCTGCTGGCTCACGCGGATGACATCGCGGAACTGGTGGTGGGCCTGCACGAGGGACGTCCGGTTTATCTGAGAGATGTCGCCGATATCCGGCGCGATGTCGACCAGCCGGCGCAGTATGTGTGGTACGGGCGGGGTCCCGGTGGCGACGCTGGGCCGGTGTCGGCTGCCGTGCATCCGGCGGTCACGCTGGCCATCGCCAAGAAGCCCGGCACCAATGCGGTGGAGATCGCGGACCAGGTAGTCGAGCGGCTCGCTGCTCTGCAGGGCATATTCATTCCCGAGGGCGTGCACGCCACGGTGACCCGCAACTACGGTGAGACCGCCAACCAGAAGGCGCAGACGCTGATCAAAAAGCTGGTGTTCGCCACCGCGGCGGTGGTTGTCCTGGTGCTGTTCAGCCTGGGGCGGCGCGAGGCGCTGATCGTCGGCGCGGCGGTGATTATCACCCTGGCGATTACCCTGTTCGCCTCCTGGGCCTGGGGCTTCACGCTCAACCGCGTGTCGCTGTTCGCGCTGATCTTCTCCATCGGTATCCTGGTCGACGACGCCGTGGTGGTGGTGGAGAACATTCACCGTCACATGCAGCAGGGCGATACGAATCTTTTGCAGGCCATTCCGCGCGCGGTGGACGAAGTCGGCGGCCCGACCATTCTGGCCACCTTCACCGTGATTGCGGCGCTGCTGCCGATGGCGTTTGTAACCGGTCTGATGGGGCCGTACATGAGCCCGATTCCGATCAATGCCAGTCTCGGTATGCTCATTTCGCTCGCCGTCGCGCTGGTGGTCACGCCCTGGATGTCGTTCAAGATGCTGAGTCGCGCGCACGCTGCGGCGCCGGCGCCAGAGCGCGGCGAGGGAAGGCTGGGGCGTTTCTTTCGGCGCCTGTTGCACCCGTTCCTGCGCGGCGACGAGGGGCGCGGGGCGCGCTACCTCATGCTGGTCGCGATACTGGTTCTCATCCTGATCTCGATGGCACTCGCCGCGGTGCAGCTGGTGGTGCTGAAGATGCTGCCCTTCGATAACAAGTCGGAATTCCAGGTGGTGGTGGACATGCCGGAGGGCACCAGCCTGGAACAGACCAACCGCGTGCTGGGCGAGCTGGCGCGGCACCTCACGGCGGTGCCGGAGGTGGCCGACTACCAGATCTATGCCGGCACCGCAGCGCCCATCAACTTCAACGGGCTGGTGCGGCAGTACTACCTGCGCGCCGGCGCCAACGTCGGCGACATACAGGTCAACCTGGTCGACAAGGCACATCGCGACCGCAAGAGTCATGATATTGCGCTGGCTGTGCGCCAGGCGCTGGTGGAAACCGGCAAGCGGTTTGACGCTGTCGTGAAGGTGGTGGAGGTTCCGCCCGGACCGCCGGTATTGTCGCCGCTGGTCGCGGAGATCTACGGCCTGGATTACGACGGGCAGATCGATGTCGCCCGCCAGGTGCGCAATCTGTTCGAACAGACAGCCGATATCGTGGATGTAGACGACAGCGTCGAGGCGCTGGCGCCGCGCTGGATCGTGCAGGTGGACCGCCAGCGGGCCGCGCACTTGGGCATCGACCAGGCGTCGGTGGTGGCGGCGGTGAGCGCCGCACTGGGCGGAGAGGACGTGGGTTTTCTGCACGACCCCTACGCCAAATATCCGCTCGCCATTCGTATGGAACTGCCGGCCAGCGAGAAAGCGGATCTGGACCAGGTGCTGGCCCTCAGACTGCGTTCGACAGACGGTTCCCTGGTGGCGCTGTCGGAACTGGTGTCCATCGAGCAGTCCAGCATCGAACGCTCGATCTATCACAAGGATCTGTTACCGGTGGTATTCGTGACTGGCGATATGGCGGGTGAGCTGGACAGTCCCCTGTACGGCATGGCGACCCTGATGCAGGCGCTGGGGGAGCAGGTGTCGGCCTACGGCCAGTCGCTGGTGCAGTTTTTTATCAAGCAGCCGGACAACCCTTACCGCTACAGCCTGAAATGGGATGGCGAATGGCAGATCACCTATGAGACGTTCAGGGACATGGGTATCGCCTATTCGGTGGGGCTGATACTCATCTATCTGCTGGTGGTGGCCCAGTTCAGGTCCTACCTGGTGCCGCTGATCATCATGGCGCCGATTCCGCTGACCATTATCGGCGTGATGCCCGGGCACGCGCTGCTGGGGGCGCAGTTCACGGCCACTTCCATGATCGGCATGATCGCCCTGGCCGGCATTATCGTGCGTAATTCGATACTACTGGTCGACTTCATTAACGAGGATCTGGCCAAGGGCGTGGCGTTCGAGGAGGCCGTGGTGCGCGCCGGGGCGATCCGGGCTAAGCCCATTGTGCTGACCGGGCTGGCCGCCATCCTGGGTGCCCTGTTTATCCTCGATGACCCGATTTTCAGCGGTCTGGCGATCGCCCTGATTTTTGGGCTGCTGATATCGACCCTGCTGACGCTGGTGGTGATCCCGGTGTTGTATTACGCCTTGATGCGTAAACGGGTGACACAGCGAAGCTCTGCGACGTGACCGGCGCTGGAGACGCCAAGGCTACGCAGCCCGGCGCACGGGCAACTGAGTTGCGCCGCGCTCACCTGGATAAGCGAGCCGTCTCGGTGCGGACGGGCCAGTTGCCCGTGCGTAGCGGGCCGCCGGCCGGTCTGTTGGACTGATTCCGGAAATCGCGCACCGTCAACGCGCGTTGCCGTCACCCAAGCGGAATCGGCATGGCATCGTTCAGCCTGGTGGCCGGGTTGGGCCGGCAAGGGAAGGAGGAGGGGGTGGTATCATCGCCAGGGCGGCGGAATTCAGCGCGACGTCTTGGTCGCCCTGAGGGCGAATAGCTGCCCGTGCCTCTGAATCATTAGTGCCGACGTGGGGGAAAAGGGCGTTCAGGTTTCCTATATCCCGTACCCCGGTCGCGACGCCGTGCTGAACGACACCGTGCGCATTAACGTGCGCCCCGATTTCCGGCCGGGCCCGCGGCAGATCGGAGCAGTTCACCGGTATCGGACGCGTTGCCGGCACCCGGCAACCCCTTCCTTCCTTGGTCGGACCGACAAAGCTAAGTTAATCAACAAGAAAGAGTCTATTCAGGGCCGGCTCAGCCAGCAGCCATGACGCTGGAACACGCCTTCCCGCCAGTCGTTTTCGTCCACTGAGGCGGTCACGTCGTCTCATTCTCGCGAGTGCGACGGAGGCGGCTTCTCAACCACCGTCGAACCTTGTTCGGAAAAAATCTAAGCTGCCCCGACAAACTGCCGATATGGGCATTAAGTCCATGGATTAGCGGTGATTCCGTACTCGTTGAGCGATGTCTGTGGCCACTGTGCTTTAGCTGACGGGAAGAACATTTCGTGCATTGCACATCGGACAGGGTTAGGGGATGAAGCCAAGCAGTCAGTCTAGCGAAACGGACACCGACTCAGTTGCTGCGGCACTGGCGCTGCTCGACGAGCTGCCGGAATTGCACGCGGCTGTCATGCAGCTTTTCGAGGCGCTGGCAGACGACGACATCGATAGAAATGGTCTGGCCCGCATCATCGACCAGTGCCCGTCGCTGGCGGCCAGAATTCTGGGGCTTGCCAACAGCGCCTACTTCAGCCGTGCGTCGCGTGTCAACGCGGTTTCGGACGCCATTTTTGTTATCGGTTTTCGTACCGTACGCAGTCTTGCCACAGCCGCTGCGTTGCAGGAGCCGTTTGCCAACAATCGCTGCCCGTCTTTTCATCCCGGCCGTTTCTGGCTGCACGCAGTCCTGAGTGCGTACGTGGCACGGGAGCTGGCCACCAAGGCGCCGGCGGCGCTGTCATTGAATTCGGATGAGGCCTATCTTGTCGGGCTGCTGCACGGTATCGGGCTGCTCGCCTTGGTGCACCTCCGTCCTGACGCGATGAATCAGTTGCTCGAACACGGCGATCATCAGGCAGGCTCCCTGAAAGACGCGTTGTCCAGGGAATTCGGTGCGACACACCATTCAGTCGGAGGAGCCTTGATGAAGCGCTGGCATTTGCCGGCGTCGTTTAGCTGTGCGGCGGAATACTACGCGAGTCCCGACTATCAAGGTCCCTGCTGGATGTTATGCCGTGTCATCGCCGTGGCACACGAGTGGGCCGACCGTGTCATTCACCAGGATAAGACGAATGCTCTGGACCCCGTCGGGTTGAATCTCCTGGGCATTACACCGGAAGATGGCGAGACGATTGGTAATACCTGCCTCGAGCAGCTCGAGACATTGACGGAACTGGCTGAGTTGATCAGCGGTGAGAAACCCGTCTTCTGTGATCCGACAACCATCGCCGTGGCCGCCGTGGAGTTGAAGGACCGCCTCGTCGACACCATCGAGTCGTTGTCATCGCTGAGCGCGTTGACGGATCTTGATATCGGGGACCGGAGCGAAGAGGGCCTGTTGCGCGGTGCGCTCACGGTTCTGATGCAAAACCAGGACATGCAACGCTGCTCGGTCTTCCTGACGAACGACGGATATCTCGAAAACGCGGCGGGGTTGAGCTGGGCCGAATTAAACACAGAAGATTGGGCCAAGCTTTCGGCACCACCCAGCACCCATCGGTTCAAGGTGGGGGAGGGGCTGATCGGTCTTGCTGCTGATACCGGCGAGATCCAGCATTGCCGGGATTGCTCTGTAGACCCCCGGTTCAAGAAAATTCAGACCGGTAGTGACCCGGGTCCCGGTTCATTAATCAGCGTGCCAATCAGTTTCCGGAATGCGGTGCTTGGCGTTCTGAATATCTCCCACCGCCAGCCCAATGTATTCAGTGAATGGGATGAGCGTTTTCTGATTGTGTTCTGTAACATGCTCGGACAGCTGCTTACGTCCAATCGACTGTTGATGAACATGGAACACGAAATCAAACAGCGAACGCGGGAACTCGAGCTTGCGCTG
>CAJICB010000610.1_pt1 | contig 16349 bp, 16 predicted proteins | sample 9199491 | NCBI WGS metagenome assembly CAJICB01 (sample SAMEA7708320, study PRJEB35096) | sediment metagenome | biome: marine neritic benthic zone biome [ENVO:01000025]; feature: sediment [ENVO:00002007]; material: shallow marine sediment [ENVO:03000034] sea grass bed [ENVO_01000059] ... | reverse complement strand
GACCCAGTTGCCGCGCCACTATGTGGCCCGCCAGCGCCTGTGTCTGCGGGCCACCACCGACTACTGGGTCAACGCCATGGACGGTCAGCCCTTTTTCGTCGTCAACCAGGCGGTCGACCCGGGGCTGATCCAGGTCATCGAGCAGGAGATCGTGCCGCGGCTCGAGCAGCGCCTGCCTGCCCAAGCGGACGCCGCGCGCCTCCAAGCCGACCCGCTGCGCCCTCGCTTCACCCTGGTGTTCGACCGCGAGGGCTATTCGCCGGCGTTTCTGCGGCGCATGAAAACCCAGCGCATTGCCTGTTTGACTTACCACAAATTCCCTGGCGAAGATTGGTCGGAGGAGGAATTCGCTCCCTCTCAGGTCCGTCTTGCCAGCGGTGAGTTAGTGACCATGGAGCTGGCCGAACGGGGCACCTGCCTGAGTAACGGGTTGTGGGTGCGCGAGCTGCGCAAGCTCACCGAGCGCGGCCATCAAACGGCCATCCTGTGCACCGACTAGTGTTCCGAGGCCGCCCCCTTGGCCATGGCGATGTTCGCCCGTTGGTCGCAGGAAAACTTCTTCAAGTATGCCCGCTAACACTTCAGCCTTGACCGCTTGGTCGATTATCGCACCGAGGCTATTATTGCGGGACCGAAAAGCCTCGTTTTCGGACCAATGCCTCACCTGATTGACAACTCGGTGGTCTTTCAATACTTTGCTGATTAAAAAAGAGGCCGTTTATTTTCCCTCGCTATACTGTGCTTCGCGCGGTCAAATTTCCTATCCTTGCCCCCGGCATAGCCCAAGCCCACGGCTTCGGTCTCGATGCGCACGCCTCTCGGCTCACGCGAACTCATAGCGGGACCCCCTGCGGCGCAGGAGATAGAGAAACAACGGGCTATCCTTGCCCTCTTGGATATGCGCTTTATCCGGTCTATGATCTTCGCGACACAAACGCCCGTCCGCATTCTGTCAATCCTTCGAAAAGGATCAAATTGCATATGATTTTTCGGCAGCCTCTGGTCCATTTCCTCCTAATCGGAATCGGCATCTTCGCCGTGTTCGAGGTGCGGGAAGGACAGACGCTTGCGCCAGTGGGGTTGGAGATCGTCGTCACGCTTGACAAGGCCGTGCAGCTCGCCGCGAGGTTCGAGGCGGATCAAAGCCGGCCGCCGAGCGTTGAGGAACTCGAGGCGCTCATCGACGGTTTCATTCGCGAAGAAATGCTGGTGCGTGAAGCGAAATCGCTGTCGCTCGACCAGGACGACGCGTTCATACGGCGTCGGCTGAGCCACAAAATGGAGGCGCTGGTTCTGTCTGCGGCCACTGCGATGAATCCGTCTGAAGACGAACTGCGCGCCCATTTCGCCAACAACTCGGACCGGTTTGCCGTCGTTGAGCAAATCGCATTCGAGCAGGTCTTTATCGGCGCCGAACCTTCCGATGACAAGGTTGAACGGGTCTTGGATGAACTCAGGAACGGAGCCAAGCCGGCCGATTTCGGCGCGCGTAGGGGGTTTCCGTCCTCCCTGCCCCTTTCGCCCCGTCGTTCGGTCGACGACGCGTTCAGTACTGGATTCTTTGATCGTCTTTTCGCGATTGAGAGCGATGACTGGAGCGGTCCGATCCAGTCGCGATACGGGTCGCATATCGTCAGGATCACCGGGCGGAGAGAGCGCCAGGCCCCGGAGTTCGAGGCGGTCCGCGCGGCCGTGCTTCGGGATGTGAGGGCAGCGCGCGCGCCCGAGATAACCGAGACGCAATTGGCCCAGATGCTGGAGCGATACCAGGTCTCCCGCCCGGATCTGTCGCAGCTGGAACCGGTCGCGAAATAATGCGTCTTATCTCCGTCATCGCAGTCATGTTCCTCGCGCTTGCGGGGGGAACACAAGCGAGTGCTCATGCATTCGATCCGGGCTATCTGGAGCTGCGCTCCGCGGGTAGCGAGCGCTGGCGGGCGTTCTGGCGCGCACCGCCGGTCAGCGAAGACCCGATGACCATTTCTGTCGCCCTGCCGACCAACTGCGACGAGAAAACATCACCCCAACCTGCTTATGACGGCTCGGCCTGGGTCGCGGAGTGGATTGCGTATTGTCCAGGCGGCCTCGCCGACGGCACCATCGCAATCCGGGGCCTTGAGGTGTTGGACAACGACGTGCTGGTGCGCTACGAGTTGAGCGAGGGCGCCGCCGAGTCGCGGCGGTTGACGCCCGACCAACCGTCGTTCGTGGTCCCGGCCGATCCGGGGGTCCTTGATGTTCTCGGAAGCTACTTCTTTCTTGGCGTCGATCATATCCTGGAGGGCATCGACCACCTGCTGTTCGTCTTTGCGCTTCTGCTGTTGATCTCTGACCCGTGGCGGCTCCTCGGCGCGATCACTGCCTTCACGGTCGCCCACAGCATCACTATGGCGGCGGCTACGCTGGGGTGGTTCAGCCTGCCCGGCCCACCGGTCGAGGCGGCGATCGCGCTGTCGATCATCTTCCTGGCCTCGGAATTGGTCCAGCGAGATGGCAGTGGCACGCGGTTGTCGGAGAGTTTTCCATGGATCGTGTCATTCACCTTCGGCTTGTTGCACGGATTCGGATTCGCCGGTGCGTTGCTGGACATCGGGCTGCCCAGGGGTGATCTTCCACTGGCGCTGCTCGCCTTCAATCTCGGCGTCGAGGCCGGCCAGATCCTCTTCATCGCCGCGGTCCTGGCGGTGACATTCTTGCTTGGCCGCATCGCGCCGGCCACACTGCGCACCGCCAGGCGCCCTGGTAGCCCCGTGTCCGTCGGCAACGCCTATCTGATCGGCGGCGTCTCCGCCTTCTGGTTCATCGATCGCGTCGCGGGGTTCTGATGCGCGGCCCCGCGGCCCCGTTCCCGCTGCCGCGTTACTGCTGGCGCCGTGCTCTCACGCTCCGATGCCTCAAGACCGCCGGCGTCGCTTCGGGGCCCGTCGCTCGGGGAATTCTCGGCTGGGCTGATACCAGACGGGCGAGGTGCAGGCGCGCCTGCACGGTCACACATTCACGCCGAGGCTTTCCGCAGGCTTATGTTCCTGCTCGGTGAGGGGCCTTCGTTCGCACCTGCATTCCGTCAAGTGCGGCGGCGGGATCGGCGCTACGGTGTGCCGGTCGCCCGAATGATGGCTCACGTGTCCACGTAAACCTATTCAGCGGCGGCGGCAACAAAAAACGGGGGGCCGGAGCCCCCCGTTCTCACCCTGTGGCCGCGCCGTGAAACGGACCACGCCACGACCGGCTTAAGTCGTCACGAGCAGGTATCCTTGACGATGTTGATACTGTCGGAGCCGGAGATCGGCTGACCGCTCAAAAGCGCGCCCTCAAGGGTCGCTTCGAGCGAATCGCCGTCAAGCGCCGAGATGTCGATCGTCACGAAGTGGCAGACAAGGTCGGTATAGCCGTCCGGAGCTCCCTCCGGGGTGACGCTGAAGTCACCGCTGACGTCCTCGAAGCTGCAGAGGATATTCGGATCCTTCTTGCCCACGACCTTGATGCCCGATCCGGCAAACGCAAGCGTGCTTGTGTCGACTTCCGTAACGTCAAACGTGTCGGAGCCGAGGATCGCCAACGGAACGGCGCCGCCGGAGCAGAGGTTCACGCTGTTCGGGAAACTGCCGGGTTTGAGGTCGATATCGACAGGCAACAGCTCACAGCTGCCCGCCTCGCGGCCGAGGGCCCAGCAAACGCTGTTGAGCGCCATCTGATATTGGTTCTGAGCAGAACCAGGAAAGCCTTTGCTCCCATGGAAGAGCGGGTCCTGTCCGGAATAGACCATTCGGCCCTTGACGCCGCTGACGGAGGGTCCACCAGCGACCGCAAGGTCGTAAGGTGCAAATGGGCCAGATTGACGACTCATATAGGCCGTCCAAGCAGACGAGAACGAGGAGAACCCGAAGTGATGATTGCTGAACTGGCCCGAGACCACGCCATCGGTCAGCCCGGCAAGCGGGGTGATGGTAATATTTCCCGAGCCGTCAGCAGGGCCCAGCGTGACGCCGATGCCTGCGGCGCCTCCCAGATCGAATCTATTGCCGGGGTCTTCCCAGACGACGCCGCACCCGGCATCCAGGTACGGTTTGATCACGCCGGCCCAGCTCGCATTTACAGCGCCACTGAGGATCCAGCCGAAATACAGAACATCGTACTGGTCGCAGAGTTCGGGGCCGGTTGACGCGTTGAAGGTGGCGACCGGAATCACCTCCCATGACGCACCGCCGCCGAGATCGATGACGATGTTGTTCATATTACTCACATAGTTTCCATCGGCTCCTTGGATGACGCCGATCTTTACAGCATTCGCGACTGAGAAAGGCGTGCTAAGCGCGAAGGTAAAAGCTGCCGTTGCTATCCATTTTTTCATCTGTGTACGGACGATCTTAACGACCGCCCGCCCTCCTTGGGTTGAGTTGATAATGGTTGATACGCAGCTGTCAGCTGCCCGCCATCGCGAGGGCTTGATCGAGTATTTCGGTCGCTCCCGCTTCGTCGCCCGCGTCGCACATGCCAGAGCCTACCTCGAGCATCTGTGTCATGTTCACGAGCTCGCCCTCCGACACCGTGGCCGGCGGCGCAGCGATCACGCCTTCAAGCTCGGCAACCAGATCTATGCATCCCGCAAAAGCGGGACTCGCCGACAATGACACCAGTGCAGAAGCCGCCAGTAATTTAATCCGCATCATATATCCTCCCTAACTCAATATTTGGTTTCACTAACTAGTATTGCTAGTTGTATTGCTAGTATTGCCGCGCCCAGGTAACTGCGGCGGAGTGGACCGGAAAGCAATTTACATATTCACCGAAACCGGCAATTCCCCACTCGTCCGTCGCACGCCGAGATTTCCCCCGCGCATGCAAGCGGCGGTTTACAATCCCATTTTCAGCAAACGTCGGCATCTGTGCCTTCTTTACTTAATTCCCTTGACGAGCAGTACTCACCCACCGCGATGTGTAATTCATCACGAGAATCAATCTGACGAGAAACTGGGGTTAGATGCAGATTTAGATGTCAAGGATTCCCTCCCCTTCTTTGCTCCCTGCTGAAAGCGTGCCGATCAATCAGCACAATCCGCTACTCAAACATAGCACCTAAGCTAGGCCTGTCAAGCGAGTGGTGTCTTCACACGCAACGAGATCGAGCCACACCGCACAGCGTCGGTATCTTCAACCCGACACAGTCGCTCCCCGTAAGGACAGACACGAGCGAACGAATAAAGCTTGTCTAACCTGCCGTACGCTTCCGTTCCTGTGCAGGCGGGGCACCCCGGCGATGCGGGTTGGTGCCAGCCATTCGATCGGATAGCGTGTAGGCAAAGTTCGACACGGCGTACATAATACGACCATAGTTCTAATCCATATTCTTTATTAGCCGTGCGCAATAACCCTCACTCGGTTTCATGGTTAATTTTGGGTCATTTGACCTGCGCCCCATTTTGACTACCGTCGCGATCTTAGTAGAGTCTGCTTTGCGGCAGGTAGCAAGACGGGGATTGTGCGCAAGATACTCACTCACCTGGAGAAGGACTTCGCCCCGGAACCAGTCGGTCTATTGCCGGCGAGTCGGGCGCCACCGGCTGACCTGTTTGGCTGACACCATCAAATCCCTCACCCCATTCCAATGGCAAGGACCCAAAACGGAGAACCAGGGTAACCGTCCGGTAATCGCCCTCTCGACAACTACAGTTTGATGTGTTTCAAAATTGTATTCGTTGCATCAATGTCGAAAAATTTCGGATTGAACGAGCCGCCACACCATTCAAGCATTTCCTCGTGCTCTTCATGATCCGGATTCGAGATCACGTGCAGGAAGTCGTAGTAACCGGGCACACCACCCACATCCTCAGGCGGACACGCGTTCTCCCCAGCAACGCACAGGGCATAGCGCTGTGGTTTGATCATCGGGAGTGTCCTTTCCAGCGTGATTCGATGCAACCAGGAATCGCCAAAGTCATAGAGGTAGTCGAACTGCCTGCGCTGACCCAGGACCTTGAGCAGTTTCTTCCTCGCCTCGTCGATCAATTCCGGATCAAGATCCCAGTCGGGATCTGCCATGCCGTAGCGCAGACCGGCGATGTCGAATTCGTGCAGATGGCTATCCCACCAACCCATGGACGCCTGTATCACGGCATGTAGCTTGACCAGCGTGATGGTGGCCGGTACCACGACACATCGCCAGATCACCGGCTCTATATCACGCAATTCAACGCGAAGTTGCAGCAGGGTTTGTGGATTCAGCCGTTGTGTCATGGATTAGGCGGCCGCCCTGTCGTCGGTGATCGAGTCGTTTTCCTGCACGGCCTTCCAGGGCAACAGCGCGTCAATACGTTTGATGGGATGGGTGGCAATACGACTGAGTACTTCGCGCAGGTAGCCCAGCGGATCCAGTCCGTTTGAACGGGCCGTGCCGATCAGCCTGTATAGGGCCGCAGCCCGCTCACCGCCTGTGTCCGAACCGACAAACAGATAGTTCTTGCGGCCCGGCGCCACAGCCCGCAGGGCACGCTCGGCCGCATTGTCCAGGCCATGCATAAGCTCAATCACCGTCCGAGACAATCTCTCGGCTTCCGTACACCCCATGAAGTCTTCTTCAACACCAAGACTTCGTCAACCGTTGCACTTCGAAGTGGAATCCGCGGTATTCGAAAATATCGACGTCAAGGACATCAGGGAGAAATAGCGGACGCCAGGGAACCGCCCAACGCCTCGGGGGGATCTTCAGGACGCGCCGCGGTCACCGTCGGGTCCGGGCAGAGGTGGCAGCGACGGTCGTTTGCGGCTGAACAGGGCGGCAAGCCGCGACAGCACGGCCTTCACCCCGCGCCACAGGCGCGGTAACAGCCAGGCCATCAGCAGGATGAACAACACCAGCAGGCCGAGGAACACATAGGGGTGATTCAGCGCCGCCCAGACCCCGCCGATGACGGCGATATCCTCCCCGATCGACGCGGTCCAGTTCGACACCGGCTCCGGCGAGGTATTGATCAGCACCCGCGAGCCGGCCTTGGTGGCGTGCGTGGCCGCGGCCACACCCCCGCCGAGGATCGCGGCGCTCAGCTCGGCCGCCGGGCTGAGATCTCCGACCGCCGCCGCGGCCAGCATGGCGCCGGCCGGGATGCGGATAAAGCTGTGCAGGGCGTCCCAGCCGGTGTCCACCCCGGGCACCTTGTCGGCGAAAAACTCCACCAGGTACATGAGACCGGCCGCCCCCATCACCAGCGGGCTCGCCACTACCTCGAGCTGCTCGGGTAACACGATGTTGCCGGTGTTGGCGAGCACGCCCAGGGTGAGCAGCGCGGCGTACAGGTTGATGCCGCTGGCCCACGCCAGGCCCATGCTCAACGCAATCAGGCCGCTAATCTGGTCGAGTGTCTCCATGTCGCCCTGCCATGGCCGCTGCCGCGGCAGGCGGCCACCCTACTGAATGTACAAGATGTACAAGCGCGGTAGCCGGCACGGCTTCAGTCGTTGTGACTGTAATAACCCTGCCGCACGCCGCCCAGCAGGGCCTGAAAGGCGTCCCCGCTCACGTGAATCAGCTCCTTGTGGTCGCCGGCCTCGAAATAGACATTGGCCAGGCTCACGAGCGCCTGGTCCAGAAAGGTCTCGATGTCGTACGCGGGGCCCAGCGGCGGCACCGCCCCCAGCTCGCAATCCGGAAGCAGTTTGCCGATTTCCTCTTCGTCGGCCAGGTGCAGATCGCGATTGAGCTCCTTGCGCAGGTGCTTCATCTCCACCCAGTTGCTGGCCGGCACGACCACCATGGCATAACCCGCCTCATCCTTCACGATCACCGCCTTGGCGATGTGGTCTTCGTTGATGTGAGACGCTTCCGCCGTCTCGTGACTGGAACCGGTATGCGGATGCGGAACCAGGTCATAGTCAATTGAATGCTGCACCAGGAAACGATGCACGGTTTCTGCCACTGCCATACGCCTGCTCCTTGTCTGCGCGATCTGAACAGCATGTCCCGAACGACCCCGGCAACGCCGGTCGAACGTCCCTGCCGGGCCGCTCAGCCGTTACACCCTGAAGCCTAGCGCATTTAGCGGTAAACACAATCGCCCCGGGGCTGCGCGCGCCGGCAACAGCTCTAGCCAGACTCAGCGGTCTCGCGTATCCCATGCATGAAATTGGCAAACTCGCGGTCACTGCGGACGACGTGCACGATGAACCAGGATTTCAATGCCCTGAACACCTCCGGGTCCATGTGGCAGCAGCCCTGCTCGAATCTGCTGATGAAGGTCGATTTCAGTTCGGCGAGCAACATGGAGTGTTCCTGCAAATGAGAAGCATAACCGGGGTAGCCGCACTCGAGCATCAGCGCCTCCTCCTTGCTGAAATGCTGTTTTGCCTTGGAGTACAGCTCGTCCAGCAGCTCGCCGACGCGTTGCCTGGCCTGCTTCTTTTCGGTGTCTCCGGCAGTCTCCGCACAGGAACACTGGCACACCAGCCGGTTGAGGCAGTCTGCGAGCATCCGGTGCTGTTCGTCCAGTAACTGAATGCCCAGCTGCCAGTCATCGCGCCAGCTTATGAATTCTTCCATGCATCCCCCCTCAAACACACCGTCCGGCGCCCTTGACCCCAAATACGCCAGGCTAATCCTGTAACCGGCCTGCACAGTGACCCGCCCGGCGCCCGGACGCACAGTGAACGACCGGCTGTTTTGCTATCCCGGCCCGCCTGCCGGACTCCGGGCACCCTTGCCGATGCCGCCGCCCAGCCCGGAGTGCGCCGCGGTTCGCGCGCCGCCGGCGTTTCCTAGCGGCCGTCCTGCTGGGCGATTACCAGCACCAGGCCCAGCACACTGGTGAGCAGATAGGCCACCGCACCCAGACCGTGCAGGCGTGCGAACGTTTCAGCGTCGGCGTCTCCCGCCGCGCGCAGCTCCGCCATCATCGGTGCGAGCAAAAACTGGCCGACGGCCACCAGCGCCAGCATGACCAGCAACACCAGCATGCGCCAATTCAGCCGCTGATGGGCGTAGTGCAGCTGGTTGATGACCAGCAGCACCAGCGCACAGATCATCCCGATCCAGGCAATGCTTTCAAACATGACAGCCGCCAGCGTGCCTGCCAGCGCGCGATCCTCCAGATTGGCGAACAGGGCGGGCGCCACAATGTACCCGATTGCCCACAGGCCACCGACCCAGAGGGTCAGCACGATGCGTTCACCGATACCTGTTCCGGGACGATTCAAGGCCTGCAGCGGGGTGGCCAAGGCCCCTCGCGGCCGGGCGCACGTGCAGGCCCGATCACTCGTAGCGGACCTCGACGATTTCGAAGCTGCGGTCTCCGCCCGGCGCCATCACGGTCGCCACGTCCCCCTCCTCCTTGCCGATCAGGGCACGCGCGATAGGCGAGCTCACCGAAACCAGGCCGGACTTGATGTCCGCCTCGTCCACACCCACGATCTGGTAGGTCAGTTCGGCACCGCTGTCTTCGTCGACCAGATCGACCGTGGCGCCGAACACCACCTTGCCGCCGGCATCCAGATGGGCGATGTCGATGATATTGGAGTGTGACAGCATGGATTCGATTTCCTTGATACGGCCTTCGATGAAACCCTGTTGCTCGCGCGCCGCGTGGTACTCGGCGTTCTCCTTGAGGTCACCGTGCGCACGCGCCTCTGCGATCGCCCGGATGACCCGGGGACGGTCGACGGACTTGAGGTGCTGGAGTTCCTTGCGCAGCTTTTCCGCGCCGCGCTTGGTCATGGGGTGCTTTTTCATGCCACCTGCTCCTGATGTAAATCCTGCAGCCTGGCCACCGTGGGAGAGTCGATACAGGTCAGTGCCAGACTGGTTGCATAGGCGTGCGCAATCGTCGTGCTGTAGGGAACCTTGTGCTGCAGCGCCGCACCGCGGATGGTGTAGGAATCCGCGATCGCCTGCTTGCCCTCGGTGGTATTGACGATCAAATCTATCTTATCGTTCTTGATCATGTCGACAATGTGCGGCCGCCCCTCGGTGACCTTGTTGACCACCTCACAGGGAATCCCCGCCGCGCTGATGGCGCCGGCCGTGCCGCGCGTGGCCACGATTGTGAAGCCTTGCCGGACCAGTTCCGCGGCAACCTGAACCGCGTCCTCCCGGTCGACCTTGCGCACGCTGATGAACACGCGGCCCGCGCGCGGCAGGCTCTCACCCGCGGCCAGTTGCGCCTTGGCAAAGGCCTCACCAAAACTGCGTCCGACGCCCATCACCTCGCCGGTGGATTTCATCTCCGGCCCCAGCAGGGGATCCACGCCGGGGAACTTCACGAACGGGAATACGGCCTCCTTCACAGAGAAATAGGGGGGTACCCGCTCAGCTGTCATGCCCTGCTCGACCAGCGAGCTGCCGACCATGCAGCGCGCCGCCACCTTGGCCAGCGGCACGCCGGTGGCCTTGGACACGAAAGGCACCGTGCGCGAGGCACGCGGGTTCACCTCCAGCACATAGACATCCTCGTCCTGAATCGCGAACTGGGTATTCATCAGGCCGACCACGTTCAGCGCCCGGGCCATGGCGCGAATCTGCTCGCGCAGGCGGTCCTGTATTTCGCTGCTCAGGCTGTAGACCGGCAGCGAACACGCGGAATCACCCGAGTGCACGCCGGCCTGCTCGATGTGCTGCATGATACCGCCGATCACCACATTTTCGCCGTCGCTCACCGCGTCCACGTCCACCTCGATGGCGTCGCTCAGAAAACGGTCCAGCAACACCGGCGATTCGTTCGATACGCTGACCGCCTCCGCCATATAGTTGCGCAGATCGCCCTCGTTGTGGACGATCTCCATGGCGCGGCCACCGAGCACATAGGAAGGTCTTACCACCAGCGGGTAACCGATTTCACCGGCCAGGGCGAGCGCCGCGTCGACACTGCGCGCGGTGCGGTTCGGTGGCTGCAACAGCTGCAGTTCCTGAATCATGTGCTGAAACCGTTCGCGGTCTTCGGCCAGGTCGATGGAATCCGGCGTGGTGCCGATGATCGGTGCGCCCGCTTTTTCCAGCGCCCGCGCCAGCTTGAGCGGCGTCTGACCGCCGTACTGCACGATCACTCCCCTGGGCTGTTCCTTGTGGATGATCTCCAGCACGTCTTCCAGGGTCAGCGGCTCGAAATACAGGCGGTCGGAGGTATCGTAATCCGTCGACACGGTCTCGGGGTTACAGTTGACCATAATGGTTTCGTAACCGTCTTCGCGCATCGCCAGCGCGGCGTGCACGCAGCAGTAATCGAACTCGATGCCCTGACCGATGCGGTTCGGCCCGCCTCCCAGCACGATGATTTTTTCCCGCCCGCTGGGCTCGGCTTCGCATTCCTCCTCGTAGCTGGAATACATATAGGCAGTGCTGGTCGCGAACTCCGCCGCACAGGTATCCACACGCTTGAACACGGGGCGTACATCGAACTCGTGGCGCAGCTTGCGGAACGCCGTCTCGTCAACGGCCAGCAGGCTGGCCAGGCGCCGATCGGAGAAGCCCTTGCGTTTCAGCTGCCGGACCCGCGCCTTGTCCAGACCGCCGATGCCCTGCTCGCGCACCTGGCCCTCGAGCTGCACGAGTTCCTCGATCTGCACCAGGAACCAGGGATCGATGTTGGTCAGCTCGTGGATCTCTTCAAGAGACAGGCCGATACGAAACGCGTCGGCGACATACAGAATTCGGTCGCCACCCGCCTCGCGCAATTCGCGGCGCACCCGATCCAGTGCAGTTTCCGGATCCGGACGCACCACTTCGTCGAAGCCGTCGATGCCGGTCTCCAGCCCGCGCAGCGCCTTCTGCACCGACTCCTGGAAGGTGCGGCCGATGGCCATGACCTCCCCCACCGATTTCATCTGGGTGGTCAATCGGTTCTGGGCCTTGGGGAATTTTTCGAAGGTAAAGCGCGGAATCTTGGTCACCACATAGTCGATGCTCGGCTCAAACGAAGCCGGCGTCGCGCCGCCGGTGATTTCGTTCTGCAGCTCGTCCAGGGTGTAACCGACAGCCAGCTTGGCCGCCACTTTCGCGATCGGAAATCCGGTCGCCTTGGAGGCCAGCGCCGAGGATCGCGACACGCGCGGATTCATCTCGATGATGATCATGCGCCCGTCGTCGGGGTTGATGGCGAACTGGACATTGGAGCCGCCGGTATCCACGCCGATCTCGCGCAACACGGCCAGCGAAGCGTCGCGCATGATCTGGTATTCCTTGTCGGTCAGGGTCTGCGCCGGTGCGACGGTAATCGAATCGCCGGTGTGTATACCCATCGGATCGACGTTCTCAATGGAACAGATGATGATGCAGTTGTCCTGGTGGTCGCGCACCACCTCCATTTCGTATTCTTTCCAACCCAGGATCGATTCCTCGATCAACAGTTCGTTGGTGGGCGAAAGCTCGAGACCGCGCTCGCAGATTTCAACGAACTCCTCCTTGTTGTAGGCGATGCCGCCGCCGCTGCCACCCATAGTGAAGGAAGGCCGGATAACCGTCGGGAAGCCCACCTGCGCCTGCACCTGCAGCGCCTCCTCCATACTGTGAGCCACCGCCGCGCGCGGCATCTTCAGGCCGATTTTTTTCATGGCCTCGCGAAAACGATCGCGATCCTCCGCCTTGTCGATCGCCTCGCGCGTGGCTCCGATCATCTGCACGCCGAATTTTTCCAGCACGCCCTCCCGCGCCAGGTCCAGCGCACAGTTCAGGGCGGTCTGACCGCCCATGGTCGGCAACAGGACGTCGGGCCGTTCCTTCTCGATGATGCGCGCCACGGTCTCCCAGGTGATCGGCTCGATGTAGGTCGCGTCGGCGCTGCTGGGGGCGGTCATGATAGTCGCCGGAGTCGAGTTCACCAGGACGACCCGGAACCCTTCCTCCTTGAGCGCCTTGCAGGCCTGCGCCCCGGAATAGTCGAACTCACAGGCCTGGCCGATGACGATGGGGCCGGCGCCTATGATCAGGATACTTTGGATGTCAGTTCTCTTCGGCATACGAAATGTGCGCGCTGTGCATTATCGAGACGTCTACGGCGAACTTGGATGCCCCCTCATGTACCACCAGGGACACGCAGGCCACTAAGGAAAACCTTTTCTGCTGGTGCCGTGCATAACATCTTGGCAAGGGACCGCTCCTACTCGGGCTCTTTGAGTTCCAGCTGCCCCTTCGCCTGTGCGGGAACCGGGAGACGTGCAATCGCGAAAGCCTGCTTTTCCTTTGTGTCGTTCGTGTCCTTTATGCGCTATGAGGATTTGTGCTTAACAACTCTTTAACTCTTGCCCGCTTCACTCCTCGGCGCAGGTCAGGCGCGCTTGTCGGCCCTGTTGTCCACCGTGCCCGCGGCTTCGATCAGTTCGATGAAATGATCGAACAGCGGCGCCAAGTCGTGCGGCCCCGGGCTGGCCTCGGGGTGGCCCTGAAAACTGAACGCCGGTCTATCGGTACGGTGTACGCCCTGCAGCGAGCCGTCGAACAGGGATCGGTGGGTGGCGCGCAGATTATCCGGCAGCGCCTGCTCGTCCACGGCAAAGCCGTGATTCTGGCTGGTGATCATGACCACACCCGAGTCCAGGTCCTGCACCGGGTGGTTGGCGCCGTGATGGCCGAACTTCATCTTTACGGTCCTGGCACCGCTCGCCAGGGACAGCAGCTGATGCCCCAGGCAGATACCGAACACCGGCACACCGCTGTCGACGACGCTGCGAATCGCCCGGATCGCGTAGTCACAGGGTTCCGGATCGCCCGGTCCGTTGGACAGGAAGACGCCGTCGGGATTCAGTGCCAGCACCTCGTCGGCTGAGGTCCGGGCCGGCACCACGGTCAGGCGGCAGCCGCGATCCACCAGCATGCGCAGGATGTTGCGCTTGACACCAAAGTCGTAGGCAAGCACGTGGTAAGGCAGTGTCTCGGGGCCGCTGTCGGCGGGCAGCCCGCCCTCCAGGGTCCAGCTGCCCTGGGTCCATTCATAGGCAGCAGCGGTGGTCACCTGCTTCGCCAGGTCCATACCCTTGAGCCCGGGGAAACCACGCGCCGCTGCCAGGGTCGCCTGCTCGTCTATCTGTTCGCCCGCCACCAGGCAACCGTTCTGGGCGCCCTTTTGGCGCAGCATCCGGGTCAGGCGACGGGTGTCGATATCGGCGATGGCGACGATACCGTGCTGCCACAGATAGTCATCGAGGCTGGTCTCGCTGCGCCAGCTGCTGGCCCGCGCCGCCAGGTCACGGACAATCAGACCGGCGCACTCTAGCTTGGCGGATTCCTCGTCCTCGGCGTTGACGCCCGTGTTGCCGATGTGGGGATAGGTCAAGGTGATCAGCTGGCGCGCGTAGGATGGATCGGTAAGAATTTCCTGATAGCCGGTCATGGCGGTGTTGAACACCACCTCACCCACACTCTGGCCAGGCGCACCGATCGACCGGCCGCGGAACAGGCTGCCGTCTTCCAAGGCCAACAAGGCCGACATACTCAAAGGGAACCTCCGCCGCTGGAGCTGTGTATCCGCTATCCGCCGAAGCACCGGTCAGCCGCGCCCCGCAGCGACCGTACGCAAACGCCGGAATTGTACTCGATGGGTCCGGGCCTGCCAAGATGGCGCAGGGAAAACTCTCAGGCTTTGAAGCACTTGCTCGGGCCGGTCGGCGCGCAAGCTTTGGGCGGGTGTGAAACCCGATTTATTCCTTTGGCCACCGGCGCTTGGTGCACATCCAGTCGGACGGGTGAGCACCAATCCAGGATTCCACAACGGCGTTGATTTCGCGCGTGACCCTGGATACCGCCTGGTCCACCGTTCCGCCCTCCTGCTGCGTGACCCGCAGCGGCGGATGGAAGGTCAGGCGGAAGCGGGCATCACGAATGCGTTCCACCTGGATCGGCACCACATCGCAGCCGGTTTTCAGGGCCAGCCAGGCGGGCGCGGTGGTCACATTGGCCGGCACACCGAAAAAAGGTTCCAGCGGCCCCTCGTCCACCCGCGTGTCGACCAGCAGGCCTACCGAGCGGCCACCCCTGAGTGACTTGAGCATGCTGCGCACCGCGTTGACCTTACCGATAAACCCGCACCCCAGCGCCCCGCGCTTGGCCTGGATCAGCTTGTCGAGTTGCGGGTTGGCCTGGGGCGTGTAGACGACGTCCAGACCCGCGCTCTGGCGTTGCGCGGCCCAGGCGGCGAGTTCCCAGTTGGCGCAGTGGGCGGTGACGAAAACGACGGGTTTGCTGCCCGCCAGGAAATCCGGATCCCGGTTGCGGTGCACGATTTCCAGGCGCTCGCGGGCAACATCGGGGTCGGTCAGCTTCTCCAGCTGCGCGAACTCCGCGGCCACCGCGCCGACGTTGCCCCACACCCCGACCGCCAGACGCTCGATTTCATCCCGGCTCCTGTCCGGAAAAGCCGTCTGCAGGTTGGCCAGCACGTGACGCTGTTTGCCGCTGTATGGACCCAGCCAGCTCAGGACACGGCGACCCGTAGCCGAGGCCCGGTCGAGCGACATCGGCCTGCTCAGCCACCACAGGCCGCGCAACAGCAGCGCCTCCACCCACCAGCCGAGCGCCTGCAGAAATCTGTTGCCGCTACCGCTCCAGAGAATTTTCGCCATTAACTTCTAAGACCCGGTTTTCCGTTGCTCGCCCGTCGGCCCCCGAATAGTAATGGCTAATTACCGACGGGGCACACCCTGCGGCTTGATGGTCCACACGGCAGAGCCACCGCATTAAGAGGACGCCTCCGATACTGCCCCGGACCAGGCGCTGGCCACCGGGGGTCAGCCCGGTCTCATCGATGTCCAGCTGACACCGGACGACGGCTCGGCCGCAACGCGACGCCTGGGCGAGCATCTGGCTCGCAAGGTGAGCGGGTAGTCTGGTCCTGCAGGAAACGCCCCACGGCTGCCTGGATCCGCCTCGACAACTCCGGCAACAGTGCGGCGACGCGGCGTTGTGCCAGCTGCGCCGAACGGCCGTCACCGACCGGGATGGCGAACAGCAGGACCTTCGGCGGGTGTTCGGACACGGCTTCCAGCAGCTCGAGCATGTCCGCCGCACCCAGGCCGTGCACTGAGGCCTGCGCCCGGGGCTCGCGGAGCACGCAGGTGGCGATGCTCAGCGGCTGCACCCCCTCGACGCGCAGGGCGTCGATAATCACCGCCAGGCGGCAACCCTCGACCAGACGGTAGAGTTGTACCGGGGCGGCGCAATTTTCCAGCGACACCAGAGCGGCGGGAAAGCACTCTGCCAGACCGCCCTGCTGCAGACCCCGGAGCGCGTGCCAGCCGGCGGCGTCGGCGCCGTGCGGCGATCCGATACCGATGATGCGCACCGGCGTCATGTTTCTCCCCTGTCGACCCTGAGACGCAGGAAATGCGTGGCGCAGGAAATACAGGGGTCGTAGTTGCGAATCACCGTCTCGGCACGCAGG